>Ga0163216_100390_pt1 | contig 77978 bp, 75 predicted proteins | sample SynspAceP_FD_167610 | JGI IMG/M metagenome (GOLD analysis project Ga0163216, IMG submission 167610) | Saline lake microbial communities from Ace Lake in Antarctica - Synechococcus sp. Ace-P (Illumina Assembly) | ecosystem: Environmental > Aquatic > Non-marine Saline and Alkaline > Saline ...
TGTCAGCGTGCTGGATTCCATCTTCAGGCTTTTGGCCATCTGTCCCACGCTCTGCCCATCCTCTTCCCACAAAAGGGTGAGCGTAATGTATTGCGGATAGGTCAGCCCCAGCGGTTTCAGCAATGGCGTATAGGCCCGGTTGATCACATGCGCGGCGCTATAGACAGAAAAGCAGAACAGCTCATCTGCTTTGGTTGGAAGATCAGTCATGAGGGAGGGCTCCAGCATCAAACCATTTTACATCGTGTACGATATAATAATGTTGACAATCAATCACAATGCTATTTATTTATATATCATAATAAATCGTTCACGATATAAATAAAGGAAACGCCATGTCCTGGTTGCCAACACTCATCACCAAAACACCTGAAGAAGGCTATGAGCTCGCCATAAAACTGTCCCGTATGGCCGTCAAAAAAACTCAACCCGACGACGCAGCCCGCGGCCGCATGCGCCCCGACTATGCCAACAACGCCGACAGCCTGACCATGGCCTCCCATGTGGTAGCGACAAATTTCCAGACGGTGGCGCAGGCGAATGATTATTGGCGCGGGTAAAAACCTCTATCCCAACTTCCTTCCAACGCAGCTAGCGGCGGCGTGATGAACAGTCTATGGAGAGGCAACAATTCGATCTGTTGATCATTGTCTTTATGCCAAGTCGATCTAATTCGACTGATCATCCAAGCGGCCTCATGGCCCATATCTTCAAGAGGGAAGAACAATGTCTATTTTGAAACAGGGAATGTCCGGTGCCCCGGTCAAGCGTCTGCAGGAAAAGCTTGGCATCGGTGCCGACGGTATTTTCGGTGGCGGCACAAAAAAGGCCGTCATGGAATATCAAAAGGCCAATGGCCTGGCCGTTGATGGCATTGCCGGACCGGATACATTCACAGCCATGGGCTTGCAGGAACTGGTTCTGTTGCGTGTCGGTTCCCGCGGCGCGGCCGTAAAGAAACTGCAGGAAGCACTTGGCATCGGCGCAGATGGCGTTTTCGGCAAGGGCACCCGGCAGGCGGTCATGGACTATCAGAAAAGCAAAAGCCTTGATGCAGACGGCATGGCTGGCCCTTCCACACTTGCTAGCATGGATTCCTTTGCCGACTTCACAACCGAGACAGTTGCACGCGCTGAAGTCCAGCCTGACGAAGAGCATTTCGACAGCGAAGATTTGCCAGAAATCAAAGGCAGCGACCCGGTCCAGGGATCTGCTGCAGAATCCGCACCAGATAAATCACTCTGGGGCAAAGTTACCGGTTGGTTCGGCTAAAATACATTTGGGTTTTACGCACTAATTGAACCGGATTTGCGCGTTTACTGACAAGGCACTTGCCGTTCAGCAAACATGCAAATCCGGCCTTTGGTGAGCCAGATCACCCCATCTGCTGTACTAGCCAAGCCACAAACAAACCTTTCGATAAAACACGGCGCTTCATTTCCAACATGCTAAGGCCAAAACGCTGTCAGGGGCAGTCCCGTATTGCAATGTCAGATGAGACTGTCAGCGATGTGCCAAGATATCACAGAGGGGGATGTATGTGATATTAGGCGGCCCAGGATAAATCGGTTTATCCGTCGGAGACGAACCTATCACTTGGGGCGAGAAGACCACAATCATACTACAGGAGTGGACTCCTTTGCCGACACAGAAGTCGCTTCGAGGCACCATTGCCCGTCACGTATGTCTATCTGACTTGGTGAATGGTCTAAACTGACGCGTAAAATGAGAGGCTGAAATCACAACAGATGTTTCAAAAACATCATGGCCCATTTCCGCAAGGAGTTATCGATCTGGTGGAATTAACATCTAGGCCGAGAATCTTTGCAAACGTACTTTCCGATAGCGTTGCAAGTTTATCATTATAGAGTATACGCCGAAACCGATTATGACGACGCTGAAATAGCCGCCAAAAACTACCATCGCTACTCCTACCAATACACTCAATCCGGATACGATTTTCAAGCTTGTTCGTAATCCGGTTTTTCCGTCTAGGAACAGCCCTACTATCCGGCCTCCATCCAACGGATAAACAGGCAGAATGTTGAACAAGAACATCATGAAATTTATTAACGTCAATGCAGAAAGTGATTCAATCAGCCAAGTCTCGGAATGAACGTGGAATAATGCCGAGCTACGCGACATCAGCTCTGATATGGATGGCATTGAAAGCGCTGCCCACATCCCAAGGGACAAGATAAGATTGACCACTGGACCTGCAGCCAAAATATGCATCAACAGTCGTCGTTTAATGGTCTTAGAACGCAGGCTTGCATATCCGAAGAAACCACCAACGACTATTTCTTTCACTGTCACCCTGTGGGATTTCGCGGCAACAGTGTGACCAAATTCGTGCAATAAAACGGACAGGAAAATACCGACAGTGAGGACCCCGAGTTTCAACCATTCTGCGAATGTGGATGGCGAAGAGAATGAAACAAGAAGCCAGACAGGTACCAGCGCAAAGGTAATATCAATGCGGACCGGAACTTTGTAAAATTTGCATAATGTAAGGCTTGGCCAGCCGCGAAACACTAACGTATCATCTTTCACATTCTCAATTTGATTGTTGTCTTGCATTACTCAGGTGTTTAGCCACCAATAAGTACAGACACGTCATTTGAAATTTCTAACATCAGTTTTGTACAGAGTCACGAATGTTGAGCGCCTCCTACAAGTTATTCCTATTTGAAAAAATTTAATCTATTGAACCAATTTGGAACACCCAGCAAACCAATTGAAAAAAAGCTTTAACACTTCACTCATGGGGCAAAGTTGAAGCTACAATAGCATTTGATTACCAGTCCATGATTCACCGCAAGCCCAAAGAAATTTTTGAGGCTGACCTAACCTGATATCACGCAACACGTATGAAGCTGGAATTCGCACCAGCTCAATCCGCCAGCTTCCCCGCAAACTCCTCAAACGACCCGCCGCCACCTCTGCGGTGAAAATACAGCCGTTGCGCCAGCGCCCGCAATGGCGGGGTGCCAATGAGCAAATTATACATCCAATTGGGCGGGCCGTAGCTCAGGGCGCTGCGCAGCTTGGATTTGATGCGGAAGCGGGGCAGATCGCTGTCGATGATTTGTTCGGGCGGCGGACCTGCATTCAGCAGATGGTCGGCAATGGCGTGGGCAGAGCGGCGGCCGAATTCGAAGGAGAGTTTGATGCCACCGGCTGTGAGCGGCGAGACGAGACCGGCGGAATCGCCCATCAGCATCACGCCATCAGTGGCGTAAGGGCGCACCAGCCCGCCACAGGGGATGACACCTGAGCGGCGTTCGACAATCTCTGCCTCTGAATATTTGAAGCGCGCTTCCGTCTGGTCGATGAAGCGCTGCAGAGCCGGTTTGGCATCGCCTTTGGTGGCAAGGCCAATCTGTGTGACTTTCGGTCCAGGTGCGGCCCAGGCGATGTAGCCCGGCGCGATGCTGGAATCCAGAAAGCAGTGCAGAAAGCGCGGATCAAAACTGTCCAGACCAGCATATTCTGCTTCCACGCCGATTAGAAATTTGGTGTTTTTGGCAAGGCCAAAGACGTCTGCCACCTGAGATTTGGCGCCATCGCAGCCCAAAAGATAACGCGCCGTGATGGCAGGCTGATCCAGATGCACAAGACCAGCTTCATAGCGCCCTGTCGTAAAGCGGGTATCGCAGAGAATTTTAACGCCAGCACGGGTGGCTTCATCTGCCAGCCAGCGCATTAAGGCCGCCGTATCCGTTGTCAGAAATGCATAGCCGGGGGCAAACAAATCCATATGTTTGGTCGAGGGTGCATAGAGCCGTATGCCATGCACACGCCGCGTCACCGTATGGGGAATATCCACCGCTTCGGCCGCTTCGCGCACCACAATTCCGGTGGTGTGAATGCGCGCGCCCGGATCTTTCTTGGCTTCAATCACCACCACTTTCAGCCCGCGCAAAGCGGCTGAGCGGGCAGCTGTCAGCCCGGCAAAACTGGCACCCACAATGGCCAGATCATAATCGGCTGTCTTAATCATTTGACTGCTTGCAAGGCCGCGACATCTTTGGAGAGCGGCGTGATTCTGAGTGAGGTTATGCGGTTTCTTTGCCGGCGTAATATACGAAAGCGGAAGCCATAAAACGTAAAAGCCTGCCCCGGTTCGGGAATGGTTTGAACCGCATGAATGACAAGACCGGCAATGGTTGTTGCCTCTTCATCAGGCAGTGACCAGTCCATGGCACGGTTCAAATCGCGCACTGGCACTGTGCCCTCTACATTCACCGAGCCATCTGGTTGCGGCACAACACCCTGAATTTCCACATCATGCTCGTCGGCAATTTCCCCGACAATTTCTTCCAGAATATCTTCCAGCGTTACCAGACCCTGCACTTCGCCATACTCATCCACCACGAGTGCAAAATGCACCTTGCGTTTCAGAAAGGCATTGAGCTGTGCTTTCAGGCTGGTCGTATCCGGTACGAACCAGGGCTTTGTGGCAATCTCCATGATATCCAATTTTTCAACATCGCCACTTTGCGCCTGCAACGACCGCAGCAGATCCTTGGCATGCAGCACGCCGACAATATTGTCCGGATCGCCGCGCCAGATAGGAATGCGCGTATAGGGGCTGGCCAGCGCCATATCCACCAGAGCGGAGGGACTTTCATCCGCGTTCAGCACCATCATGCCGGTGCGGTGAACCATGATGTCGGACACTTCCAACTCATTCAGATCCAGCAGACCACCAATACGGTCGCGATCATCCTTCACCAAACCGCCCTCTGAATGCTGCAGATCAACGGTGCCACGCAGTTCTTCATGGGCGGACAGAATATCCTGATCGCCAATATTTGCGCCAAATCTGTTGAGAACCAGTTTCACAAACGCTTCAATGGCAATCACCACCGGACTGAAGACAGCAACGATGATGCGGACAATTGGAGAGACCGTCAGTGCAAAACGGTCAGGGTTGGAAATTGCCAGCGTCTTGGGCATGACTTCGGCAAACACCAGCACAACAGCGGTCATGACCAATGTGGCATAGACCACGCCCGTATCGCCAAACAGGGTGATGAAAAGACTGGTCGCAAGGGCCGAGGCCAGAATATTGACCAGATTGTTGCCCAGCAACAGCGCCCCGAGCAGCCGTTCCCGTGTCTGAATCAAACGTTGCACAATAGCGGCCCGTTGATCACCAGCTTTCTCAAAAGCGTGCATCCGCGCCCGCGAAGCAGCGGTCAACGCCGTTTCAGAGCCTGAAAAGAACGCCGAGACAATGATCAGCACCATTATGGCAAGAATTGTCAACCAAAGGGCAGAGGTCATATGGGTCCGGGTCTCCAGTAAAAAAGCATGTGGCAAAAAATTGCGTCGCAAGAAAGCGTGCGCGTGTCAGACATATAGAGCGTTTCCAGCGCATATTGAAGGAGTTCCGCTATGGGTGGTTACCACCATGCAGAATTAGCCATCAAGCGTTTGGCGCAAAAAATCCTCAACGGCGCTGGGTGGTACATCATTGGAGACAAATGCTTCACCAATGCCGCGTGTCAGAATAAAGGTCAAAGCGCCTCTTTGGACCTTCTTGTCCTGACCAATGAAGCGCAGCAGCGTTGGTGTATCTAATTTGTCGCCAGCAATTTCGCCCACGGATGTCGGCAGGCCAACGGCCTTCAGATGCGTCACCACCCGGGCACCATCATCAGGTGAGCACACATTCATATAGGCTGAAAATTGATGGGCCAGCACCATGCCGATCGCCACGCCTTCACCATGAACCAACCGATTTGAATAACCCGTGGCCCCTTCCAGGGCATGGCCAAATGTATGGCCGAGATTCAGCAAAGCACGTTTGCCATGTTCCTGCTCATCTTCACTGACAATGCGTGCCTTGGCGCGGCAGGAATTGGCAATGGCGTGAATGCGGGCTGACACATCGCCTTGCGTCAGCATGGCCGCATGATTCTGCTCCAGCCAGACAAAGAAATCCGGATCATCAATCAATCCGTATTTGGCTACTTCCGCATAGCCTGCCCGCAATTCACGCGGCGACAAGGTGTTCAGCGTATCAGTGTCGGCCAGCACCAGACCCGGTTGATAAAACGCCCCGATGAGATTTTTACCATGGGCCGAATTGATACCGGTCTTGCCACCAACCGAACTGTCAACCTGCGCTAGAAGTGATGTCGGCACCTGAACAAAGCCGATGCCCCGGCGCACGGATGCTGCCACATAGCCGGTCAGATCACCTACAACGCCGCCACCAAGCGCGATTAGCACATCGCCGCGTTCCAGTCTTTCGCCCACCACATCTTCCACCAGCGCTTCAAACACTGTCAGGCATTTGGAGGCTTCACCGGCTGCAATTTCAAAAAAAACAGGCTCGATTCCAGCCTGTTTCAGGCTGGCTTCAACCCGGGCGCGATAGAGCGGCGCAACAGTACTATCAGACACAATACCCGCCCGCACAGCACCATAACGCGCAACAATCTCCTCTCCCAGACTGTCCATAAGTTTGGACCCGATGAGGATATCATAAGAGCGCTCGCCCAGTTCCACCCGCACCTGTGTCGGGTCTGTTTCAACAAGTTTACTCATTTTTTGTCCCCATGGCCTGTTCGCCATTGTCAGTCATATAGGCATTCAAAGCGGTCAGAATATCATCCACAACAACCTCATGGGGCACATCGCGAGAGGTGATGGTAATGTCGGACAGCGCGTAGATCGGGTTGCGTTCTTCCAGCAAATCCGCCAGCACCTTTTCTGGGTTGGGCTGCTGCAACAGGGGCCGCGTTGGCTTGCGTTTGACCCGCCCGATCAGAACCGATAACTCCGCATTCAGCCAGATGGAAATGCCTTTGTCGGCAATATCAGCCCGTGTCTCATCATTCATGAAAGCGCCGCCGCCCGTGGCCAGAACCTGCGGCCCTTCGGTCAAAAGGCGCTGGATGACTCGCTTTTCGCCATCGCGGAAATGGGCTTCGCCATAAGTCTCGAAAATTTCCACTATGCTGCGATTGGCCGCTTCCTCGATCTGTTTGTCTGCATCGACAAAGGGAAGATCCAGCGCGTTCGCCAGACGGCGACCAACGCTGCTTTTTCCAACGCCCATCATCCCCACCAGGACCAGACTTCTGGACCCTAAAAACTGTTTCAGTTGAGAGCGATCCGCAAAAGTTTGGTACTGTGAAACGGCCATGTCAGGCAAACATCCGAATATAAAAATTGCACGCGGACAGGTGCTTGCGCTTGCCAAACCCGCTTTGGGTGATGAATAAACCTGTTTATCAGATCAACGCAACGCCGTTTGCGGCAAAAATGTGAAGTTTTGGGAGCCGAACCAGCCTATGCGAAGCTTGATTATCCTGTTGATTTGTATCGGTCTCATTGGGGCAGCAGGTTATGGCACGCTGTTCTATCTGGCCAATTTGGAACCGCGCACACGGGTCATCGAAGAACCGGTTGATCCTGACCTGCTGAACCGCTGACCCTGCGCCCGTGTCGATGCAGACCGACCCCGTTCTGATTGATTTCTTCCTGGAGATGATGGTTGGAGAGCGCAATGCCGCCGACAATACAATCCAATCCTATCGGCGCGATCTGGAAAACGCGGCCATGCAATTGCGGCGCAAAAAGCGAACATTGGGCAGCGCCCGCATCGAAGATGTCGAACATTATCTGGAAAGCCTCTCGCTGGACGGGCTGGCGGCGACCACAATTGCCCGACACTTGTCAGCGCTCAAGCAATTTTTCCGCTTTCTCAACACCGAAAGCCTGCGGGAAGATAATCCGACACTTAACATCGAGACACCCAAGACCAGAAAGCCGCTCCCCAAAACGCTGGAAGGGTTCGAAGTGGATCGCATGCTGTCCACCGCCCTGGCTGAGGCGCAACAAGCCGATGAAGCAGCACAGAGCGCTCCGAAGGCCGCCGGAAAACCGCCACGCCGGGATGCACCGCTCCTGGCATGGCGGCTCTATGCCCAATTGGAAGTGCTTTATGCCACCGGGCTGCGCGTGTCTGAACTCGTGTCCCTGCCCAAAACCGCAGCCAATACCAAGGGCCCTTTCATCATGGTGCGTGGCAAGGGCAACAAGGAACGGCTTGTGCCGCTCACGCCGCAGGCCAAAACGGCAATGGAAACCTATCTGCAGCGGCTGGTCGCCTATCAAAAAACCATGGGACGCGAGAGCAAAAGCCCGTATCTTTTTCCTGCTGGCAGCAAGACCGGGCATATGACCCGGCAGAATTTTGCCGTGGATTTGAAACAACTGGCGCAAAGATCGGGGATCAAAAACACGGTTTCACCACACATTATGCGCCACGCCTTTGCCAGTCATCTGCTGCAGAACGGTGCTGATCTGCGCGCCCTGCAAACCCTTTTGGGCCACAGTGATATTTCAACTACGCAAATCTATACCCATATACAGACCGATCATCTGCGCGAAACGCTGGAAGCCCTGCACCCTTTGTCAAAGCAAAGCAGGCAAACTGATCCGGACACGGAAAATTAAACGACATTGCTTGCAATGCACAACGGCCGATGAAATAAGCTGAGAACAACCATTGAGGCACTGATGTACAGCTATCTGGAATTTGAAAAACCCGTCGCGGACCTGGAAGGCAAAATTCAGGAATTGCGTGCAATGTCATCCGAAGAAGATGGCGTTGGCATTGGCGATGAAGTGTCACGGCTTGAAAAACGTGCATCCGATGCCCTGCGGGAAATCTATGCCGATCTGACCCCATGGCAGAAGACCCAGGTTGCGCGCCATCCTGACCGGCCCCATTGCCTGCAATATGTCTCCAAATTGATTGAAGACTTTACGCCTTTGGCAGGCGACCGCTCTTTTGGTGAAGATCACGCCATCATTGCCGGTCTTGGCCGCTTCAACGGCGAAGCTGTTGCCGTTATCGGTCAAGAAAAGGGCGAAGATACACAGGACCGCATCAAACGTAATTTCGGCATGGCTCGTCCGGAAGGCTATCGTAAGGCTGTGCGGATTGTAGAAATGGCAGATCGTTTTGGCCTGCCCATTATTTCTCTGGTCGACACAGCCGGTGCCTATCCTGGCATTGGCGCAGAAGAACGCGGACAGGCCGAAGCCATTGCCCGTTCGACAGATGCCTTTCTGGGCGTTGGCGTTCCCACTGTGTCGGTGGTCATCGGCGAAGGCGGCTCCGGCGGAGCCATTGCAATTGCTGCAGCCAGCAAGGTTTTCATGCTGGAACACGCCATTTACAGCGTGATTTCACCGGAAGGCGCAGCGTCGATCCTGTGGCGTGATTCCACACGCGCCAAAGAAGCCGCGACCGCCATGAAAATCACCGCTCAGGACCTCCTGAGATTTGGTGTGATCGAAGGCATTATCAAAGAACCGATGGGCGGCGCTCACCGGGCTATCGATGATGTCATCAACATGACTGGCCAGCGGATTGACGCGGCCATGCAAGAAATGGCCGGTCAGGATGCAGACACTCTGCGCACTGCCCGCCGCGAGAAGTTCCTTAAAATCGGACGCTCGCTCTAGGCTTTATCTTTGAGGCGGTTCAAAACGCCCCAGGAGCGCGTGGCGCTGCCGCAGGAATACGCCAAGCCCATCTTCGATGATCTGGAAACATGGCTCAGGGCCAAGCTGAACAGAATATCCGGCAAAACACCGCTGGCCAAGACCATCCCGCCAACCGCATCGGCAAGCTGATGCCAAGGGAATATCAGGCCATCGTCGAGGAGCAGAAAGTTGAGTTCGAAGCAACAAACGTCGCTTGATCAGATGCAGCGTTGATGCTTACGATCAAGCTTCATCTGGAAGAGCCAATCCATTCCTCTGACAACAACCAGCTCGAATACTAAGCTGAATGAAACAGTGCAATCAAATCCCGGACCAATATTGTCCTCTTGTACAACAGCCGCCTATCTCTGTTTCTCGGCGATGAATTCCCCAACCGCTTCTTTGTTCTGATCTCCTATTTCAACGACGCCATCGTCGAGCAGGTCTTGCAACGTCTGACCGCGCAGGGCCTCTCGCCACAGCGCCTCAGCTTCCAGCATTCGACGTTTGATAAAACAGTCCTTTTCATAGGCGCAACGGGCGTTTGTCGTGACATCGCCCTTTTGCCGGATTTCACGGCATACATAGGCCGGGCCCTGGCCATCGATGGCCTCGACCACATCGAGCATGGAAATCTTCCCGGCCGGTCGTGTAAGGCGATAGCCTCCTCTCGGGCCGGGAACCGCCTCGGTCACGGAAGCGGCTGTCAGCGCGCGAAGATGCTTGAGCAGGTAGCTCTCCGAAATACCATGCAGCGCCGCCAAGTCCTTGCCGGACAGAACCTTCCCTGTTGGTAGTGCCGCCAGAACAACGGCGCAATGCAAAGCCGCTTCAACCCCATCTCCCAGACGCCGCATTCGAGTATCTCCTTATGTTCTCAGTTTTGCATTTTGCTGTTGCAGTGAATAATCATCGATATATACTATCCATGATTCGATCGCAACTCTTGCTCACAATAAGGATTATACCAATGACCATGCGCTTCAACGTCGCAAAAGATACACCTCAGCTCTATGAATCTCTTCTGGCGCTCAATGCGGCGATTGCCGATTCAGGAGGCGACATTCGCCTCATACACCTCATCAAGATCAGGGTTTCGCAGATAAACGGGTGTGCGTTTTGCGTCGGTATGCATGTCAAAGAGGCTATTGATGATGATGTCGAACAGAACCTCATTAATCTGCTGCCTGTCTGGCGGGAAACAAGCGCCTTCGACGCACGGGAGCGGGCCGCATTGTCCTGGGCTGAAGCTCTCACATTGCTGGCCGGGACAGGTGTTTCGGATGACGACTACGAAGCCGCTCACGCAGAGCTGAGTGAGCAGGATCTGGCGGCGCTGACCGTGGCTATCGGCACAATGAACTTGTGGAACCGCATCGGTGTCGGCGCGCAGATGCCCGCCTGACCATGCAAACTCAACAAGAGGCCCATGACATGACATGTATCAACAATGACGCCGCCAAACTGGTATTAACGCCGGGTAAAAATCAGGACACAATCTGGCGGCGCTCAAGGCTGAACCTTAGCAGCTTCCTGCTTTTCTACCTCATAGCGATTGCCGTGCCGATGAAGGGCTACGCCCATGATTCAAAGCGCGGCAATCCCGGTGTTCACCGCGAAATGCTTCACCAATCGATCTTGCCCGACTTCCCCGATCATATCGTGACTGCCCTGACAGTCGAAATTGCACCTGGTGCGGTCGTCGGGCCCCATCGGCATGGTGGCTTCGTATACGTTTATTTGCTGCAGGGCCGGATCAGCAGTCAGATGGAAGGCGAGGACCCTGTGGAATATAGCCCCGGGCAAAGCTGGATCGAACTGGCTGGAGCCTTGCACAAACACACTGAAAACCCCAGCAAGACCGAACCGGCGAAGTTCCTTGCGGTAATATACAGCGAGGAAAATGCCGTTATCACTCAGCCGGAAAAAGACAGCCACGACTAGTGTTCCTTCAAAACAATCCAGGCGCATTCACCTTTGCTTTGATTTTTTTTTACAATACCGTAACCACTCAATGAAGATGAACCAGAGTTTTTGTACGGGAGCGCCAGACCTGCCTCAAGCAGCTGGAATGCGGGACATGGCTCCGCGATGATGAGCGTGGCAGATGGCGATGGCCAGCGCGTCGGCTGCATCATCTGAGTCAAACACGGCTTTCGGCAGCAAAATTTTCACCATCATGCGAATCTGGCCCTTGTCACCATGGCCTGCCCCGACCACGGTTTTCTTCACCTGATTGGGCGCATATTCGGCAACATTCAGCCCGGCCAGCGCGGGAACCACCATAGCTATCCCCCTTGCCTGGCCCAGTTTCAGGGTCGACTTGGGATCCTTATTGACGAAAGTTGCCTCCACTGCCGCTTCGTCCGGCGCGTGTGAGCTAAGAATACCATCGAGCCCGCGATAGAGCTGTTCCAGCCGCACGGCCAAATCTGCCTTGTCGGCAGATTTGATTGTCCCGGAAGCGATAAACCGCAACGAACTGCCCTCGCTCTCAATCACGCCCCAACCGGTGCGGCGCAACCCGGGGTCAATGCCAATAATACGAACGCAATGGGTCAAGCTGTTGCCTCTGGCATCAATTGGCAGGTGTTAAAAGACCGCAATGGGCCGTTTATTCAGCGGCCAGTCTTTCCATGATTTCATCGTCAATTTCGAAATTCGAATAGACGTTCTGCACATCATCATCATCTTCCAGAATGTTGATGAGCTTCATCAATGTTCCAGCCTTGTCTTCCTCAACCGGTGTACCGGTTTGCGGTTTGAAGGTTGGATTGACCGAAGCGCCTTCGCCAAGTGCGGCTTCAAGAGCAGTGGACACTTCGTTGATGTCTTCAAAGCCGCACAAAATTGTGTGGCCATCCTCATCTGACTGCACATCTTCGGCACCCGCTTCGATAGCAGCATCCATGACGGCATCCGCATCACCTGCCTCGACCGGGAATATGATCTCGCCGACGCGGTCAAACATGAAGCCAACGGAGCCTGTTTCACCCAGTGATCCACCAAATTTGGTAAAGGCTGCACGCACATTACTGGCGGTCCGGTTGCGATTATCAGTCAGCGCTTCCACGATGATTGCGACACCGCCGGGGCCGTAACCCTCATAGCGAATCTCATCATAGGTTTCTGCGTCTCCGCCTTCCGCCTTTTTGATGGCGCGCTCGATATTATCTTTCGGCATGGACAGAGCTTTGGCGTTCTGAATGGCCAAACGCAGACGTGGATTGCCATCTGGATCGCCACCGCCCATTTTGGCCGCAACCGTGACTTCCTTAGATAATTTGGAGAAAGCCTTGGAGCGTTTTTTATCCTGCGCACCCTTGCGGTGCATGATGTTCTTGAATTTGGAATGGCCTGCCATGAGATTACCTGAATGCGATTATCTGGTTGGAACGAGGGTCTGAACTCAAATCGAAGATCAAACTGTTGCGGCGCTTATAAGCTTGCTTGTGCGGAAAATCCAGCACCGCCACCGCTTGACCCGCTTCTTACATCAATCCTGCTCAATCCAGAATGATGGAATATGCTCCTGCAAACGTCCACCAAGCCGCACTGGCTCGATCTTCTGCGCCAAGCCGGTATCATCATCTACCAGCACGGCAACACCGCTCAGGGTCGCCTCACCCAACGCAGGTTGAAACCGTCCAGTGGAAATTGCATTCGTCATACGCTGCAATGGTTCGGCATGATCCATTCCAATGATGGAGTTGTAATCGCCGCTCATGCCTGCATCGGTCATGAAGCCGGTGCCACCGTCCAGAATCTGATGATCCGCCGTTGGCGCGTGAGTGTGGGTGCCGACCACCAGCGAAGCCTGACCATCTACAAAATGGCCCATAATCTGTTTTTCACTGGTGGCTTCTGCGTGAAAATCAATCAGCACAGCATCAGACACCTTGCCCAAGGGTGCTGCATCCAGCTCACGCTGAACCGCTTGAAACGGATCATCCAGCGGGTTCATGAAGACCCGGCCCATGGCATTCATCACCAACACCTGCGCCCCGTTTCGTGCGGTGAACAGCCCGGCGCCCTTGCCAGGCGTGCCAATTGGATAATTCAGCGGCCGCAGAAAATTGTCGTATCGGGTGCAAAACACCAGCGCTTCGCGTTGATCCCAGACATGATTGCCGGTGGTAACCACATCGGCTCCCGCATCGATCAGATCAATGAAAATCTCTTCGGAAATGCCAAATCCGCCAGCTGCGTTTTCGCCATTGACGACAACAAAATCCAACGCGTAGTCAGATACCAGATCTGGCAGTTTTTCCTGTACAACCGTGCGGCCAGCGCGGCCCACGACATCTCCTACGAATAGAAGCCTCATGCGTTCACATCCATAGCGTTCATGATTCCATTTTCTGTAACAATTGCCGCCAGCGGCATATCATGCGGTTCTGCTGGCACATGCGGCACATTTTGCGCAGCAAAGCCGATCCCGATGGTGATGGGTGTCAGGGACTTCTCCAACATACGCTGTATCGCCCGATCATAGTGACCAGCTCCATAACCGATGCGCGCACCCTTTGCGTCAAACCCCGCAAGCGGCACCAGCAAAAGCGCGGGGTCAACAATTTCAGCATCTGCCGCTGGCCCTGTTGTTCCAAATCCAGCCGCCTGCAAAACATCTCCGGATCGAAAGCGCCGAAACACAATTTCGGTTTTGCTCAAAACAACGGGCAATGAAACAAGGGCTCCAGCGCCCTGCAGTTGCGGTATCAATTCTGACAAATCTACTTCGGAGCGGATGGGAAGATAGGCGGAAATCTCAAGACCCCTTATCTCGGGGCCCTTTAACAGCGCACGATCTGACAGAAGATCCATCACATGACGGCATATCTGCCGCGATGCCGTTTCACGAAATTCTGGTGACAGGGCGTTGCGCCGATCCAGACACATGGCGCGCATGGCGGGTTTATCGAGAGCCTGAGTATTGTCCAAGAAGTCCGTCCATGGGTAACAAGCGAAGCCGCGGCGACCGTGATACGGTGAACAATCCTGGGAACCTACTTTGTAGGTGGGCGCCGTATGTCCCGGCCCACGAGCCAGGTCAGGAACAGCTCCCTTTTGGATTGATAAGGCCCCAAGAATAAGTCGTGCATCACGAGAAGCGCAGCTTCTATGCTTATATAGGCTGGAAGGTGGGCAAGATAAAGCCCGCGCAGCCCCAAGAGGGTAAATTAGACCCCGAGGATTGAGTCTGAAGACAGGCCCCGGGGACTGGTTTCGGGAGACTCGCTGTGGGTGACTGGCTTTCTGGCAATATCAGCCCTAAGCTTCGGGCGATACAAACGCGATCACGGAAAATGAACCCGATACCAACTCTGATCAGCCGTTCCTTGCCCGCAACACTGTCCCGAATTGCCAGATTTACGGGCCGCTTTGCGCTGGATCTTGCCATTCCACCAGCCTGCCTGTCCTGCGACGAAAGGGTGCTGGAGCCAGGAGCATTGTGTCCATCTTGCTGGAACCGATTGCGATTCATTGCCAAACCATGTTGTGCGGTTCTGGGCACGCCCTTTTCATATGATCTGGGACCGGGGATTGTCAGCGCACAGGCCATTGCCAGCCCGCCACCCTATGAAATGGCTCGTGCTGCGGTTCTTTATGATGATGTTGCCCGCAAGCTGGTGGCCAGACTGAAATACGAGGACCGGCCGGACCTTGCCTCGGTGTTGGGGCGTTGGATGGTCCGCGCTGCACGGGAGGCAGATGCTGATTTTCTCTCGGGCAACCCAATCATTGTTCCGGTTCCGCTGCACCGTTGGCGTTTGCTGCGCAGACGCTACAATCAGGCAGCCTTGCTGGCACGAGATGTTTCAAATCGGCTGCAACTGGACTGTCAGCCATTGGCACTTGACCGCATCCGCAAAACAGAGCGGCAGGTTGGATTGACCCGCAACGAACGCGCCAACAATGTGCGCGGCGCTTTTCGGGCAACGCCCACCGGGGCCATGCAGATGTCCGGTCGTACAATTCTGCTGATTGATGATGTCCTGACAACCGGGGCCACTGTGGAAGCCGCCACACGCGCCTGCTTGCGCGCAGGCGCTGCGCATGTGCGCGTTCTGACATTCGCACTTGTATCAGATCCACGTGGATCTGAGGCGGAAGGTCTTTTGTCGGATACAGACCCGATTGATCTCTAAGGTCCATATGCCTACCTGGTGCAACACGGCTTGTGAAAAAGCCCGGCACGCGCCTATATACAAGTGCGCGCCTATATAGAACTGACCCTGCTGCACAAAAGGACTGCCATGACGAATGTGATTATCTACACCCGCGCCATGTGCGGTTATTGCTCTGCCGCCAAATCCTTGCTGGACCGCAAAAGCGTTGCCTACAAGGAGCATGATGCGACCTTTGATCAGGCCTTGCGCAGGGAAATGATGCAACGTGCCAATGGCGCGTCCACATTCCCGCAGATTTTCATTGGGGATATCCATGTTGGTGGCTTCGATCAGATGAACGCTCTGGAACGTGCTGGAAAACTTGATCAACTTCTGAACGCTGCATAAAGGTGAAAACCGTGTCGCAGAACAGCTTCAAGGCAGCCTGCATCCAGATGAACTCCGGTACCTCTGTCTCAGACAACATGGCAACCGCCACAGAGCTGATACGCGCGGCTGCGGCCCAAGGCGCGCATTATATCCAGACACCGGAAATGACGACAATTGTGCAGCAGAAGCGCTCTGCGCTTCTGGAGGCCATCGCACCTGAACAGAACAATCCATCTGTCAGTGCATTTGCCAAACTGGCCGGCGCATTGAAAATCTGGCTCCACATCGGTTCCATTGCAGTTGCCTTGCCGAAATCCGATGGCGGGCCAACCATTGCCAATCGGGCCTTCCTGTTTCGGCCCGATGGCAACATTGCGGCCAGCTATGACAAAATCCACATGTTCGATGTAGATCTCGACAGTGGCGAAAGCTGGCGTGAATCCAAAGCTTATCGCCCCGGCAGCGAAGCCGTTCTTGTAGAGATCACACCAGGCCAGTTGCGGGATCAGATACCGGATCAGATACCGGTCAAACTCGGCCTTTCGATCTGCTATGATCTGCGCTTTGCGGCGCTCTTTCGCACCTACGCCCAGGCCGGTGCGATTGTGCTTGGAGCCCCATCAGCATTCACCCGACAAACAGGCGCGGCCCATTGGCATGTCCTTCAGCGCGCGCGCGCCATTGAAAACAGCGCATTCATGGTTTCGGCCGCACAGGTCGGAACACATCAGGATGGCCGCGAAACCTTCGGCCACTCCATAATTGTAGATCCCTGGGGCACCGTTCTGGCAGAGGCTGATGGTGAAAACCCTTCAGTCATTACAGCCGATATTGACCCTGAACTGGCAAAAGCCGCGCGCCGCAAAATCCCGGCCTTGACCAATGATCAGCCTGCGATACGTCGCCTGACAACTCAAAGTGCTGCAGCATGATCCGCTTTTCACTCCAATGCAGCCATACCCATCGCTTTGACGGATGGTTTCGGTCAGGCGATGATTTTCTGACACAACAGAAGCGCGGCTTGTTGGCCTGTCCCGAATGCGGATCGACCACCGTTGAAAAAGCCCTGATGACGCCGTCTGTTCCAAAGAAGTCCAACCAGACGATCGGCCTGGTCGAGCAACCTGACAGCGAGCCACAAGCCACGGCTGCACCAGCAGCGCAGTCGGCGCCCGGATCGGCGCCCGGATCGGCGTCAGAACCTGTCGCTCAGACCCCCGCTCCATCGCAAAACGCGCACCAGGCGCCTCAATCGCAAGCGACGCCACCCAATCCGCTCTCCAACCTGCCACCTGAAATAAGGGGTAAGGTCATGACAGCTGTGAAGGAATGGCGCGAGTCTGTGATTGCAAATTCAGAAAATGTCGGCCCGCGCTTTGCTGACGAAGCCCGCAAAATCCACTTCAAGGAAGCAGATGAACGCCCCATTTATGGGCAAGCCTCTGCCGATGACGTGCAGGAATTACTGGAAGAAGGCATCCCTTGCACGCCTTTGCCGGTTCTGCCAGAGGACCACAATTAGGGTTCGCAGCCTGAAACGCCTCGAATATCAGCGCCTCACAGTTAAGAATTATTCTCATATAACCCCGATTTGACCATTTATCCGGCCAAAATCAGGACAATTTCGAAATCTGCTTTTGCTTGGCCACAAATTCGCGCTATTCCTTGGGGATTGACGAAGTTCGTCCAATGTAAGATTCGCAAATCCCGGCCTGGAATCAGGTCGACCCGGCCAGGGCGAACGGAACAGACTGGTGGTCGGGCAGTGTCTGACGGAGTACGATCGATTTATGGCGCGTGACTACGATCCTTATCGGCTTTCATCGCCGCAGGTATTTCTTTGGCGCATGATCATATTTCTGATCATCGTCGGTTTTATTGCCCTGGTCCTCTATCAACAGATCATCACTGCTTTTGTGAGCAATCCCGGGTTGAATGGCCTCATCCTTGCGGTTCTCATCATCGGTATTCTTCTGTCGCTGCGGCAGGTCCTGCTGCTGTTTCGCGAAGTGCAATGGGTCAACGGGTTCCGGCGATCCGATCCCAACATTGAATATGCAAGGCCCCCCATTTTGTTGGCACCGATGGCTGCCATGCTGGGAGACCGTCTGGGGGCGATGGCTATCAGCCAGCAAACCATGCGATCAGTGCTGGAATCGATTGGCGTTCGTCTCGACGAATCGCGCGAGATTTTACGGTATCTCACAGGTCTTCTGGTGTTCCTTGGTCTGCTTGGTACCTTTTGGGGCCTGCTGCGCACCGTTGGCTCGGTTGGCGATACAATTCAGTCTCTGAATGTGGGTTCCGGCGATGCCGGCGTTATTTTTGAAGATCTGAAAACCGGCCTGGAAGCACCGCTATCTGGCATGGGCACGGCCTTTTCATCATCCCTGTTCGGTCTGGCCGGGTCCCTTATTCTGGGCTTTCTGGATTTGCAGGCTGGTCAGGCGCAAACCCGCTTTTACACTGATCTGGAAGATTGGCTCTCAACAGTCGCCGAACTTGAAGATTCAATTGCAGAAGGCGAAGGCACCAATTCTCTGGTGCTGGATGATTTGCGCCTTGCGATCGACAAGCTGAGCCGGTCGATGGCTCAGAACAACAGCGGCGGCAACGCGGCTCAGCCGACGGGCGCGGCGATGGCGAGCCTGGCCGAGGGAATACAGGGTCTGGTGCAGCACATGCGATCTGAACAGCAGGTGGTGCGCAGTTGGGTAGAGTCCCAGTCTGAACAGCAAAATCAGGTCAGGCGTCTGCTCGAGGCACTTGTACAACGAGACCGCAATACAGGCGGCAATTAGGGTTTAAACCAGAATGGCGCTGGCACGAGCAAGACGGCGGGAAACGCGCGGAGATTATTGGCCAGGCTTTGTGGATGCCATGGCCTCGCTTTTGCTTGTCATGATTTTCCTGCTGTCGCTGTTCATGCTGGCACAGTTTTTCCTCAGTCAGGAAATTTCGGGCCGCGATACGTTGCTCAGCCGCCTGCAGTCCCAGATTTCCGAACTGACCGAATTGCTGGCACTGGAACGCACTGGCCAAAACGATTTGCGGGCAAGCCTGACTTTGATGGAATCAAACCTGTCCGAGGCAGAAGAAGAACGGCGACGTTTGCAGCAATTGCTCAGCAGCCAGTCCGGAGCCACGGCTGAACGGGACACAGCGCTGGATCAGGCCACGGCAGATCTGGATGAGGAACGCAGGCTCAGCGCCCGGGCTCAGTCTCAGGTCGATCTTCTCAACCAGCAGCTTGCAGCCTTGCGCCGCCAGATTGCCTCTTTGGAAACGGCCCTTGATGCATCCGAAGATCGCGACAGGGAAAGCCAGACAAGAATCACAGATCTTGGCAGCCGCCTGAATGTCGCCCTGGCCCAACGGGTGCAGGAATTGTCGCGTTATCGGTCTGACTTTTTTGGTCGCCTGCGTGAAATCCTCAGCGACCGGTCTGATATCCGTGTCGTTGGTGACCGGTTTGTATTCCAGTCAGAAGTTCTGTTTGCCTCCGGTGCCAATGAACTGACACCTGAAGGTGTGGAAGAAATGAGCAAACTGGCCGATGCCATCATCCAGTTGCGTGCTCAAATCCCCGATGAGATCAACTGGGTCCTTCGGGTTGACGGCCATACCGATGCAAGACCAGTCAGCGGCGAGCGCTTTAACAGCAACTGGGAGCTTTCATCGGCCCGATCCATTTCAGTCGTTGAATTTCTGGCCTCGCAAGGTGTCCCGCCCAACAGGTTGCTGGCAGCTGGTTTTGGTGAGTTCCAACCCATCGATCCGGGTGACTCGCCGGAGGCATTGGCAAGAAACCGTCGTATTGAGCTGAAACTGACGGAGCGCTGATGTGTCTCAGTCACCCGTGTCACACGATGCCGGGCTCAGGGCCGGACCGGTAATCCTTCGCTTTCTGCTGATGCTTGCGGTTTTGAGCCCTGCCATATTATTCGGCACAGCCACTTATGTCCTCTATCAGGCTGAGCAGGTAGCCGATGGAAAACCCTTCTGCGTACAATATGCAAATCCGACCGGAGGTGGCCGCTACACGCCGGTTCGATCTTTGTGGCAACTTACTTTCGTTGCCATGCATGCACGCTATCTTGGTCTTGGCGGATCAGGTTCAGATCAATTCTCGCTGCCCGGCGTTCTTGTGATTGATCAGGCAGAGCGCGCAGATTTGTGGCGTTGGTCCTGGAGCAGTCTTGGCTGGCATAGGCTCACCGAAGGTGTCCGGCAGGGCCTGCGTCTGGAACCCGTCTGTGCACCGCATGTCAATTACGGCGACGATCTGCCGGTTGTCTGAAATCAGTTTCTATTCCGCGGCCGTACGAACCTGAAATTGTAAATCAGCAAGACGTGCATACAGCCCGCCCTGCTTTTGCAGAGATTCATGCGTGCCGCTTTCCACAATACGTCCTGCTTCCATAACCAGAATGCGATCCGCTTTCAGAATTGTGGCCAGGCGATGCGCGATCACGAGCGTTGTGCGTCCTTCCATCAACTGCTCCAGCGCGTGCTGAACCAGTGTTTCGCTCTCCGCATCCAGTGAACTGGTGGCCTCATCCAGCAACAGCACAGGGGCGTCCTTCAGGATAGCGCGAGCAATCGCAATGCGCTGGCGCTGGCCGCCCGACAGGGTAATGCCGCGCTCGCCCACCACCGCATCATAGCCACCAGCGATCTTGATGATAAATTCATCGGCGCGTGCAGCTTTGGCAGCCGCCTCAATAGCATCACGCCCGGCATGTGGGTTGCCAAGGCCAATATTCTCGGCGATGGATGCACCAAATATCACGGTTTCCTGCGGGACGATCGACAGATGTTTCCGCAATTCCTCCGGTTCAAGCGTTCGGATTTCCGTTCCATCCAGCAACACCCGACCACCGGTCGTATCATACGCTCGGGTCAGCAGGGAAAACAGCGTCGACTTGCCCGCACCGGACGGACCGACAAGCGCCACCGTTTCACCAGGGGCAATATCAATCGTGACATTGTGCAAAATCGGCGCATCTGGCGCACCAGGATAGGAAAATGAAACATCCTGGAAAGAGACAGCGCCCGTAACATTATCCAGAACGGCTGGATTGGCAGGTGCTGCAATGACCCGGTCAATGGCCAACAATTCCCCAAGCCGCTCGGCCGCACCGGCAGCCTGAGCCACCTCGCCCCATACCTGGGACAGGGCCCCCAAAGACCCCGCAGCAAACACTGAATAGAGCACGAATTGCGACAAGGACCCCGGCGAAATATTGCCGGCCAGCATATCAAGAGAGCCATACCACAACACCGCAACCACACTGGCAAACACTGTAAAGATCGCAAATGCTGTCAAGGCCGCCCGCGCGCCGACGGCCGCGCGGGCGGCATCAAAAGCCTCATCCACGGCACCGGCAAAGCGGGCTGATGCGCTCTTTTCAGCGGTAAAATTCTGCAGTGTGCGCACCGCGCCAATGGCTTCGGATGCATAAGCTGTTGCATCGGCCAATGTATCTTGCGCAGCACGGGACCGTTTGCGCACGTTGCGTCCGAAAGCGACCATTGGCAGCACCACCAGCGGGATAGCAGCCAGCACCAGGAGAGACAGTTTCGGGCTGGTGATGACCATCATCACCACCGCGCCAATAAACAAAAACAGATTGCGCAGGGCAATGGATATGCTCGACCCCACGACAGATTTGATCTGCGTTGTGTCAGCGGTTAGCCGTGAGATAATTTCCCCGGATTTGGCCCCATCAAAGAACGCCGCGTGCAAACGCATGACATGGGCAAACACGTCGCGCCTGATATCACTGACAACGCGCTCACCAAGCCAGGAGACGAAGTAGAAGCGGGCCGCACTGGCAGCAGCCAGAAATCCGACCAGAACAACCAGCATGCCGAAATACTGATCAATTAACGTGTTGTTTTCCGGGTCAAACCCGAAATCAATCATGCGCCGCACTGCCATAGGAACGGCCAGCGTCGCGGCGGCAGCAGCTGTCAGGGCCACCACAGCCATGCCCACACGCTTGCGATAGATTTTCAGATAGGGCCAAACCATAGCAAGAGAGCCGACACGACCCTTGGCCTCAGCCTGCAATTCAAGCGTATTGGTGGCCCGAGCTGGGACATCTGCCCCTTGGGCAATAGTATGCGTTGTCTGATCGTTCATCGCGGCTCATTCAACAGGTGGAATATGTAATGCCTTTTCCAACGAATGGCATTCAATGGCAAGCACAACCCACATGTGAGTATGATTTGGACCACATATAAGAGCCAAAATCCGCAATCGCGGGCTTTAAAAGGATGAACTGCGTCGATTCTCGTCATTTCAGCTTGCGAAAGACCACCACATTGGCCTATAGGAACGGCGAGTTTACACGGATCGGGCGTCATGCCCGGTTTTTTGTTTGCGGTATGCTGTGAAAGCAGCAATGCCTGCCCTTGAGACACGTCTTCGGGACCCCCCGGGACACACCATTGGAGTTTGAAGCTCATGAAAGCTGATATACATCCCGATTACCACACGATTAACGTTGTGATGACTGACGGAACTGAATACACGACCCGCTCAACCTGGGGCGCAGAAGGCGACACAATGCGCCTTGATATCGACCCGACATCCCATCCGGCTTGGACCGGTGGTGGTCAGCAACTGCTTGACCGTGGCGGACGTCTGTCCCGCTTCAACAACAAATTTGCCGGTTTCATCGGAAAATAAGAACTGCCAACTCTGGTTTCAGAATTTAAGAACCCGCTCGGGACTTTTGGTCCCGGCGGGTTTTTTCATGGCTTGGACTCTTTCATGGCTTGAACAACAACTGTGCGTAAGTCCTGAGCGCAACACTTGAAGTCAGAGATCGTCCTGTGTCTTGAATGCTGCGCTTAAGCGGGCCATCTGGTCGGCCAACGCGTCTTTGGTGCCGGACTGCGCTGCAGGTGTTGTAGCGCCAAACGATTCGCCGCCAAGGCCAACGTCCAGATGTCGAACCCGTTCCTCCAGCCGTGCGGAGCGATCAATCAGGTCCTTCAATTGATCCGGCAGTTCTTCCCAGCCAGATCCGGCGCGAGACGTTTGAAGACCGCCAAGGCGCACTTTTGCTTTCTCATCCCGACCCTGCCCATCTGTCATTTCACCATCATTGACGGCACGCTGCAGCAGCAGCCAGGACGCAATTTGCATCAGCCGGGTCGTCAGACGCATGGATTCGCTGGCATAGGCGACCGAGCCAAGCCGCGACAAGACTTTTGATTCATCGCGTCCGGGACCATCCAGATAAGAAGCCGTCTCTTCAATCAGGCGCATGCCATTATTGAACAGGGCCAAAAAGCCTTCCCGCTCCGCTAAGCGGGACGCAATGGCAATAGCATTGCCCGCATGTGGCGTCTGATTGTTGCGCGTCATGATCTGTTGCTCACGTGTGGTGGATTCGACCCGGAACCCACTATCACGATCATGATAGCCAGATAAGTGTCAAAAAGGAACTATGAGGTGGCTGGACCCGCCGTGCAAGCTGCCGGTCTGATTGAGTTGGTTCTTCGTTAATATCCACATGCGCGCCTGAAATTGTAGCTTTTCAACACCCCGATTTTGGCCCGATTCCAAATTGAGCACAAAAAAAGAGCCGCGGGAGGGAGCGGCTCTGTAAGTCTAACAGGGAGGCGTCCAATCAGATGGGGGAGTGACCATCTGATAGTTCGGAACGTACCGAACACACTCTAAGGTAGAGATTAAAGGTTAATGCTTACTTAACGCAACAAATTTTATCGATTGAGCCAATTAAGGAACTATTAATCATAGGCGAGTGCCAGATGAAGCTGGCCCATATCAGACCCAACATTTCTGCGATGTTCTGATTTAAAAAGGCAGACCGACATAGTTTTCGGCAATGGCAGTCTGTTGCGCTTTGGAACGGCTCATATAGTCAAGCTGCGCATCTTGCAGACGATCATCGAAACTGTCAGGCCCTTCGAAATTATGCAGCATCTTTGTCATGAACCAGGAAAAGCGAGAGGCTTTCCAGACCCGAGCCAGAGCCTTTTGGGAATAGACATCAAGCCCGGTTTCCGAGCCAGACTTATAGAATTCAATCATAGCTTTGCTGAGATAGAAGATATCTGAGGCTGCCAGATTCAGACCCTTTGCGCCTGTCGGTGGCACTATATGAGCTGCATCCCCGGCCAGAAACAGACGTCCATAGCGCATCGGCTCTGAAATGAAGGCCCGCAGGGGTGCCATGTTTTTTTGAATGGACGGCCCAGTGTCCAACTGATCTGAAATCGAAGTGGGCAGACGCGCGCTTAACGCGCTCCAAAACCGGTCGTCCGACCACTGTTCCAGCGTATCCGTTACCGGGCACTGAATGTAATAGCGGCTGAGTGTTTCAGAGCGCATCGAGCAAAGCGCAAAACCGGCCTGGGATCTGGAATAGATAATCTCTTCGCCAGCCGGGCGTGTTTCCGACAGGACGCCTATCCAGGCAAAAGGACAGATTTTTTCATATTCATTGCGAACAGTGTTCGGGATCGAGCGACGACTGACACCGTGAAACCCGTCACAGCCAGCGACAAAATCACAGTCGATGCGCTGCGTTTCACCATTGTGCGAAAACGTGACGAACGGCGTTTCGCCGGTCAAATTGTTCAGCTCAACATCATCAACTTCGTGAAATATTGCGCCATTCAACTGATCGCGCGCTTCATAAAGATCCCGCGTCAATTCGGTCTGACCATAGACCAGAACGGTCTTGCCGCCTGTCAGACCTTCCAGATCAATCCGCGCGGTTCGGCCACCAAAGGCTGTCAGAAATCCGGTATGGGTTTTCCCTTGCCGGTCCATCCGCGCGCCAGCTTTTGCGGCACGCATCAGATCACAAGTCCCTTGCTCCAGGACGCCTGCGCGAATTCTGGACAGGACATAAGCCCTGCTTTTGCGCTCAAGAACAATGCTGTCCACACCCGCCAGATGCAACAACTGCGATAACAACAAACCCGAAGGCCCACCGCCAATGATGACGACTTGCGTCCTCACATTTTCCCCCTTGCAGCTTGTTGAATTTCGTCAACTGCAAAACTGGATTAGACCAGTATGCCAAACCTTAAACGCTATCAGCCCGTTGGGGAAGTCTACCAGCAGTAGCAATGGGGCACTGAACTCAGAACAGGTCTTCAGCGGTGGAGAGGAAGCACCCTGATTTGAAACCCATAGCCGGATTGAAGACTGCAACTTTGGATGTATTGTCCAACAACATGGCCCGCAGCGTCAAAGGTGGCGGACCAGCCTGTGCGCACCAGGCCCTGTCAACACGGCCTTCGGCAATATGCGCTGGTGAACACACCACAGGGTCAATCGACACGCCGTTCATCAAGGACAGGTTCGGATGGTTTTCAAAGCGGCGCGCATAGACAGGCAGCCATCCAAAACCGTAGGTAAACTTCTCTATCGCCGCACTGCTGGGCGTCATCGGTGCATCAGCATTTTCGCTGGCATATTTCAGCACATGCTTGCCCCAATTGGACCAGCCACGAAGCATATAGGTGATGGCCCTGTGCAAATCCTGCCCCTTTGGCCACTGCACTTCATAAAGATCGAAATCCTGGGATTTTGCAATTTCGGCGATGGCAAACAGATAGGACAATTGTAGTCCGGAATAATGCAGCGCAAGAGAGCCGCGCTTGGTCGCTGTGGGAAAGCTGCCATCTGGCCTTTGGCTCAACAAAGCGGCCTCAAATTGCGGGAAGCCGCGCTCAAACAGCTCAACATCGCCAATGAATGCACCCAGCGTCATGCTTGGCAAAACAGCCGCAAGCGCCTCGTGCCGAGCCAGTGTATTGTCCGTATCCCCCACCAGCGTATTTTTGTCGGAGATGAAATAGTACTGATTGACCCGTCCATACAGCCAGTCAAGAAAAGGGGCGAGTTCTTCCAGCGGAGGGTTCTGCGTTTCAACCACAACCGCGGTGGCCAACACCATTGGCTGCAGAACTGTATTGGCAAGATAGGCAGTGCGGTTGAACTTTTCGGAGTTTTCAACCTTTTTGGCAGCGGTGCTGAGACCGTTCGCCGTCGGCCATTTCTTCAAATAGGACCACAAAACATCGCACTGGGCCGTGTCGCCAGCAATACAATTCGCTGAAGCAACCGACAAGCCTTCGGCAATCGTCCAGGACCAGTTTTCGGCACCAAATGGTGACGGCGCCGCGAATGAGACATCGGTTTCGGAAAAGCGCGTAACAGGGGTCCAATTAGCCCCAATAGAGCGCAAATTCAGCCTGTTGTTGCAGTGCCGCTCACGAACGACGCCACGTTCCTGAAGATAGGCCGCACGGTCACCCAACCCTTCCAGAACGCGCCCGGGATGCGGCAAGGTCTGTCCGGCGGCAACCGAACGGTGAAGACTGTAGAGAGATGAGCCGGTTACATCTTCCATTTCAGGAAGGTTAAGCGTGGCGCGATATTCGTTCAGCGCCTTACGGGTTCGCCGGCCCCAGGATCCATCTGCGGTTCCCGGATCATACCCTAATTCCTGAAGAGCTTCCTGCACATAGGCAACAGTCTCATTGGACTGGGCATGGACACCAGAAACACAAAAATAGAACGCGACCAGAAAAAGAGTAATTTTACGCAACTTGACACCCTTGCCAATGCACCCCCTGCACCGCTTGTTAACCATAGATTAACACGAATCCATGACGTATGGTCAACCGGCTGCACAACATATCCAGACAATTCAGCCAATTGTGCTGCGGCATTTGGAAACAGACACCACTTCGGGCTCCATACGACAAATTTCACGTGGTTTTTCTGGACATTTGTCCCCGACTGATTTCAACATGGAATTGAATCGATAACGATCAAAACCCCAAAGCAAGTTGAACGCCCAGAGCTATAAAGAGACACACAACCATCATGGCACCAGAACCAGTACAGCAAGCACAGAAGCCGCAGGATCCCTGCATCATCTGTGTTGCAATTACCGGTTCGCTGACGGGCAAACACCACAATCCGGCCGTACCTCTTTCGATATCTGAACAGATCGAGAGCACGCACGAAGCCTTTGAAGCAGGCGCATCAATCGTTCATTGCCATGTGCGGGATGATGAGGGCGCGCCGACATCCGATCCGGAAAGGTTTGCCCTGTTGCAACAGGGACTGCGGAAACATTGCCCCGGCCTGATCATCCAGTTTTCCACAGGCGGTCGGTCCGGAGCCGGACGTGAACGGGGCGGCATGCTGCCGCTGCGGCCCGACATGGCCTCCCTGACCGTCGGCTCCAACAATTTCCCCACCCGCATCTATGAAAACAGCCCGGATCTGGTGGACTGGCTAAGCCTTGAAATGTTGGCCCACGATGTTCGCCCCGAGGTCGAGATCTTTGATCTTTCTCACATATTCAAAGCCGCTGAAATGCAGGCAGCGGGCCGGTTTAACGGCCCGCCCCATGTGCAATTCGTGATGGGTGTGAAAAACGCCATGCCACTGGACCGGGACGTGTTTGACTTTTACCTTGAAACCACCAAACGATTATTGCCTGATGCCACTTGGTGCGGGGCCGGCATTGGCCGGGACCAGATTGTCATGAATGAATGGTGCGTTGCTGAAGGCGGCCACGCCCGCACCGGTCTTGAAGATAATGTTCGCATGGACAAAACCACATTAGCCTCGTCCAACGCCGCACTGGTTCGCCGACTTGTAGATATCTGCCACGCCCATAATCGCGCGCCGGCAACACCTGCCGAAGCCCGCACCTTGTTACATTTGCCGGAGAGAAAAGCCGCATGATCGACCAAACCAAACCACCAGTGTTCGATGGTCACAACGATGTTCTGACAAAGCTTCTGCGCAAGGGACAGGCTGATCCGGAGCGTCATTTCATCAATGGCGACGCCGGCCATATCGATCTGCCCCGAGCAAAGCTTGGCGGTTTTTCCGGCGGTTTTTTTGCCATCTGGGTGCCCTCCCCGGCCGACAAGGCATTCCGCTATGAACAAATGGCGAAGCCAAGCTATGATATTGAATTGCCGCCCGCTTTGGGACAGCCTGAGGCTCTGAAAATTGCCCTGGCAGAAGCCGCCAGCCTGTTGCGCCTGGAGCAACTTGGCGCACTCAAAATCTGCAAAACCGCTGCTGACTTGCGACAAACCATCGAAGCTGGAAAGATCGCTGCGATTTTTCATCTGGAAGGTGCCGAGGCCATTGACCCGGACTTTACAGCGCTTGATGTGTTTTACGCTGCGGGGCTGCGGTCTCTGGGGCCGGTCTGGAGCCGTCCGACCATCTTCGCCCATGGTGTTCCGTTTCGCTACCCAAGTGATCCGGACATTGGAGACGGCCTGACTGATATCGGCAAAGACCTGATCCGCGCCTGCAATGCCAAGAAGATCATGATTGATCTGTCACACCTCAATGAAAAGGGTTTTTGGGATGTCGCCAGGCTGAGCGATGCCCCACTTGTGGCCACCCATTCCAACGCCCACGCGATCTGCCCGACAGCACGCAATCTGACCGACCGGCAATTGGCAGCCATTCGCGAAAGCGATGGCATGGTCGGTCTCAATTTTGCAGTCGCCTTTCTGCGAGAAGACGGCCAGATGTCAGCCGATACGCCTATTGAGATCATGCTGCGCCATATCGATCACCTGATGCAAGAACTGGGTGAAGACCGGGTTGGATTCGGCTCTGATTTCGATGGCGCCATTGTCCCCAAATCCATCGGTGATGTGACCGGTCTGCCTGTCTTGCGCAAGGCCATGCGCACCCATGGCTATGGCGAAGAGCTGATGGAAAAACTGTGCTACAAAAACTGGCTGCGTGTGTTGGAGAAAACCTGGGGTTCCTGAAACAATTCAGGCGACACAGGTGGCTGAATTCCCAATGATAATTGTGTGAGAACTTCAGAAAAACCGCCACCGGGACAATAAATGCGGCATCTGTAGACGGTAATGACTCCAGAAATTTCGCACGGGACCTCAGGACAGGGATCACATCAATCGCCACTGATAAAATGAAAGCTTACAGGCTTTCTGCACGAAGACGGACAGGTATCCGGTAAACCACTCATTTAAACCGTGCTCCGCCACATCAATCATCTGCTGGAGCAACCGGGCGATTGATGAAAACCCACCAATCCGTTGAACGATGAATGCGCAAACTGGTTCTAGTTTAACCTTGCATAATGGCACAAATTAGCGTGGGATGATCGCTTGGGCGGGCATCACTCGCTCACCCCATTTCTGTAAGGAGAGTTCTATGAACCTGATTAAAACACTGGTTGCCGGTGTTGCGCTTGGCGCAGTAGCGTCAACAGCAGTGATACCGGCTTTTGCCGATACCCCGCCGAACATGCTGATTATCGCCAACCGGATTGATGATATCACCACGCTCGATCCACAAGAGAGCTTCGAGTTTGCCGGATCAGACGTGCTGCGCAATATCTATGGCCGTCTCGTCAATTTCGACCCTGCAGATCTTGCAGCAGGCTATCAGCCTGATCTGGCCGAAAGCTGGGAAGTTTCTGAAGACGGTAAGACAATTACCTTCACGATGCGCGATGGCGTGACTTTCCATTCAGGAAATGCTGTCACTGCAAAAGATGCTGAATTCAGCCTGCGTCGTGCGGTTACACTCAACAAGACACCAAGCTTCATTCTCACTCAGTTTGGCTTCACACCGGAAAACGTCGGTGAAACAATCGTCGCAACCGACGACAAGACCCTGACCATCACAACCGACAAGCGCTATGCAACGTCATTTGTCCTCAACTGCCTGACCGCTACAATCGGTGGCATTGTCGACAGTAAGACTGCCATGGAAAATGAAGTTGATGGCGATCTGGGCAATGAATGGCTGAAAACCAACACAGCTGGTTCCGGCCCTTACAAGGATGTAGCCTGGAAGGCCAATGAATCAGTTACCATGCTGGCAAATGCTGACTATTATGGCGGCGCGCCAGCCATGGCCCGCGTCATTGTCCGTCACGTTCAGGAAAGCGCGACCCAGCGCCTGTTGCTGGAACGCGGTGATATCGATGTTGCCCGTAACCTGAACCCGGAAGATGTTGCTGGCATTTCAGACGCTGAAGGCATTACCGTCGACAGTGAATTGCGTGGCCGGTTGATGTATTTCTCACTCAACCAGAAGAACGAAGCGCTCTCCAACCCGAAAGTCATCGAAGCCACAAAATATCTGGTGGATTACGAAGGCATGCGCGACAGCTTCCTGAAAGGTCAGTATACCATTCAGCAGGCATTCCTGCCGCAAACCTATCTTGGTTCCATCGATGACCTGCCTTACAGCCTGGACATCGAAAAAGCCAAAGCATTGATGATGGAAGCCGGTTATGGCGACGGCATCGAGATCGAAGTGGGTGTTCGTGAAGCACAGGAGCGTATCGAAATTGCTCAGGCCCTTCAGAACAATTTTGCGCAGGCTGGCATCAAGCTTAACATTACGGTCGGAACTGCCAAGCAGATCCTGGCCCGTTATCGTGCACGCGAGCTGGACATGTATCTGGGTGCTTGGGGACCGGATTATCCCGATCCACATACAAATGCGGCCACTTTTGCAATGAACCCGGATAATTCTGACGAAGCAGGCAACACTGGTTTCCTGGCTTGGCGGAACGCATGGGATATCCCGGCAATGACTGAGCAAACAGCTGCAGCTGTTGTCGAGAATGACCGCGAAAAACGCGCTGAAATGTATCAGGCGATCCAGCGCGAACATCAAGCCACATCACCTTTTGGCGTTATGTTCCAGAAAATCGAGCAGACTGCACGCAAAGACAGCGTTCAGGGCTTCTCAATCGGCGCCGCTATTACAGCTGCCGCCTACTGGAAAGTATCCAAGTAAGGGTTCGCCAAAATGGCAATTAACGACACAGGGAAAGGGCGCCAGATGGTGCCCTTTCCACCTATTCTCATCAGCATCGCCAAAATAGTGCTGACCATTCTGGTCACCATGCTTGGCCTCATATTCATTACATTCATCATTGGCCGGATCATGCCGGTAGACCCGGTGCTATCCATTGTCGGCGAACGCGCTGCCAAGGATGTGTATGACGCGGCCTACATCAAGCTCGGCCTCGATAAGCCCTTGCTGGTTCAATTCTGGTATTATCTCAGGGATGTTCTTACCGGGGATTTTGGTAAATCCCTGCTGACCGCCAGACCGGTTGCAGAAGACATCATCCGCGTCTTTCCAGCGACACTAGAACTGGCGACAATTGGCACGATTTTCGGCGTTGTGCTGGGTGTCCCATTGGGCGTCGTTGCCGCCGTTCGTCGCGGCACCTGGATCGATCAGGTTGCCCGCGTCGTAGCGCTGGTCGGTTACTCCATGCCCATCTTCTGGCTTGGCCTGATGGGTCTTTTGATCTTTTACGGCATTCTGGGTTGGGTCGGTGGACCGGGACGGCTGGACTTCTTCTATGATGGCGTTGTCCCGACCAGAACAGGCATGATCCTGATCGACAGTGCTATTGCCGGTGACATGACCATATTCTGGAATGCGGTGTCCCACATTATTCTACCCGCTTCGCTGCTGGGTTATTATTCGCTGGCCTATATCAGCCGTATGACCCGCAGTTTCATGCTGGAACAACTCTCAGCCGAATATGTCACCACCGCACGGGTCAAGGGCATGTCGGAACGACAGGTTATCTGGGGCCATGCCTTCAAGAATATTCGCGTTCAGCTGATTACGGTGATTGCCCTGTCTTATGCGGGCCTCCTGGAAGGCTCGGTCCTGACCGAAATCATTTTCTCCTGGCCGGGCATCGGATCCTACATCACCACCGCCCTTTTATCGGCAGATATGAACGCCGTCATTGGCGGTACCGTTGTCGTCGGACTTGTTTTCGTGCTGTTCAATGTTTTGTCGGACCTGCTTTATCAGGTCTTTGACCCAAGAGCGAAATAGGGGCACGCAATGTCACAAACAGATCTTGCCAACGCCCCGCAAAGCAATGGCTGGCGGGCCTGGCTTCTCAGCGATACACCCACATCAAGACGCCATGCAAAACTGGCATCCCTGTATCAGAGCTGGTTGCAGTTTCGCGGCAATCCAATGGCCATGTTCGGCCTGATGATTCTTGTCGGTCTTGTCCTGATGGCGACCTTTGCGCCGCTGATTTCGCCTTATGATCCGTTCGTTCAGGAATTGGGCAACCGGCTGCAACCGCCAGGCGCTGAAGGCCATATTCTGGGCACCGATTCCCTTGGACGGGATCTGCTGAGCCGCATCATCTATGGTGCACGCATCACCCTCTACATCGTGACATTGGTGGCCATCATTGCGCCTTTGGTGGGTCTTCTGGTCGGCACTGTTGCCGGTTATACAGGCGGGTTTATTGACGTTGTGCTGATGCGCATCACCGACATTTTTCTGGCCTTTCCCCGTCTCGTTCTGGCACTGGCCTTTGTCGCCGCGCTTGGCGCAGGAATTGAAAACGCTGTTCTTGCCATCTCCCTGACTGCATGGCCGCCCTATGCGCGTATTGCGCGGGCAGAGACCCTGACCATTCGCAATTCCGATTATATCCATGCTGTGCGCCTGCAAGGTGCAGGCCCTATGCGGATCATCACCAAACATATCTGGCCGCTCTGCATTTCATCGCTGATCATCCGCGTGACGTTGGATATGGCCGGCATCATTCTGGTGGCAGCCGGTCTCGGTTTTCTCGGTCTCGGGGCGCAACCACCTTCCCCCGAATGGGGCGCTATGGTGTCTGACGGACGCAAATTCATTCTCGATCACTGGTGGGTGGCAACCATCCCCGGTCTCGCCATCTTCATCGTCAGTCTGGCATTCAACCTTCTGGGTGATGGTCTGCGTGATGTTCTGGATCCCAAGGAGAGCGGCGAATGAGCGACTCGTCCAAGCCGAACCTTCTGGAAGTCGAGGATCTTTGGGTCCGCTTTCCAACCCGCAGCGGCGTCTTTGACGCTGTGCGTGGCATATCCTTTTCGCTCGGCAAAGAACGACTGGGCATTGTCGGGGAAAGCGGCTCTGGCAAATCCATGACCGGCCGCGCCATTCTGCGGCTTATCCGCAAGCCCGGCCGTGTTGAGGCCAAGCGCATTGCACTGGAAGGACAGGACCTCATGTCCCTGTCCGAAAAGGAAATGCGCGCAGTGCGTGGCTATCAGATTTCCATGATCATGCAGGATCCCAAATTCTCGCTGAACCCAGTGCTGAAAGTGGGAAAGCAAATCATGGAAGCCTATCAGGTCCACACAAAGGGCAGCGCCGCTGAAGCACGTCAAAAGACATTGGATATGCTGGAAGCTGTTGCCATTCGTGATCCTGAGCGCGTCTTCAATGCCTATCCGCACGAAATGTCAGGCGGCATGGGTCAGCGCGTCATGATCGCCATGATGATGATCCCCGATCCCAAAATCCTGATTGCCGATGAGCCAACCTCGGCCCTCGATGTTTCGGTGCAGTCACAGGTTCTGGACATTATGGACAAGCTGGTCCGCGACCGCGGCATGGGCCTTATCTTCATCAGCCACGATCTCAATCTGGTTGCCTCCTTCTGTGACAGGGTTCTGATCATGTATGGAGGACGCGTTGTGGAAGTCTGCGATGCGGACAAATTGCACGAAGCAAAACACCCTTATACGCGCGGCCTTTTGAATTCTCTGCCCCAACTGGATAAGCCCCGCGAAAAACTGGAAGTCCTGAAACGAGATCCGGCCTGGCGGGATGAACCAAGCGTCAGTGGTGTGCTATGAGCGGGATCATTCTGAAAAATGTGGATGTCTGGTTCGGTCAGGGCGCAAACCGCGTTGATGCAGTAAAGAACGCCAATTTCGCGGTACCGCTTGGCGAAAGCTTTGGGCTGGTCGGCGAATCCGGCTCCGGTAAGTCCACTATTCTGCGCGCCATAACCGGTCTTGCGGAAACCTGGAGCGGCACCATCACCATTGATGGCAAGGCACTGGGCCCAACGCGTGACAGCGAGTTTTACAAAACCGTGCAGATGGTGTTCCAGGACCCCTATGCTTCTCTGCATCCACGCCACACAGTCGATCAGGTATTGAGTGAAACCCTGTCACTGCATGGCTTCGACAATGTCGAGGAGCGAATTGAAAAACTGCTGCTTGATGTCGGACTTGGCCCATCATTCCGCTTTCGCTATCCACATCAATTGTCAGGTGGTCAGCGCCAACGCGTGGCCATTGCCCGTGCTTTGGCACCGGAACCGCGCATTTTGCTTTTGGACGAACCAACATCTGCATTGGATGTGTCGGTTCAGGCTGAAATTCTCAATCTGCTCACCGATCTGCGGGCCAAGCGCGGCCTGACCTTTCTGATGGTCAGCCACGATCTGTCCGTTGTCAGCCATATGTGCAGTCGCATGGCCGTCATGCAAAATGGTCACATTGTTGAAATTCTGTCGGTGGAAGATATGCGAGCGCAAAATGCGAGCCACGAATACACCCAGCATCTGTTGGCAAGCTCGCTGGGTTTCACACCGTCTGAGGCAGCGCAGTAATCATGCAAAAGGCTGAGGTTCTGGTCCTGGGTGCCGGTATTGTCGGCGTTTCAACAGCGCTGGAGCTACAACGTCGCGGCATCGGTACAATCCTGATCGATCGTCAGGAGCCCGGCCTTGGTGCATCCTTTGGCAATAGCGGCGTTATTCAACGCGAAGCGGTTTTGCCCTACGCCATGCCCCGCAACATAATCACGCTGATCAGCACTGTATTGGGCCGCAACACCGCGGCACGCCTGCATTGGCCTTCCATACCCGCAATGCTGCCTTTTCTGACCCGCTATTGGTGGCATTCCTCAAAAGCCCGACATTATGCATTGGCCAATCCTTACGCAACGCTGATTGAGCGCTGCATGGTCACCTATGAACGGGCCATGCAGGGCACTGATGCAAAGGACCTATTGTCGCCGGACGGCATTCTGGACGGTTACCGCTCCCAACGGGCCTTTGAAGCTGCACGCCGTGAAGCTGATATCATGGCCGAGCGCTTCAATCTGCCACTGACCCATCTGGAAGGGACTGAGGCCATCCGGCAGGTCTTGCCCCACATCGCTCCTGAATTTTGCGCTGTCACCCAGTATTATCAATCGGTGATCGTCAGTGATCCACACGCATTGCTGTTGAAATTGTTCCAGAAATTCAAAAAGCTGGGGGGTCTATTCGAAACGGCAGATGCCATGGATCTGACCCAGACACAGACCGGCTATAGCGTGCCTGGCAAAGACCGTCCTCTGGAAGGCAAGCATGTGGTCAACGCACTGGGAGCACATGCTGCTCTGCTCAGCGCAAAATTTGGCCTGAAGCCACCAATAGGCTTCAAACGTGGCTATCACATCCACTTTGAACCAGACCCGGATGCGCCATTCACCGCCACCCTGGCAGATCAAGCCTATGGTTATGTGCTAACGCCCAAAGCCGCTGGCATACGGCTCACAACCGGCGCGGAGTTTGCCTCGCTCACCACACCACCTTCACCTGTTCAGGTGGCGCAGACCGAACCGATTGCACGAAAACTGCACCCTTTCGGCCGCCGCCTGGAAACCACACCCTGGATGGGTATTCGCCCCTGCATGCCTGATATGATGCCTGTCATCGGGGAAATGCCCAACCAGAAGAACCACTGGTGCGCCTTCGGCCATGGCCATCAGGGCCTGACGCTGGGTCCCGTTACAGCGGATATCATCGCAGACGCGATTGAAGGAAAATCATCCAAACTCAATCTGGAACCGTTTTCACCCAACCGCTTTTGAGCCGTATTAGTGCCCATGCAATGTGCCCTTTGCCATGGCAAGATGATGCGATTGGTGATGGGCACCGGTCGCCATCAAACCAAAAAAGCCAAGAGCGCTGACCTTCTCCAGATCATCCTTGTTTTCGGGTGTCACGATAAGAATTGCCCCGTCAGCGGTTGTGCGTGCGGTGACCGCCCAACGCGCCATTTTGTCCAGCTCACCGGCATGCGCAGGAACCATCGCCTGAATGGCCCGCAGGGTTTTCCCCTCACCACGAATGGAGAACTCCACCCGATCGGATTCCATCACCTGGTCAGCTTCCGCCCCCAGCGTCAGTTCACTCATATCCACCAGATGAGCGCGTAAGGCAGCAATATTGACCTTTGACCAGTCGGTCTGCGGGTCCGCTTCCAGCAACGCAACAATTTCCGCAATCGCGACAAACGCCGACTGCCCGCCTTCGCTCGGCAAGTTCGTGACTGTAGCCCCATGATCGGCATGACCCTGGTGACTGTCCATGGATAAAGCCAGTCCGCCCGTGACCAGCATCAAGGCACCTGCTGTAGCAACACTTATAAACTTCCAGCGCATGACGTATTCCTTCTGAAGAGGGGTTTCATTACTTGTATCAGCATAGGGCGGTTCAATTTGCTTCCATATGATTTCAATCATATAGTAGAAGGATGTTACCCATCCCTTTCAACACGCTTCCCCAAATGGCTCTGAAACCAAAAAGCCTGCGCAAGGGCGAGGTATTGTTTCGCCAGTCGGACCCACCGTCCTTCCTGTATTTTCTTCGCTCAGGGCACATTCAATTGCTGCGCCATACAGAAGCTGGAGAAGGGATTGTCATTCACAATGCCTATAGCGGTCAGACCTTTGCCGAAGCGTCATTGTTTTCCGGCAAATACCATTGTGATGCTGTTGCTTGTGAGACCAGTGAATTGATCGCAATGAGCAAAACGCAAATCCTCAAAACCATGCGGCAGAACTCCCTGTTTGCTTTCGCTCTTTCCGCCCGTTTTGCCGGCGAGATACAGACCCATCGCCGCCGTCTGGAATTACGATCCATCAAGAACGCTCCGCAGCGCGTTTATGCCGCCCTTGCTGATGGCCTGCTAACGGGCAGTGTGACGGCAATGGCAGCTGAAATCGGGCTCACCCATGAGGCCACCTATCGGGCCCTGTCTCAATTGACAAAAGAAGGCAGGCTGGTCAAAACCGGGCGTGGCAGATATCACGTCTCTTCAACGCAGATTTCAACCACAGGATAACACCATGACAGCCAAACGAATTCTCTTCACCGGCGGCTCCGGCAAAGCTGGCAAGCATGTCGTGCCCTATCTGCTGGATCAGGGCCACAAAGTGCTCAATATCGATCTGAAACCGTTGGATCATCCCGGCGTCGATAATCTGATCGCCGACATCACCCAATCCGGCGAGATGTTCAACGCCATGACCTCCTATGCCAATTTTGGTGAATTGGCGCCGGGCACCGGCGTCCCGAAATTTGATGCGGTGGTTCATTTTGCAGCGGTTCCGCGCATTCTGATCAACCCGGATAATGAAACATTTCGCGTCAACACCATCGGCACATACAACGTTATTGAAGCTGCCGTAAAACTCGGCATTCCCAAAATTGTCATCGCCTCATCAGAAACCACTTATGGCATCTGCTTTGCCGATGGCGAGGTCGATCTGGATTACTTGCCAGTGGATGAAGATTATGAGGTTAATCCCATGGACAGCTATGGCCTGTCCAAAGTGGTCAATGAAGACACGGCCCGCGCCTTTCAACGCCGTTCCGGTTTCGACATTTATGCCCTGCGCATCGGCAATGTGATTGAGCCCCATGAATATGACCGCTTTCCCGGCTTCTTTGAAAATCCAATCCAGCGTCGGCGCAATATTTTCTGCTATATTGATGCCCGCGATCTGGGCCAGATTGTTGACCTGTGCCTGGAGAAAGACGGCCTTGGCTATCAGGTCTTCAACGCGGGCAATAACAACAATTCAGTTGATATTCCAAGCGCGGAAATTGCCAAACGCTTCTTCCCGAATGTGCCTCTGACCCGTGAGTTGGAAGATGAGGAAGCGCTCTATTCAAACCGCAAGATACGCGACATGCTTGGCTTCAAAGAGCAACACAATTGGCGCAAATATGTCTGACGTCACGGTCCACCGGTGCCATCTGTGCAAAAGCTAAGAATGATTCCATAGTGACCTCATGACGCAAACCGTTAAATCCAGGCTCATTGGCCTTTGGCTTGCATTGGCCGTACTTCTGTCAATCGCCATTGGCAGCGCCGGATTTTCACTTGTGGAACGTAGTTTTCAAATCCGGTCCGCCGAGCAGGCACAGGGCACTTTGCGCCTGGCCGTGGCAGGCCTGCGCGGCGCGCTGAACCGCTATGAACCTTTGCCGTCTCTGATCGCTGAAAAACCGTCTATCAAAGCGCTGCTCAGCGACACATCCAATCCGGGTCTGGCCAGTTCAGTCAATCTGGAACTGAAGCAGATCGCCAAAGATGTCGGGGCATCCGATATCTATGTCATTGACGCGAATGGCTACACTTGGGCTGCCAGCAATTTTGACCAAACCCACTCCTTTGTGGGCCTCAGCTACGTCTATCGACCATACTTTCAGCAAGCCATTGAAGGTAATCTCGGCCGGTTCTTTGCGCTCGGCACTGCCTCACTGAAACGTGGCTACTATTTTTCTGCCCCGATCAGACTGCGGGGTCAGATAGCAGGCGTGGTAACGGTCAAGATTGCTGTCGATACGCTGGAAGCGGACTGGCGGGGCGCTGACAGTGACATTCTGGTGACCGACCAGTTTGGTATTATTTTCATGTCCAGCCGATCAGACTGGCACTTTCAAAGTCTGCAACCCTTGCAACCGGCAGCCCTTGATGAAATCAAGGCGTTCCGGCAATATCCCATTGATCAGCTTGGCCTTCTGAATCTGCAACGCAAACCCATTGGTGATCGGGGTGCTGAACGTTTCACCATCGGTGTTGGCGGAACGGAAAAACACTTTGTTGCCAACGCCATGGCCATGCCCGAGGCTGGTTGGAACGTTCATATTCTGACACCAACGGCCGCTGCACGCACCCAGGCCATCACTGTCATAGTCATAGCCGTTCTTGTGCTGTTGCTGACGATACTTTTCACGGCCTTCCTGCTGCTTCGGCGTGCGCGTCTGGTGGAGCGAATTGCAGCCCAACATGCCGCTCAGGAATTGCTGGAAAACCGGGTTGCCGAGCGGACTGTTGACCTCAATCAGGCCAATACCCAATTGCTGCAGGAAATTGAGGAACGCAAACAGGCCGAACGGCAATTGCGTAAAACCCAGTCGGAACTGGTGCAGGCCGGCAAACTGGCCGCTTTGGGGCAGATGTCGGCAGCGCTTTCCCACGAATTCAATCAGCCTCTGGCCGCTGTCAAAACCTATGCCGACAATGCGGCCACCTATCTGGATCGCAACCGGGTTGATGAGGCACGCGATAATGTCGGTCGCATCTCGCAAATGGCAGACCGTATGGCTGCCATCAGCAAGCATTTGCGCAATTTTGCAAGACGCCCACAGGAAAAGATCGGGCCTGTGTCGCTGCTGCCGGTCATCAATGATGCACTGGCCATTCTGTTTGCAAAGCTGCGCGATCAAAATACAAACATCGCCTTCGACCCGCCCGCCAAGGACATCTGGATCATGGGCGGACGTGTGCGCCTGCAGCAGGTCCTTGTCAATCTCATCTCCAATGCGCTGGACGCCAGTGTGAACAGTGATCGCGAAGCGGATATTCACCTGACCATTGAGCAAACATCGGATCGGGTGCGCATCAATGTCCGGGATCATGGAACAGGGTTGGACGCTGATACGAAGAGTCAGATCTTCGATCCCTTCTTTACCACCAAGGGTCCTGGCGAAGGCCTTGGTTTGGGACTGTCCATTTCCTACAACATCATCCGGGATTTCGACGGACATCTGCTAGCCGACAATCATCCCGATGGGGGCGCAATCTTCACCATTGATCTGGCCACGGCAGACCAGTTGACAGAAGAGGCTGCAGAATGAATGAGCCAACCATCCTGTTTGTTGATGATGAGGAGCATTTGCGGCTTGCTGCCAAACAAACGCTGGAGCTGGCAGACCTCAAAGTCACATGCCTTCCCGAAGCAACCCTTGCATTGGATTTGCTCGACCGCAGCTTTCCCGGCATTTTGATGTCCGACATCCGCATGCCCAAAATGGACGGGCTGACCCTGATGCAGCGGGCCCTTGAGATTGATGCAGAACTGCCCATCGTGCTGATTACCGGTCACGGTGATGTGGCATTGGCCGTGGATACCATGCGCCGGGGTGCCTATGATTTTATCGAAAAACCCTTCGCCGCAAATCATCTCGTCGAAGTGGCGCGCCGCGCCCTCGATAAGCGTCGCCTGACGCTGGAGAACCGGCATCTACGCTCCGCAGTCGGTGGGCGCGACCGCCTGGAGGCCCGTCTTATGGGCCGTACCAAAACCATGGTCCAGCTGCGCCAGCAAATCAGGGCAGTTGCACAAACCGACGCGGACGTTCTTCTGGTAGGCGCGACCGGCACCGGCAAGGAAGTGGCTGCACGCGCCCTGCACGCCATCAGCGAGCGGGCCGATGCGCCTTTTGTTGCCATAAATTGCGCTGCACTTCCCGCTGATCTGATTGAAAGCGAATTGTTTGGCCATGAAGCCGGGGCCTTTCCCGGCGCCACTCGGTCGCGCTATGGCAAATTTGAACATGCGCGAGGCGGCACGATTTTTCTGGACGAGATTGAAAGCATGCCCATGACGCTCCAGGTCAAGCTGCTGCGCGTGGTGCAGGATCGCAGCATCATGCGCCTTGGCTCCAACGACCCGGTTCCGCTGAATGTTCGCTTTATTGCAGCCAGCAAGCTCGATCTGGAAAATGAGGCCGAAGCGGGCCGCTTCCGCAGCGATCTGCTCTATCGTCTCAATGTGGTTACCCTACGCATGCCAAAGCTGGCAGAACGACGGGAAGATATCCCTCCGCTCTTTACACAATTAGTGAGCGAGGCTGCGGCGCGCTACAAAAGCACACCGCCACCCATTCCGCCCTTCCTGCTTGTCTCGGTGGCAGAGCGGGACTGGCCGGGAAATGTACGTGAGTTGCGCAATGCGGCAGACAGATACGCGCTTGGCCTTGATCTTGATTTTGTGCAAACCGTGCCGGATCAGACTGAAACCCTGTCAGATCGGGTTTCCGGCTTTGAACGCAACGCAATCGCCACTGCGCTCACAACCCATAATGGCCGCCTGAAAGAAACCTATGAAGCGCTGGGCCTATCGCGAAAATCACTTTACGAAAAAATGCAGAAATACAGTCTGAACCGCGAAGATTTTGGATTGGCGAGCCACGAGAGCTCACCAGAATAGCGCCAATGGGTGGAAAACCGGATAGGTTGAAGCCAACAATGTACCCTTTTCCACCCATCGTGTCCCGAAATCGGAAGAAAACACGATTTGCCACCCATTTTGGCCTTGAAGGCACCGCCCAGAAATTGTGCAAAGCCGCCAGCACATATTCCAAAAGTCGTTAAGGCATGGCGCAAAGCCAAACTGTGCTTCTGTGAGATTTCAGCTTCTGGAATGTGTCTGACAGATTCAAACGCTAGGGAGGATATTCATGCGTTTCCTGAAAACCGCAGCGGCTGCCGCTGCAATAATGGCTGTTGCCACAACTGGTGCACTGGCCAGCTGTGAAGATGGCGAAATCGTCATCAAGTTCAGCCACGTCACCAACACCGACAAACACCCCAAAGGCATCGCCGCCACTTTGTTGGCCGAACGTGTCAATGCCGAGATGAACGGCAAGGCCTGCATGGAAGTCTTTCCAAGCTCTACCCTTTACACCGATGAAAAAGTTCTGGAAGCCATGCTCCAGGGCGATGTTCAACTAGCCGCACCATCGCTGTCGCTGTTTGAAAAATTCACCAAGAAATACCGCATCTTCGATCTGCCTTTCATGTTCAAGAACATCAATGCAGTGGATGAGTTCCAAAACTCTGAAACCGGTCAGGCCATGAAAAATGACATGCAGCGCCGTGGCCTGCAGGGTTTGCAGTTCTGGCACAATGGCATGAAGCAGATGTCTGCCAACAAGCCGTTGATCCTGCCAACTGATGCAGAAGGCCTGAAATTCCGTGTTCAGCCATCTGACGTGCTTGTGGCACAGATGGAAGCTATTGGCGGAAGCCCGCAAAAAATGGCCTTTGCCGAAGTTTACGGCGCTCTGCAGCAAGGTGTTGTCGATGGCCAGGAAAACACCTGGTCCAACATTTTCGGTCGGAAGTTCTTTGAAGTTCAGGACGGCATTACGGAAACCAATCACGGCATCATCGACTATATGGTTGTGGCCAGTGTCGATTGGCTTGACGGATTGGATGCCGACATCCGGGATCAGTTCCTGACCATCCTGAATGAGGTCACCGTGCTTCGGAACTCTGAATCCACCGCTGTCAATGAAGGTGCTAAGCAGTCCATCATCACTGCCGGTGGCGAAGTGCGCCAGTTGGATGCCGATCAGCGCACAGCCTGGGTAGAAGCCATGAAGCCGGTTTGGACTCAGTTTGAAGGTGATGTCGGAGCAGACGCAATTGCTGCTGCACAAGCCATCAACGCAAACCACTAAAAATCACGATCGGGCGGTGCCAACAACACCGCCCGAAATTCACGAGAGAATGTCTGGAAGAATGTCTGGGGAGGCATAGATGCAAACCAAGGGAAGACGCATAACAGATGCAATTGAGGAAACTCTGATTGCAGCCATTTTGGGTGTTATGACACTGATCACCTTTGCCAATGTGCTGGTGCGCTATGTGCTGAACTCCAACATTTTGTGGGCACTTGAAGCAACCGTCTTTCTGTTTGGTTGGCTGGTGCTTCTGGGTGCTTCCTACGCGGTTAAGAAGAACATCCATCTGGGTGTCGATGTCATCATCAACATGCTGGCGCCAAAGGCCCAGCGTATTCTGGCTCTCATTTCCGTTTCTCTATGCATTATCTTTGCTGCCCTGCTACTGAAGGGCGGCTGGGATTATTGGGCGAATTTCGCCAATCTGCCGCAGACAACAGGCCGCTGGTTCCCCACCGGATTTGAAACCGAATTTCGCGGCCGCGCCTGGTATGAAGTTGGTGATGTGCCAATGCCCGAATGGCTGCGCTGGATGGAAGACGTCTTCAATGAAGGCGAAGAATACGAAAAGATACCCAAACTCATTCCCTATTTCGTCATGCCCTTATCCATGGCCCTACTGTTGTTCCGCTTTCTTCAGGCCGCCTTGCGCATCTGGAGCGGAAAATCCGATCGGCTGATCGCCTCGCATGAGGCAGAGGATGACATTGAAGAGGCTGCAGCCCGGATTGAGGGAGCGAAATAATGGACGTCATCTTTCTCTTTGTCATGGTCATCGGTCTGCTTTTGATCGGTGTTCCCATTGCCGTTTCGCTGGGTCTTTCCTCGGTCCTGTTCCTGCTGCTGTTTTCCGATGCGTCGCTAGCCTCCGTCGCACAAACCCTGTTTTCTGCCTTTGAGGGCCACTTCACCCTTCTGGCAATTCCCTTCTTCATTCTGGCCTCGTCCTTCATGTCCACCGGCGGAGTGGCCCAGCGGATCATCCGCTTTTCGATTGCCTGTGTGGGCCATTTCCGAGGCGGCCTTGCCATTGCCGGCGTCTTTGCCTGCATGATGTTTGCCGCCCTCTCCGGCTCATCACCAGCCACCGTTGTTGCCATTGGTTCCATCGTCATCGCCGCCATGCGTCAGGCCGGCTACACCAAGGAATTTGCCGCAGGCGTCATCTGTAATGCAGGCACATTGGGCATTCTCATTCCGCCGTCCATCGTCATGGTGGTATATGCCGCAGCGGTTGATGTCTCTGTCGGGCGTATGTTCCTGGCCGGCGTTATTCCCGGCATTCTGGCAGGCCTGTTCCTGATGATTACGATCTACGTCATTGCCACATACAAAAAAATGCCGAAAGGCACGTGGGCCGGTTGGCGCGAGATCTGGGCCTCCTTCCGCGATGCGGTTTGGGGCCTGATGCTGATTGTCATCATCATGGTTGGCATTTACGGCATTCCCGGCATCACATCAGCCATCTTCACCCCTACGGAAGCCGCCGCTGTTGCCTCGGTCTATGCCTTTATCGTTGCCGTCTTCGTCTATCGCGATATGGGCCCTTTGGCCGAACGCGACGGCCAGGAAAAGAAAAACCTGCTGCAAAAACCGACGGCCCTTATCACAGCCTTCTTCCACAAGGACACCAAGCACACACTGTTTGAAGCCGGGCGTCTGACCATTGTCCTGATGTTCGTGATTGCCAATGCGCTGATCCTGAAACACGTCCTTACCGACGAACAGGTGCCACAGCACATTGCCGGTGTCATGCTGGATGCAGGTCTGGGACCCATCGCCTTCCTGATCGTTGTCAACATCATCCTGTTGATCGGCGGTCAGTTCATGGAGCCATCAGGCCTGCTGGTCATCGTAGCCCCACTGGTGTTCCCGATTGCCATGGAACTTGGCATCGACCCGATCCATCTCGGCATCATCATGGTGGTCAACATGGAAATCGGCATGATCACACCCCCGGTTGGCCTCAATCTGTTCGTCACTTCAGGCGTTGCCCGAATGCCCATGATGGCCGTCGTCCGCGCAGCCCTGCCTTTCCTGGCCGTGCTGTTCGTGTTCCTGATCCTGGTCACCTATGTGCCGATCATATCAACCTGGCTGCCAACCCTGCTGATGGGGCCGGAACTGATAATTAATTAAGAGGGCTGGACAAGCGGGCTCCCAACTGCGCCAATTCTGAGTTATGCGAAAATCAGAATTTCGACGAGATAGGTCAGATTTCAGCGATACGCAACCGTGGTGAAATAGTCGGGTTTCTTTGTCCCTCAGCCAGATGCACAACAGCGAGGACCGAAGTGTGGAACAGCTAAGTGTCAAAGATAAATTGGAAATCGTCGCCAAGTTTATTGGTATCACCGCGTCTATTGCAGGAGGATTTATTTGGCTTCAGACCTATGTGAAAGACGTGAATCAGAGGCTGACCGATCGCCAGAAGGAAACTATAAGGTATCACGAGCTCTACAATAGTAAGGAAATGTTGAGCGCTCGGGAAACATTTGCGGAATTCCAAGTAAAAGTCTTCGAAACGACGATGCCAAAAATTTTGGCATTCCGAAATCCGAGGCAAGCGGATGAAGAGGGGCCAAAACTGATGCATAATGCAATGAACGAATTGATAAGATCGGCAGCCAACAAAACAGATATTCCAAGGCTGATCAATTTTTACGAACAACTTGGTGCCTGTATAGAATTTGAACTATGCGACGGAGAACCTGCAAAAAAGTTATTCAAAAGCGAGGCATATGAACTACATTATTTGCTCGGCGGATACATTGATGTCAAACGGCGATACAATCCCGAATATGCAACCGGATTGAGGGAACTGGCTTACGAAACCGGCTATGATCAGCTCAAAAGAGTCAGGCGGGAAATTAAACAACGCAGTGCCAATAACTAATCGGTATTCGGACGGCAGTATATTTTTGAATAATTTGCGCCATGCGCCGATGGAAAAACACGCAGCTTAGCGTTCCGATAGTGCTATTGATCTTGAAAAACCGTCAAATGGCGCTGCCAGTTGCTTCGCAAATGAAGAACCCTCAGGACCTCTACGGTGGACCCCTTGATGCGGTAGAAAATCCCATAATGATCATGATGGGTTAACCTGCGCAGACCCGGAACAAGATATGAGGCGTCCTGCCCCACAGTTTGCGGTTTATCAGTCAATGTCGAAATCCGGGTTTCCAGTTCCAGCAAATATGTCTGAAGCTGTTCGTTTCCCCACATGTCCTGCGTATAGCGGGCAATGTTAATGAGGTCTTCGCGGGCTGCTTTGGTACGCCGAATCCGGAAAGTCATGTCCGGGTTTCTGAACTCACAGCATTGATAATGCTGTCCATATCATGATCTTCCAGCTCACCACGGTCCGCTTGCTGCACACCAATCTCAATTTGGGCTCTCAGCCAATCATCGTAATAACGACCCGCCACATCTCGTTGCAGCAAAAGGCGTAACGCTTCACGCATGACCTCTGACGCGTTGTTATAATACCCAGAGGCAACGCGGTTTTTGACAAATTTCTCAAGCTCTGGGGTTAGCGAGATATTCAAATTAGATTTCCTTTCCAGTTTGCACTGACAGGCAGAAGATACCATAACCGCAAATAATAACAAAGATTGTTATTTTTATGCTGTCTTAGTCAAATACACCGCCCACCATCTACTTCCATACACACACCCGTCACCATGCTGGCTTCATCGGAACACAGGAAGCAGGACACCGCGCCCATATCTTCCGGCGTGGAAAACCGGCCAAGGGGGATCGTCGCCAGGAATTTGGCGCGGATTTCAGGCGTGTCTTCACCCATGAAGGATTTCAGCAGCGGTGTTTCACCGGCCACCGGATTGATGGCGTTGACGCGAATGCCCGCAGGAGCAAGCTCAACCGCCATGGTGCGGGTGGCGGTGATCATCCAGCCCTTGCTGCAATTGTACCAATTAAGGTTTGGGCGCGGGCTGACACCAGCTGTCGAGGCCACGTTGAGAATAGCGCCCGTGGACCGGCTTTTCATGTGCGGCACAAGGTATTTAGCCGTCAAATAAACCGATTTCACGTTCACCGCCAGAACGCGGTCAAAATCCTCTTCACTGACATCTTCCAGAGGTGTCGGCAGATGGGTAATGCCCGCATTATTGACCAGAATATCAACACCGCCAAAGGCTTCAATCGCTGAATCAGCCATGGCTTTCACTTGATCAGACTGGGTCAGATCAACGCCGAAAGACATCGCCTGATCGCCCATGTCATCCGCCATGGCTTTCGCGCCTGCCGCATTGATATCGGCGACCATCACCCGCGCGCCTTCCGCAATGAATTTGCGCACAATACCCGCGCCAAAGCCGGATGCTCCACCCGTCACAATGGCTGTTTTACCTTCTAAGCGCATGAATCTCTCCTGTTATCCGTGAAAGGCTGCAACGGTCTTTAATCGTGAAAACCCGTAAAGCGCCTCAAACCCTTTTTCCCGGCCATGACCGGATTTACCAACTCCGCCAAAAGGCAGTTCCACACCGCCGCCAGCGCCGTAATTATTGATAAACACCTGACCGGAATGGATGGCCTTTGCGGTGCGCATCTGCCGCGCCCCGTCTCGGGTCCAGACTGAGGCAACCAGTCCGAAATCAGTGCCATTCGCTATGGCAATGGCTTCTTCCTCATCATCAAATGGAATAATGACCTGCACCGGCCCGAAAATCTCGCTTTGTGCCAGTACATGCTCCGGCGTGACCGCTGCAAACAGCACCGGCGGAACATAGTGGCCGCTGTCAGGCGCATCCCCGACAATGCTGCCGGTGGCCACCTGTTCCAGATCACTGCCATTCGCCAAAAATCCGGTAACAATCTCTTTCTGGCGCGCCGAGATCAGCGGCCCGATATCCAGATCAGACAGCGCAGGCCCCACCTGCAGCGCCCCATAGCGCGCGGCCATTGCTGCCACCACGCGATCATAAAGGCCGCGCTGCACCAGAATGCGTGAAGAGGCAGAGCAGGTCTGTCCGGCATTTTGAATGCCAGCATTCACAAGGAAGGGCAGCGCCGCATCCAGATCAGCATCATCAAATACCAACTGCGGCGATTTTCCCCCAAGTTCCAACGTTACGGGCACACAATTTGGCGCAGCCGCGCTTTGAATCATGGATCCCACAGCAACGGAGCCGGTAAAGGAAATATGGTGGACACCCTTATGCGCTGCCAGCGCCGCACCGGCCTCTTCTCCAAGGCCCGGCACCACATTCAAAGCCCCTGCGGGCAGACCCGCCTCATGCGCCAAATCCGAAAAGGCCAAGGCTGTCAGGCAGGCTTCTTCAGCCGGCTTAAGAACGGCAGCATTGCCCATGGCAAGCGCTGCCCCAACCGAGCGGCCGATAATCTGCATCGGGTAATTCCAGGGCACAATATGGCCCGTCACACCATGCGGCTCACGCAGGGAATAGACAGTGTAGCCATCGAGATACGGGATCGTTGTGCCGTGTATCTTGTCGGCCGCGCCGCCATAAAATTCCATATAGCGCGCCAGTGCCAGCACATCTGCGCGCGCCTGCTTCAAAGGCTTGCCCACATCAAGCGCTTCCAGCTCGGCCAATTCTTCTGTCCGGTCAAGAATCAGATAGCCAAGCCGCGTCAGAACACGACCGCGCTCTGGTGCCGTCATCCGCCCCCATTCACCAGTGCTGGCGTTGCTGGCCGCAGCAACGGCTGCATCAATATCTTCCTTGGTGCCGCGCGCAATTTCGCACAAAACTTCGCCATTTGACGGGTTTGAAAGTGGCAGTAATCCACCTTGAACAGGCGGAACCCAGCGCCCCCCGATAAAGCAGAGCGATGGGTCAAACCAAAGGTCTTGAAGGCCTGTCATAGAGAAACCTCGTTCTGTGTTGCCAATTTGGCTGGTAGTTCGGTCGGTAATTCGGGAAGACTTGGCGCAGCCTCAATCAGTGATTTCGTGTAGGCATGTCGTGGATTGTCAAAAACAGCGTCGGTTTGGCCTTCTTCCACAATTTGCCCTTCCTTCATGACCAGAACCCGGTCGGTAATGGAGCGCACCACAGACAGATCATGAGAAATAAACAGATACGTCAGGCCAAATCTGTCCGACAGATCTGCCAGAAGGTCCAGTATTTGTGCCCGAATGGAGACATCCAGCGCCGAAACGGCCTCATCCAGCACAATCAGTTTCGGCTTGATAATCAATGCGCGGGCAATGGCAATGCGCTGGCGCTGACCACCGGAAAATTCGTGAATATATTTCCGTCCGTCCGAACTCTCCAGGCCCACACTTTCCAACGCTTCTGCCACAGCCTCTGCCCGCGCAGCGCTGCTTGGCTGCGTATCCAGAAGATGGAACGGTTCCGACACCAATCGCGCAACCCTGTGCCGTGGGTTGAAAGAACCATAAGGGTCCTGAAACACCACCTGCATTTTTCGCCGCACAGAACGTTGGACCTGATGGCCGGAAAAAACAGGTGTGCCCTCAATCAGAATCTCGCCTTCCTGAACTTCTTCCAGCCCTAGAATGGCGCGGGTCAAAGTGGACTTGCCACACCCGCTTTCCCCGACCAGACCAAGGCTTTCACCCTGTTGTATCGAGAAACTGACATCATTCACCGCGCGGAATTTGGGCGGCGATGCCAACAGGGATGTGCGCGGCAGAATATAATCCCGCGACACATGGCTGATTTGCAGCAATGGTGCCGCTTCCGCATCGCTGTCCGCCTCCCTGTCTGGCACATGGGACGATGCTTCAAACAACGCCTTGGTATAGGGATGCGTCATCGACTGAAACAGGGTTTTGGCCGCCCCGGTTTCCACAACTTCACCCGACTTCATGATAACAATATCATCGGCCAGATCAGACACCACTGCCAGATCATGGGTGATCATCATCAGCGCCATATTGTCTTCACGCACCAGCCGCCGCAAAAGTTTCAATATCTGCGCCTGTGTCGTGACATCCAGCGCCGTGGTCGGTTCGTCAGCAATCAACACCTTGGGGCGCAGGGCAATTGCCATGGCAATCACCACACGCTGACGCTGCCCGCCGGATAATTCATGCGGATAGCGCGACAGCGGAAAGCGATCTGCCGGCAGCTCCACCCGGTCCAATGTTTCGCGGGCAATGCGCAAAGACTCAGCGCGCGATGCCTGCCGGTGAATGCGCACCGTTTCAGCCACTTGATCGCCAATGCTTTTCACCGGGTTCAGCGCTGTCATCGGTTCCTGAAACACCATGCCCAGCTCATCACCGCGCAACGAACACATCTGCTCTTCAGATAGGCTGAGAAGATTATCGCCATTCAATGAAATGGCCCCATCTGTCCGCGACCCCTCCGGCAATAATTGCATCACCGAATAGGCTGTCATGGATTTTCCAGATCCGGATTCGCCAATCACGCCGACAATCTGGCCTGCATCCAGATCAAACGAGATATCGCGCAAAATGGGTGTGCCGTGAATGGCAAGGCTGAGTTGATCGATCTGCAAAAGGCTCATCGGCGTGCATTCCGCAGGCGTGGGTCCAGCAGATCGCGCAGCCCATCTCCCATCAAATTGAGGCCCAGAACCGTCAGCAAAATGGCAAAGCCGGGAAACAGCGCCATGTGCGGAGCAAGCGTAATCAGGGTCTGGCTATCTGCCAGCATCCGGCCCCAGCTTGGAATGGGCGGCTGTGCACCAAGCCCCACATAGCTGAGGCCCGCTTCGGCCAGAATGCCGAGCGAAAACTGGATCGTGCCCTGAACAATCAACAGATTCATGATGTTCGGCAGAATATGCTCAATGGAAATGCGCAAGGCACCCTTTCCGGCCACCCGCGCCGACAACACATAATCCCGTGTCCAAAGTGACAGGGCCGAGCCGCGAGACAGTCGGGCGAAAACCGGAATATTGAAAATACCAATGGCAATGATGGCGTTCACCGCACTGGGCCCAAAAACGGCGGTAATCATGATGGCAATCAGCAGTGCAGGAAACGCAAACACCAGATCATTGCCGCGCATGATCACCTCATCCAACCAGCCGCCACTGCGTGCAGCAGAAGCCAGACCCAACGGCACGCCCAGCAAAATGCCAATGCCCACAGCTATCAGCGCCACCGCGATGGAAGTTCTGGCTCCGACCATGATCATGGAGAAGATATCGCGGCCAAAATGATCCGTGCCGAACCAGTGCACCGCATCAGGTGTTTTCAACTTATTGGGAATATTCAGCGCTTCTGCGTCAAACGGCGTCCACACATAGGACACCAGCGCCGCACCGATAAACACTGCGCTCAGCACCAGGCCAATGATCAGACTGCGCGACCGCAGCACCTGCCGCAGAACGCTCGCATCATTCGAAGAGGTATCAAAAGCCGTCATCAACTGCGCCTCCGCAAACGCGGATCAACCAGCGCATAGGCAAGGTCGACCGAGAAATTGACTATGACCACGGCAAAAACCAGCAACATCACAACGCTTTCCACCACAATCAGATCGCGCTGGGAAATGCTCTGAAACACCAGACGTCCCAGCCCCGGCAGAAAAAACACGTTTTCAATGATGATCGCACCGGCCAGCAGAAAGGAAAACTGCAATCCGATAATGGTCAGTACCGGGATCATGGCATTGCGCAAAGCATGCCGCCACAGCGCCTGACGACGCGTCAGGCCCTTGGCCCGGGCGCTGCGGACAAAATCCTCACCCAGCGTATCCAGCAGCGCTGAACGCATCACCCGCGCCAGAATGGACGCTTGTGGCAAGGCCAGAGATATCGCAGGCAGGGTCAATGCTTTCACCGCCAGCCAGAAGCCGCCATCCCAACCGGGAAATCCCCCGGCCGAAAACCAGCGCAGATTGATGGCAAACACCAGTACCATCAACATCGCAAACCAGAAATTGGGAATGGCTACGCCCAATTGCGTAATCCCCATAACCAGCGTATCGGCCACAGAGCCGCGCTTGCTGGCGGCCAGTATACCGGCCGGAAAGGCAATCAGCGTAGACAGCAACAGCGCATAAAGCGCCAGCGGCAGGGAAATCCACATACGGTCGCCGATCATATCCGCCACAGGCGTGCGATAGGTATAGGACGTGCCGAAATCACCCGTCAGCATACCACTGACCCAATTCACATAGCGCTGAAACGCCGAGACGTTCAGGCCAAGCTCTTCGCGAAGCGCCGCAATCGTATCGGGCTGTGCGTTAATGCCCAGCATGTAAGAAGCCGGATCGCCGGGAACCACTTCAATGGCGACGAAAATGACAATGCTGGCGACCAAAAGGCTGACGCTCAATGACAACAACCGTTTCAGCGTGTAGCGCAGCATTCAATAGGGTTCCGCTCGAGAATTTCTGTGTGACATCCCGGCCAACCAAGCCGGGATGTCACACAATTTTCTAGTCAGTCCGGCTTCTAGTCAGTCCATGAGACGCCGGTCAGATCAACGGCCTGTGTCGGCGCATTGGCCCACAGACCTTCAATCTTCATATTGGCGACACCTGTATTGGCCAACTGAAACAGATATCCATTGACATAATCTTCGGAAATCATGGTCTGTGCAGCCTGTAGAATGGAGGTCCGTTCTGCCGGATCTGTCGACGCATTGAGAGCGGCCATCAGTGCTTGAAACTCTGGCTTGCCATACTGGAAGTAATAATCCTCACGGCCATAAATTCCGATATCCATCGGCTCGGTATGAGAGACGATGCTGAGACCGAAATCCTTGCCCCGGAATACCTGCTCCAGCCACTGCGCCCATTCCAGGTTGCTGATTTCAACGTTGATGCCGACAGCTTTCAACTGCGAGGCAATAATTTCACCGCCGCGCCGTGCATAAGAAGGCGGTGGCAGTTTCAAAGTGGTGGTAATGCCATCTGCAAAACCAGCTTCGGCCAGAAGTGCTTTGGACTTCTCCGGATCATAGGCAGAATTTGCGGTCAGATCGAGATAGGCCGGATTATGAGGCGCAAAATGGGTGCCAATCGGCGTGCCGTAACCAAACATGGCCCCATCGATAATCGCCTGACGATCAAGTGCATGGGCAACCGCCTCGCGCACCTTCACATTATCGAACGGCGCCATCTTGTTGTTGATCGCCAGAATGGTCTCGCCTTCTGTTGACCCGACCAGAACCTTGAAGCGGGGATCAGCGTCAAATTGCGGCAGGTTTTCAGGGGCCGGAAACGCCATGAAGGCATTCACATCTTCCGCCATCACGGCTGCAAAAGCGGCTGTTGGGTCAGAGATGAATTTGAACGTTGCTTTTTCAAGGCTGACGGCTTCACCCCAATAATTGGGATTCTTAGCCAGCTCAATACGATCACCTTGCACCCAGTTCGACAGAACAAAAGGTCCGGTGCCCACCGGTTTGGTTTTGATGTCGGCAATGCTCTCCGGAGCCACGATCACCGCATCGCCCCAGGCCATGTTGAACAGGAAACTGCCGTTTTGCTTCGACAAAGTCACCTTGACGCTCATCGGGTCCATCACTTCAACCGAGGCGATATCTGCAAACAGCGGCTTCTGGGCGTTGGTGCTGTCTTCGGCACGGGCGCGATCAAGCGAGAATTTCACATCCTCAGCATCCATCGCGCTGCCATCATGAAAGGTGACGCCGTCATTCAACTGAAAAATGTAAGTCAGTCCGTCATCCGAAATCGCCCAGGATTTGGCCAGACCCGGAGTGATCGAGCCATCCGACGCAAAGCGGGTCAGTCCCTCAAACACGTTGGAGTAAACCACCTGATCAATGGCGCCGGCGGCAGCACCCGTTGGATCCAGATGCGGCGGTTCCAATTGCAGCCCAACCACAATATCGGTTTTGGCGGCCTGTGCCACTCCGCCGGTGATGGCAAATGCCAATGCGGCTGCAACCGCAAAACCTGTCTTTCCATAAATCATGTAAAGTACCTTCCCTGATCAGTCATCACGATCTGTCAAAAGCGCCAGAAGTGTACGCCCCATCACTTTCGCAGAGTCAATCATATCATCTACCCCGACATATTCGTCGGGCTTATGTGCCAAATCCAAAATACCGGGACCATAGGCAATGCAGTTTTTCAGCCGTCCAATACGGTCAATATGCTTCTGGTCGTAGGTTCCCGGTGACACCACATATTGCGGCGCTACTCCTAGCACCTCTTCAATCGCCCTTGAAACTGTTTTTACAATGGGTGCATCGCGATCCGTCATGCTGGGCAGAACCTGATGCATGTCTGTGATGTCATATCTGAACGTGTCGCGCCTGGCTTTCACCCGTTCCAGAACATCGCTGATTTCCTGTTTGACGTCTTCAATCTTCTCCTCAACCAGAAACCGTCGGTCAATCACCATGCGGCAGCTATCCGGCACGCAGGCAGAGGGCCAACCGGTAAAATCGGCGGGCGGTTCAGACTGCCCGCCATGCAGTGAATTGATGTTCAATGTCGATTGTTTTGCTTGCTCTGGCACCACCGGCATGGCGGTTCGCTTTTCCGCAAGGGCAGGAAACAAGCTGGTTTCCATCTCATCCAGCACCGCACCCATGTGGCGCACCGCGCAATCTCCCAGAAACGGCATGGAGCCATGGGCAATTTCGCCATGGGTCTCGATTTCCGCCCACCAGACCCCGCGATGGCCCAAACAAACCCGATCCTTGTTCAGGGGTTCAGGAATAATCACATGCTGGACGCGCTCAGGTGAAAAGAAACCCTTTTCCGCCAGGTAGGCGACCCCGCCATAGCCACCGGTTTCCTCATCCGCTGTGCCGGAAATCTCAATGGCGCCGGAAAACTGCGGGCACAAATCCAGAAAGGCCTCAGCGGCAATGATCGAGGCGGCCAGGCCGCCCTTCATGTCGCAGGCCCCACGGCCATATATTTTGCCGTCGTCCAAAGTTGCAGCAAATGGGTCAAAGCTCCAACCACGACCGACTTCCACCACATCGATATGGGAGTTGAAATGCACACATTCGCCAGCACGATGTCCCTCTCGGCGGGCAACCACATTCCAACGTGGATATCGGTCACTGTCACCCGGTGTGCCTTCCGCCCGGATCAGTTCTATCTCAAACCCGCTGGCGCGCAGCCGAACGGCCAGATATTCACAAATTTCCAGATAATTATCGCCAGGCGGATTTAGCGTTGGAATGCGGATAAGGTCCTGCGTCAGCGCAACGAGATCATCCCGGCGCGCCTCGATCAAGGCACCCAGTTCCTCTGCAATATCCACTTGCATCACATCCCTCCATCCAGAGGATCACTATCAGCAGTTTTCTCTACGGTATCAATACCGTATAAACACGGATAACCTGTCGAGAAGGAGCGTTATCCATACCTATGAAAATGACCATGACCCATGAGCTGGCCATGCTGGCTTTTGACCAGGCGCCCATCGGGATTGTCTTGACAGAGCGCCGCATCATCAAAAGCTGCAACGTCACTTTTGCGACGTTGTTCGGCTATGACAGATCCGAATTGATCAACCAGTCTTTCCGCATGCTCTATTCCACGCGCAAGGAATTTGATGCCATTCGCGACATCGGTCTGAAACCTTTGCAGGAAAAAGGCATCTATTCAGACGAACGCATTATGAAACGACGCGACGGCGCACCCTTCTGGTGCCGCTTTCGCGCCCATACGCTGACCCGAGATGACCCGCTGCAACGCACCGTCCTGAGCTTTGCCAAAATTTCGGATACGGTTCCTAAAAGCCAACTGACACCAAGAGAACGCCAGATCGTCCTGCAACTCAGCAAGGGCCAGACCAGCAAGGAAATCGCCCGCACACTCAGCCTCTCGCCTCGAACCATTGAGGACGTCCGCAGCCGCCTCCTCAAAAAATTCGGCGTTAGAAACGCTGCCGAACTTCTGGCCCACATGACCGGGCTGGACATTTGAAAGTAAGCACATGGGCGACAAGCCAGAAATTGTCATCTTCTCGCATAAAACGGCAACCACTATCAGGCGTTACTTCATCTGCTGGAAAACACCTCAAATGAAAGTTCGCGGCCCTTCCCACGGTCTAGCCAATTTAAAAAATCCCTTAGCAGCTATCCGGTATTCTCACAGCCAAATTAGCTAGTTCTTAATGCGCGCTACTTATGATTGCGGCCCAATGACGTGAGGGTGAACGCGTTGACGGTGGCATAGCAAATCGACTTGATCCTGTATCCAGTCATCACACCGCGACGAGTTAGAATACAAGTCATTGGGGAGGACGATACTTGGAAATATGTCTCAAAACCAGGATCAGGAATCATGTGGTATACATCGACGCCCTTTTGCAGAGCGCATGGCCTCACGCAATCCTGTTGTGGGCTTGAAGCAATGATTGACCCAGATTCCAAGCCAAGGCCGGACTCAATGGCAAAGAAAGATCATTGGTCAATCAGATCACGATTTGCGCATATGGATTTCGACGACTTGCCACAAATGCAGGCAATCGTTGAACTTGCAGTCAACAGCCTTGGATGCCCAAGTGCAATGCTGACGATGATGGAAGATAATCAGCATCGGGTGGTAGCCTCCTTTGGATTGGCGGCTGACGATGTTGCAACTGCCAAAAGCTGCGCCAGCCAAGTCACTGATGACAGCCAGCTTTTCATTGTTGAAGATGTATCTTCCGATGAACGCTTCCGTAAACAAGCGCTCCATGATGACCATTCAAACATATGTTTTTACGTCGGCTTGCCGCTCTCCATCGACAAATCAGGCATGTTGGGCGTCCTGTCAGTTTTCGACAAAAATCCGCGCACCCTTTCTGAATCCGAACGCCATGGGCTTTTCAACCTTCAACTGATCGTCAACTCCCTGCTTGCCAGCTATGAAGCAAATCGAATTGCGCAGGAAAGTCAGGATGAGTTGCACATTACGCTGGAAAATATGGACCAGGGTGTGACCGTCTTTGATGCGGATGCCAATATGATTTTGTGGAACCAGCGATACATAGATATTTTCGAAAAATCGCCGAAAGATATCTACAAAGGCGTATCGCTTCGGAAACTGATTGAAGTGCAAGACCTGCAAAACGGATTTGAGGGCTTTGACGGCGGCTACGAACAGATGCTGGCCGAATTGCGTGCGGGACTGGCAAAGGGAGAAATCGTACCCGGTGGCGTGCGTCTCAACAGTGGTCGCATCATCTCATCCGTTCATGCCGCCATGCCGAATGGTGGCTGGGTCGCAACGCATTCCGATATCACCGAGCGCGTGCGTGCTCAGGAGAAAATCGAACATGCATCACTTCACGACAGTCTGACGGGATTGGGCAATCGGGCCAAGTTCGCCAGCGAGTTTGAAACCAGAGCAGCCGACACCACAAAGCGAATGGCTGTCATGCTGATCGATATTGACGAGTTCAAGCAGGTCAATGACAATTTCGGCCATGGTGCCGGTGACGCTGTGATTGTGAGTGTTGCTGACCGGTTGATGGGCTGCGTGCGCAGCGACGATGTCGTGGTGCGCCTGGGCGGTGATGAATTCGCCGTATTGCTCCAGATTGATCAGGATCGTGATGACGACGTAGTCATCTCAATCGCCCGAAAAGTCGTCGACCGTATGCGCGAAGAGCTGCAATATCGGAAGAGCATTATCAATTTCAGTGTCAGCGTAGGTTGCTATGAAGCCAACTCGCAGACAACAGGTTTGGAAGAAATACTCACCCGGGCCGACTTCGCACTTTACAAGGCCAAAGCAAATGGCCGTTCCAGATTTCAGATGTTCAATCGCAAGATTGAAGAGGAACTGTCCCGCACCAGACGTATCCAAACAATCGTTCGCAGCGCCGATTCCACCGATAATCTCACGCTGGAATACCAGCCGATCGTTTGTCTGAACAGCAAACAGGATTACGGTTTTGAGGCTCTTATCCGCTGGAACGGTGATCCTGATGATCGTATTTCTCCGCAGGATATCATTCTGGCAACCGAGAAGGACGGGTTCATCGGGCATGTTGGAAACTGGGTTCTCAACAAAGCCATGCAACAAGCCGGCAAATGGGATGAAGCCATTCATTTATCGGTCAATGTTTCACCGAAACAATTGGGCCAGGGCGATTTTGTGGACCAGGTCCGCAAGGCGCTGAAGCGCTGGAAATTCGCGCCCGAACGTCTTGAACTGGAAGTGACGGAAACCGCACTTTTGCAGGACCGGGCATCTATCTCCGAATTGCATGAGATCAAGGGCCTTGGCGTACGCATCGCGCTTGATGATTTTGGCACCGGCTATTCATCACTCACGCATCTGCAACTGTTTCCATTCGACAAACTGAAGATTGATCGCTCATTTGTCGATCGGGCCGATACCGACAAGCTTTCAAATGCGATCGTTCGATCCATTGTACACCTTGCTGATGAATTGAGCATTCAAACCGTTGCCGAGGGCATCGAAACCGATCAACAACTCGCTGAAATGACGTCAATTGGCTGCACCATGGGTCAGGGATATTTGCTGGGCAGGCCCATGTCGGCCGAACAGGCCCAACAAAGGATTTCCGCAATGAGCCTCGTTGCCTGATTGCGTGATCGGCCAGATTGACCAGATCAGCCAGTCCGGATGATCGACCTTCCTGACGCTGCGTGCCGCCAATTCAGGGCGCGTTTCTTGTTTTGCCGCCAGCCGACACTCTCACGCGAAGAAACGCGGGTTTGCAAGGTTTTATGCGCAATTTTGGCAAACCCGCCTGTGCCGGGAAAAGGCCAGGCTCTGGACATAAAAGGTGCTAAGACGGCTGACCACAGTGATCGCCCATTTGCAGCTGCCAATTCTTCATGGCACCTAAAAGCCTATCGCGTGTGGCATGGTGCGCCGGCACAAAGGCAAGGTTGATCAACTCATCAGGGTCGGTTCGAAGGTCGAACAACTGTAACAAGTCTGAACCTGGTGTTGGGCTATTGCTTGTCGAGGCACGATGTTCCGTGTCCTTGTAGTAACGAATAAGCTTGTAACGATCATCACGAATCATACGTTGTGACTCACGATAAACCGCGCCGAAATATTGGCGCCCAGATCCAACCGTCTGATTATCGTCCTGCCTGACAAGGTTGGCGCCACCGCATTCAGGAACAACGTCGAGTCCGGCAAGGGAAAGCACTGTCGCATGGGTATCTCCATGCCACACAAGGTCATCAGTTTGCTTGCCTTCAGGAACCTGCGGTCCGGCAAATATCAACGGAATATGAAGACTGTGCTCATAAAGATTTTGTTTGCCCATCAGGCCGTGACTGCCCAATCCAAGACCATGATCTGCTGTGTAAACAACAATTGTATTTTCAAGCAGACCCTTGTCTTCAGTCGCTTTGATGATTTGGCCAATAGCGTCATCCATATGTGCAATCATGCCATAATAGTCTGCAATATGTTGCCGAATAGCGTCCTGCGAGCGCGGAAACTCCTCCAGCATTTCGTCACGGATCAGCGCTTCGCCATTGTCGAACGGATGGACCGGCATGTAGGATTTTGGCAAGGTGACACCTGAAGGATCAACCGCCCAGCTTTTGGGAGGGGTTCTGGGATCATGCGGCGCCGTGAACGCAATATAGAGGAAAAATGGTTCATCACGGTTAGCGGTTTCAATAAAGTCCAATGCGGCATCTTTGAATATGTCGGTTGAATAACCGGTTACCTTACGCGCACGATCTTCAGCATAAATTCCTTCAGGATCATGATCCTGAAGGATCATTTCTTCGTGTTCCGACATCCCGTCAAAAAGGATTTTGTCTGCTGTTGAGAAACTGCGTGCAAAAGATGGTTTGTCATTATGCCATTTGCCAATCGAATGGGTTTTGTAGCCCGCTTCGCGCAATAATTGTGGCATCGTAGGTATATGAGGTGGGATAATTGCGCCAACGCTGAAGTCATCAGCATGGCGATTTTCAGGCGGCGTTAAATCAAAGACGCTTCTTCCAGTCAGGACAGTTGCGCGTGAAGGCGTACAGACAGCAGGATTAAAACCACCTTGGCAATGCGCACCACGAAAATCAGTGCCACGTTTTGCCAATGCGTCCAAATTGGGTGTTGAGACTTCACCACAGCCATGCGCGCCGATTGAACCAGAGCGATGGTCATCTGCAATAATAAAAATGAAATTTGGTTTCGTTCCCATCGTCTATCCTTTGCTCGGTGTTTTTGGAGACGGCACGATGCGCTCACCATTTTCAGGTGAAAAGAAGTGAAGGGCATCAACGCTTTCAATATCAATGGAAACTCTGTCCCCAGTGTTGAACTCGACGCTGCCTTTTTCGCGCAGAATTATCGGTGTGCCATCACCCAAACGGCCATGAATGACGCTCTCATCTCCAAGATATTCCACAATTGAAACTTCGATTTGACCAATACCCTTGCCTTTGTCTGCAAGCATCAAAGACTCTGGGCGTACGCCTAGCGTGATAGCACCGGATGCAATCTGGCTAACGCCTGAAATCGACAGGTCTGCAGATTCAAACGTTGCAACACTTATGGTACCCGAGACGAAATTCATTTTTGGTGAGCCAATGAAACCCGCCACAAACGCATTCTTCGGCTCACTATACAGTTCCTTGGGGGTGCCCATCTGCTGTATTTCACCGGCATTGAGTATGATGATCTGATCAGCTAGCGTCATCGCTTCAACCTGGTCATGCGTGACATAAATCATTGTTGCAGCGAGCCGTTGGTGGAGTTCTGCCAATTCAACGCGGGTTTCAGCACGCAAGGCCGCATCGAGATTTGAAAGCGGCTCATCAAACAGAAACACTTTGGGCTTTCGAACGATCGCGCGGCCGATCGCGACACGCTGTCTCTGCCCGCCGGAGAGTTGCTTGGGGAGCCTGTCAAGGAGTTCCTCCAATTGAAGAGCACGGGCGGCCTCTGCCACACGGCTTTCAATCTCCGCCTTTGACCGTTTTGCAATTTTGAGTGAAAACGCCATGTTTTCGCGCACCGTCTTATGCGGATACAGCGCATAGGACTGAAACACCATTGCAAGGCCCCGTTCGCCTGCGGAGGCTTCAGTCACGTCTTCGCTGTCCAACCATATCTCGCCGTCAGTTGTTGCCTCCAAGCCTGCAATCAAGCGCAAAAGCGTAGACTTTCCGCAACCGGATGGGCCGACAATTGCGACAAATGCGCCTTGCGGAACAGAAAAACTAAGGCCCTGCAGGGCTACAAAGCTGTCGAAACGCTTTTCCACGTTTTTCAGCTCAAGGGCTGGATATTTGCTAGTCAAAATCGCGGTTTCCATTTTTTAACCTTTGACCGAACCAGCAGACAGACCAGCCACAAGGCGAGACTGAACCGGCAGGAATAACAACAAAGCGGGCAGAGTTGTGAGTGCAGAGGCGGCCATCACGGCTCCCCAATCAACGGTTTCTTCGCCAAAGAACAGTGCCAGACCGAGCGGGAGTGTTTTCAGTGACGTTTTTGTCAGAAGCGCAATAGCCAGCAGAAATTCTGTCCACATCAGGAGAAATGAATAGGTTGCAGTGGCAACAATTCCCGGAGCGAGCAACGGCAGAATAATGTGGCGCAACGTTTGAAAACGCGAGCACCCATCCATCAAAGCCGCTTCATCAAGATCTCTGGGCACGGCTTCCAGATAGCCAACCATGAGGTAGATCGAAAATGGGAGGGTGATCGTGACGTAGCAAAACATCAGGGCGAAGTGATTGTTGATGAGATCAAGTTTTGCAAACATGATGAACAATGGCGTCATCATCACGATCCACGGAAAGGTTTGCGTCAGCACAAGAAAGCCGAAAAGCCACCTTTTATAGGCAAAACGATAGCGCGATAAAACGTAGGAAGCGCAGACCGCAACACTTGTGGAGATAATGACCGAAATGCCACAGATAAACAGACTGTTGAACATGAAGCGGCCGAAGTCATTCTTCCAAACATTTTTATAATTTTCAAAAGTGAAAACAAGGCCTTGCGTGCCTGTACCGATCAATGAGGCACTGGGCTTGAATGACGCCCAATAAATCCACACCACAGGCGAGGCAAAAAAGAAGATGAGCAAGGCCGCAAGGACGAGTGCTGCTGCTGTTTTGACAGGGCTGTGCTTGCGGGTCAGGCCACGCTTGCGACGTTTCACTGTCGACCGGTTTATTGCGACATCGGTCACATCAGCCCTCCAAACCGTTTTGTGACAACATATCGGAAGTAAATGATGCCAAATACCAACGCGAGTGCTGCCATGAATGTGCCAATTGCCGATGACAGGCCAAGCTTGAAGTTCACGAATGCCTGAAGATAAACTTCCGTTGCCAGAACATTTGAAAAGGTGCCCGGTCCAGCACTTGTAGCCATCCAGACATAGATGAAATTGTTGAACGTCCAGATGGTTGTAAGAAGTCCCAGTACGGCAAGAGCTGGCAGGGCATGAGGGAAAGTCACATGCCAGAATTTTATCCAGCTATTGGCCCCGTCAATATCTGCAGCTTCATACAGATCGCGCGGCACGGATTGTAGCGCTGCGGCCATTGTCAGTACGATGATGGGCAGGCCATTCCATACAATGATTGTGATTATGGAAGGCCAGACATAAGAAGGATCGCCGAGAAAAACGATGGGCTGATCAATAAAACCCCACTCGACCAGCTTGTTATTGATGGCGCCGGTACGTCCATCGAAAATCTGCTTCCACACTGTGACGGCAACAATATCGGGTGTTGCCCATGGCAGAAGCGCGGCCATACGAAGCGGCACCGTCAAGCGCAAACGGCGCACAAGCTGGGATTCAATAAAGAGCGCTATCGCAAAGCCCAGAACCAGCCGAATACTGACCGAGACAAATGTCAGCCAGAACAACGTATTGAAGACGACTTTCTTAAAATCGGAATCATTAAAAAGTTCGATGTAATTGTCTAGACCAACCCACTTGCCACCATCGCGCAGACCCAGAAGACTGAGGTCTGTAAAGCTGTTTTTGATGTTGTAGATTGTGGGCCAGAGGAAAAATGCTGCCGTCATGCCGAACGCTGGCAACAGCATCAGCAAGACAAATTTTCGCTGATCCTTGGAATAGCTGAGCATATATTCCTCGTGCGGATAAAGGCAGGCCAGCCAATTGGCCGGCCTGATTTGGTTTACTGGTTTGGTTAGCTGTTCAGCATGTCGTTGATCGTATCAATCAAAGACTGAGCAGCTTCTTCGGGTGTTTTATCACCGACCAGAATTGCGCCGAACTCTCGGCCCGCTTCGCTCCACATGGTTCCGATAGGCGTCTTGCCATTGGCGTACGCGCCCCAGGTCCGGGCATTTGGCAATTGCATGCCATATCCTTCAAGCCCCGCCGGATACTCCAAAGCAGCAAGAGCAGACTTGCTTGCCGGGAACTGCGCCGTCAAAAAGTCAGAGAAAAATTCATTGGAAATCAAAAATTGAATGAACTTGTATGACTCATCAGCATGTTCGGTGTTGGCATTAATGCCGAGCATACGTCCGCCCATATGACTCACACCACCAACTGAACCAGTTGGAACACCACTAGACGCAAAAGGCACATCATCCGATCCGCTTTTCTCCTTGTAAGCCGCAATCACGGCTTTCGCGACATTTGGCGGCACCAATGCGAAGGCTTGATCGCCTTCAACCATAGGGGCCAGAGAGCCGATATCTGCTAGACCACCCAATGCAATGTTGGACTGCGGGTTGCCGCCTTCGCCCATAAAGTCTGCAAAGAATTTGAAGCTATTGGCAAGAGATGCTGTGTCGACACCAACCTGAAAACCGCCACTTCCGTCCTCTTCAACCAATGCATGACCGTTTGACCACAAGTGATAGTTCAGCAAAAACCATGCTGTATTTGTAGCACCACTACCAGCAGGAAAGCCGAACCCGACTTTACCGGTCTTTTCTGTCACCATGCGACTTGCGACTTGCAGTTCATCCCATGTCTTTGGAACCTCAACGCCCGCTTCCTGCAGGACTGCAGGCGTATAGATCAGTGTCCAAGTATCGGCGGTCCAGGGAAGGCCGAAGATGTTGCCATCCGCGTCGCGCGCAAGATCAGTCGCGATGAAGTTATCAAAGCCAGACCCTGCACCATTTTTTTCGATCAGATCGTTCAATGGCAGCAATGCACCGGCGCTGCCCATCTCCAACGGCCATACGAAAGCAATGTGAACGATATCAGGACCTGTGCCCACAGCAGCTTCACGCAGGAATTGTGTCCGTGAATCGCCCCAGGATATACGCTCCAGTTCGACATTGATGTCCGGATTTTCCGCCTCAAAGGCTTCAATCGCGGCCTCGATCACCTCCGGATCAGGGTCATTATATCTGAAACTAATCGTTGTTTCTGCAAATGCCGGAAGCGCAATCAAGGCACCGCAACCAATCAGCAGAGCCGTTTTAAACATGTTTTGCATTTCTGTTTCCTCCAATGAAACGCTGGTCGTAAAACCATTTATCGAACCGGTTCGACGATTAAGGTAGCGTGTATGCCTTGAATTTGTCAACATAACCCAGCTATCAGTTTGTATCTGGAGCAGTTGTTATTCTATTATCGAACCGATTTTATAAAGTGTAGGGAATCCAGAGTGGCTATCATTTCAAGTCGCGCAACAGCAGCTGACATTGCAAAGAGTGCTGGCGTTGCGAAATCGACCGTGTCACTCGCATTCAGTGCACCAGAGCGCGTCTCAGCCAAGACCCGTGAGCGCATTCTCAATGCCGCCGCGGCAGCCGGTTACACGCCAAATCCGGTTGCCCAGAGCCTCAAAACGGGGCGCAACAATATTGTTGGCATCATTTTAGCCGATCTGACGAACCCGCATGGTGGCGCCGTTTTGGGACAGGCTCAACAAACGGCGAATGATATAGGTTATATGGTCATGACTGCTACGGCTTCGCATGATCCCCAGCGAGACTTGGAGTTCGTTCGTAAATTTGAGCAATTGAACATCCGCGCCGCAATTATCATGCCCTCTGGTTCGGGTAATGAATATGTCGAAGCACTCTCGACCAGCTCAATTCGCTTTGTAACCTACGGTCATAAACTATCAGGTTTGGCGTGCGACCATGTTGGATTGGACAACCGCATGGGAATGGAATTACTGGTCCGACATCTGGTGGACCTTGGCCATCGCCGGATCGGACATGTCGCAGGCAACCAGCGCCAGTGGAGCGGCACTGAAAGACTCGATGGGCTGCGTGAAAGCTTGTCAGATGCCGGTTTGATACTGGAAGACAAATATCTGGGATTCGGTGAATATGATGAGGAGGCGTCTTATCGCGCAGCGCTCAAATTACTGCGCAAGAAGGACCGGCCAACCGCACTGATCACAGCAAACAATGTAACTGCAATAGGGGCCTTGCGAGCCGCGAGAGACCTGAAGCTTCGCTGCCCGGAAGATATTTCTATTGCGACAATTGATGAGGTCCCCTGGAGTGAACTCATATCACCCACCCTGACCCATGCCGCCCAACCAATCGGAGACATGGCAGCGTGCGCCGCAACCTGGCTGATTGAAAGACTGGAAGGTCAAAACAAAACCGAGTTGCCCCGCTTTATTGAATTTCCACCAAAGTTGATTGTCGGCCAATCAACTGCATCTGTAGATGGACATTGAAAACCATGACTTGATGGCTCGATCACATTGAATCTGCTCAACAGCACCGGCCAGGCCTAGCCAACCTTATCCTACAAGAAAGCTGTCGCAGTAATTGGAAACAAAGCGACCACAAGCAAAACGATCAACATCACACCGACAAATGGCAGGGTCGCCGCAAAAATCTGCTCGACGGAGACATTCGGATCATCGAGCGTATTGTGCACCGTAAAGACTGATATCCCGAAGGGCGGTGTCAGCAAGCCAATCTCGACAGCAAGGACCGTGATGATTCCAAAATGGCTCAGATCAATGCCCATGCCTTGCGCGATAGGAGCTGCAATCGGCACCATGATCAGAAGGATTGATGTGCTGTCCAGGATCATGCCCATCAGCAGGATAATCACCGCATAAAGCAACAGGAACTGCATCGGTCCAAAACCAGAGCCCTGCACAAGGTCTGCAATTGCATTCGGCAGCCCGGCAATCGACAGCATACGCGAATAGAAGCTGGCCGCGATCAGCAGCAACAGGATCGACACAGAGATAATCGCCGTTTGCTTCATCACCTCCCACAGCCGCTTCCGATCCAAAGACCTGCGCGACAAGGCCACGATCAGCGCACCGAACGCGCCGATGCCGCCTGCCTCGGTTGGGGTGAAATATCCGGTATAAAGCCCGCCCAGCACCAAAACGACCAGCAGGGCAATCGGCACCAGCTTGCCCAACATTGTGGACAGCGGCATTTGTTCGATATCAAGGTCCAGCCGCCGTGCCTTGGAAACGTCAGGATCCGTCAGCACAAAGCGCGGGAATACAATGGTGATGCCAATCAACATCGCGACGAACCCGCCGGCAAGCAACAGCCCCGGCACGATGCCAGCGAGGAACATGCCACCGATCGAGACCTCAGCCAGGACGCCGTAGATGATGAGCAAGAGGCTCGGAGGAATCAACATTCCCAGAACCGACGACCCGGCCACAGTTCCGGCAGAGAACGCCGGTCGATATCCATGGCGCGTCATTTCCGGCACAGCGACCCGCGTGAACACCGCAGCCGACGCAATGGACACGCCTGTCACTGCCGCAAAAATTGTGTTGGCCGCAACGGTGGCGACGCCAAGTCCGCAGATCATTCGGCGCAGCAGTTGTTCCGCCACCTCGAAAGTATCGCGCCCTACATTGGAGACGCTCACCAGAAGTCCCATGAGAACAAACAGCGGGATCGTCGCAAAAAGATAATCAGCAATCCCGCTATAGGCGGTCAGCTCCAGCATCTTGAATGCCAGATCCACATTGTCGCGAATGATCCAGATGCCGACAAATGCCACCGAAATAAGCGCATAGGCGATCTGCATACCTATCAGGACCAGCCCAACAAGAACGACGATCAGAATGAAACCGATGGCAAGCGTGGTCATGTGGCGTTGCTCCGAAGGCTGCGCACTTCATCGGCCATGCGATAGAGCGCCGAAAGCGACGCTACAGCGGAACCGAGCACTGTGATTGCTCGGAAGGGAAAGGTGGGGATGGTGAAAACGCCTTGCACGCCAAAGAACTCAGCTCCGGTCCAGGCATCCATCATCTTGGGCCAAGATGCCCAGAAGATCAGGGCAAACACGATGGCCCCGGTCAGGGCAAAAAACACCTCAAGCCAGCATACCGCGTTGGGCGAAACCCGCTGTAACCTGCGCACCAGAAAATCCGCCCGTGTCAGCCGCTTCTGCTGGATCGCCGCAGCCACCTGCAGGAATACGATGGCCACGACTGTGCGGGCTGCAATCTCGGACACGCCCGTAATGGGCGAGTTAAAGAAATTGCGGCCCAGAACGTCGGCCACAACCAACGCCATCAGCCCGCCAATACACAACGTCCCAAACGAGAACATGATCGCCGCCACGCTGCCCAGAATGGCACCCACCGGGGCCTCGGCAAAGCTAGGCACAAATCGATCTGGTTCGTTGCTGGGATAATCCTTGCTCATATCAACGGGCTCATATCAACAGGCTCATGGCTTTCTTCAAAGGGCAAAAGGCTCCGGTCACAGTTTCAGCGACCGGAAGCCAATTGTTCAAGATTGAAATTTAACGACCTTCATCCCAACTGCGCAATGGAGTGGCACCCCGCTCACGCAGCGCATCGAAATAAGCCTTCAGCACCACTTTGCCAGCGTCGCCTGTTTGCTCAAGCCACGGCGCTACGATGTCGGGAAGCCCCTCGACCCACGCTGTTTTCTCAGCCTCTGGCAGTTCGTGAACCGTCAGTCCTGCAGCCTGCATTTCGGTCATCGCACGTTCTGCCAGATCAGACACATAATCACCATGTGCAGCCGAGGTGGCTTTGGCTGCGTCGCGAAATGCCTGCTGAACAGGCTCTGGCAATCCGTTGAAGAAGTCTTCATTGGCAGCGATCCCGCCAAAATACATCGAGCCGATACCCACACGGGTCAACTCGGGTGCGACTTCATAAACACGCGTAGGCAGGATGCCCGATGCAAACGACAATGTGCCTTCGGTTACACCGGTCTGGATGTTGGTGTAATATGTAGTCAGCGCGCCATCGACGGGCGTCGCACCCGTTTCCCGGAGCCAGTTGGCCGACGTACCTGGCGCATTCAGCTTACGGTTTTGCAAGTCAGACATCGCAGTCACCGGAAAGGTGGCGTAGATGTCATAGCTATCTGTGATCAGTGATGACAGATGCACCATGCCATTCTCGGACCAACTGTTGGCCAGTTCGGGCAGATTCTGGCTCAAATCATCAAAAATTTCGATGATCATCTTATGATCGGATGTTGCGAAGGGCGTGAAATAGGTGACGTTCTGGAGCGGCATGTTTGCCCCTTCCCAGACCGTGCCCACCATGCCGACATCAACGATTCCATCCATCACCGCTTCGCGGGTGTCAGTGAACTTATAAAGGGTTCCGGCATAGGCCTCGTTCCAGTTGACCTGGTACGCGCCTGCTTCTGCCAAAATGCGATTCACCTCGGGTTGAAAGGTGTTCTTCATTGCGTAAACCCAGATATTGGCCTCAGGGTGTGAAGAGCCAATATTGACTGTGACCTGCTCTTGGGCCGTGGCCCAACCTGCGGCACTGATTCCGAGTGCGGCAACTGTACTGAATAAAGCGTATTTCATGTTTGTTCCTCCCTGAACACGGATGCTCTTACACATCCCTTTGCGGTGTTAGTCTTCAATAAAACCAAGCGCGCGTAGGATGCGCTCTGGTGTGAAGGGCATTTGCGTTACTTGCGCACCCAAGGGCCGCAAAGCGTCATTAATTGCATTCATTACGGCTGCCGGTGCGCCAGCCGTGCCAGCCTCGCCCGCCCCTTTGGCGCCAAGCGCGCTTTCTTTGGTCGGAGTTTCCACATGGCCCACGACCATGTCAGGCATCTCGCCCGCCATCGGCACCAGATAATCAGCCATCGACCCGTTGAGCAGCTGGCCTTCCCTGTCGTAGTGAATTTCTTCGAAAAGTGCGCCGCCGAGCCCTTGCACGATGCCGCCTCTGATCTGTTCATCAACCAATTGCGGGTTGATGATCCGACCGCAATCTTCCACGCACCAATGCTTCAAAAGTTTTATGATCCCGGTCTCGGTATCGACCTCAAGGTAACTGGCCTGCACCCCGTTGGTGAACGCAAACGGGTATTCGGACGTGATGTAATGTCTGGTCTGCACCAACTCGCGGGGCAGACCATCGGGCAGTGTATCGCCGCGGAAATAGACAACGCGCCCAAGCTCTGCCAGGGGCATACGCTGTGCACCGGTGTCCGTATCCACGACTTGACCATCACGAATATCCAGAGACGCCAGATCGGACTGCAGCATGGAGGCTGCAACTTCGAGGATTGAGTCCCGGAGCGCTCGTGCCGATCGCAGGGCTGCTTCTCCGCCAATGCCCGCTCCGCGAGATGCCCAGGTGCCACCACCATACGGCGTGACTTGTGTGTCACCAGTGATGATCCGCACATTGCCTGGGTGCACACCCACACCTTCAGCGACGATCTGCGACAGCATTGCTTCGGTGCCCTGTCCCTGCTCCGTCACCCCGGACAGCGCCACGATGGACCCGTCCGGGTCCATGCGCACAGTGCAGCCATCCTGCGCCGAGATGCGCGCGCCGCCGATCCCATACATAAATGGCGATGGGTTGGTCAGTTCGATGAAACTGGCAATGCCGATGCCACGATGAACCCCGCGCGCACGCGCCTCTGCCTGATCCGCACGCAGCGCATCGTAATCCATCAGCTCCACCAGCTTGTCCATGCTTTGATGATGCGATAGCCCTTCAAACCGCATCTTTGCGGGCGAGGTGACGGGATAGACGTCGTCGGCATATAAATTCCGGCGTCGTATCTCAACCGGGTCCATGCCGAGCTCCGCCGCCGCCATATCGACCAGACCTTCGGTCACAGCCACAGCAATTGGATGCCCGACTGCGCGGTATTGGCAAGTCGGTGTCTTGTTCTGGAAGACGACGGTCGTCTTGGCGCGGTAATTGGCGAAATCATAAGGACCACCGCACAAATTCACGACCTGATTGCCCTCAATCGCCGATGTTCTTGGATAAACCGAATAGGCGCCAATAGCGGTCCAGTCATCCACATCGATCGCCAGGATTTTACCCTCGGCATCCACGGCGATTTTCGCGTCTATCTCGTGGTCACGCGCATGAATATCGGTGGTAAAGCTTTCCAAGCGGTCGGCGATGAATTTGACGGGACGCGCCATGATCTTTGAAATCGCGGCGGTGGCAACTTCATCTGGATAGACATGCACCTTGATCCCATAGGACCCACCGACGTCGCCACAGATCACCCGCACGCGAGATTCCGCAATGTCCAGATGTTTGGCCAGAACGCTCTGCATCATGTGCGGCGCTTGCGTTGCATGATACGCCGTCATCTGTCCTTCAGCGGGGTTCCAATCGACCAGAATTGACCGGGGTTCCAGAGTGACGCCCGTGTGCCGTCCTGTCTTGAAGCGCGCAGACACAACTTTGTGGGCTGTCGCGAAGACGCTATCTACATCGCCTTCTTCATGCAGCCGCTGAAAGGCCAGATTGTCACCCATCTCGGAATGCAGCACAGGTGTGGACGCATCCAGCGCAGTCATCATGTCAGTAACAGCCGGGAGCGGATCATAAGCCACCTCAACCAATGCCGCACCATCTTCGGCCGCAGCGCGGGACGTCGCAACAACTGCAACCACCGGCTCACCCACCCAACAGGATCGGTCAATCGCCATGGGATGCTCCGGCGGCGACTTCATGCCTTTGAGATGTTCCAGCACAGCAACCCAGGGCGTACAGACCTCAGCCAGATCAGTTCCGGAAAAAATGCGCAGGACGCCTTTCACCGATTTGGCTTCTTCAGCATCAATGCCCTGGATTTTGGCATGGGCAAATGGCGACCGCACAAAGACCACATGCAACATGCGTGGCAAGGTGATGTCGTCCACATATTTGCCTCTACCCTCGACCAATCGACCGGCATTGGGGCGTGGGACAGTCTTGCCGATGTAGGAATTCGGGCGATCGGGATTGCCAAACTGAATGGTCATGCCTGCACCTCACCAGCCCGTTGCCGCGCCACGGTCTCCACCGCATCGACAATGGCCTCATATCCCGTGCAACGGCAGTAATTGCCCGACAGATGCTCACGGATCGCTGCCCGTTCGGGCACCCCACCCTGCGCCAAAAGCTCTTCAGCCGCGACCAGCATTCCAGGCGTGCAGAACCCGCATTGCAACGCATTGCGCGCAATAAATGCTTCTTGCAGGTCGCGAATAGAATCGCTGTCAGATAGTCCTTCGATGGTCCAGACATCCGCCCCGTCCAACTGTGCAGCCAGCATCAAACAGCCACGCACTGACATCCCATCCACACGAATCGTACACGCGCCACAGACACCATGTTCACAACTGGCATGCGCTCCCGTCAGGCCAAGATCCGCACGCAGAAAATCGATGACGTGCTGACCGGCAGGCACACGCGCCTCAACCGATTCGCCATTAACCGTCAGATCGATATCAACCTGGTCAGCGAAACTCTCGGTCATGCGCTGTCTCCCTTCGCCTGCGCCACAGCACGGCGCAGCAGAATTCCTGCAATATGGCGGCGATAACTTGCGCTGCCTTGCGTGTCCGAGGCTGGGTCAATTTCGTTACGAAGAGCCGCGACAGCACCGTCAATATTGCCCTGATCAAGCTGCGCCATAGCGTTGCGCGCCAGAATCGGTGTCGACCCGACAGACAATAATGAAATCCGATGCCCGGTGCTGCGTGCCACGAGGCACAGGCCCACAAGGGCATAATCCCCAGACCGGCGCGCGACCTCCTGCAAAATCTGCTGCTCGTCTGCTTCTGCCATTGGAACAGTGATCGCTGTCAAAATCTCATCTTCTTCAAGCGAGGTCTCGAAAAGATCCTGAAAGAAATCTTCGGCTGCAACAATCCGCTGCCCATCCGGTCCCTGAATGTGCATTGTCGCCTCAAGCGCCAGCATGCAAGCCGGGAATTCTGCCGCCGGGTCGGCATGAGCCAACGCTCCACCGATGGTGCCTCGGTTGCGAATAGCAGCATGCGCAATGTATGAAACAGCTTCTGCAAGCAACGGAACATGCTTTTGGATCAAGGGGTTGGCGCCAATTTCAACATGCGTCGTCAGGGCACCAATGCGCAGGGTGTCTTCCCCGTCAGTGACGCCCGAAAGCTCTGAAAGACGCGAAATATCGACAAGCATGTCACCGGTCGACAGCCGCATATTCATGGCCGCAATGAGGCTCTGACCGCCCGCGAGAACGCGGCCCATGCCGTCAGACGACGCCAAAAGCTCCATCGCATGCGACAGGTCATTTGCTCGAGCATACCCGCCCGCCGAAGCTTTCATTCGCTGTCCTCCTTGAGCATCAATGCTCCCCGCATTGACTATTGATCAAATGATCACTCTTATTGATCATATGATCAACAAAAGGATTATGATTGCAAGAAGAATCTTTTTTGATCACAAACAAGGTCATGGATATGGACAAAACCAATAGCATCGACCCAAAGGCAAAACGACGGCGCCTGCCACCCGACGAGCGACGGCAACAGATTGTCGATGGAGCTGTGGCTTTTTTTGCTGAAGTCGGGCTTGAGGGCAAAACCCGTGATTTGGCCAAGCGCCTTGGAATCACACAATCCCTGCTTTTCAACTATTTTGAAAACAAGGAAGCCCTGATCGAAGCCGTCTATGCCCAGGTCTATATTGACCGACTTTCACCGGAATGGCGCCACCGCCTGATTGACCGAAATGTTCCGCTAAGGACTCGATTGCTGGCCTTTTACAAAGACTACAGTACGCTGATTTTCGAATATGAATGGATGCGGATTTTCATGTTTTCGGGCCTTGCCGGAGCCGAGCTGAACCGCCGCTACCTTGAACATCTGAACAAAATGATTTTGCATCCTCTGCTCGACGAAATGCACGCGGCCTCGTCCAGTTCAATGATGCCGGACATGGAAGACCTCTGGAACCTGCACGGCGGAATTGTCTACATAGGAATTCGCCAGCACATTTACCGGATGCCTTGCCCGGATGATCCCAGTCTGGCCATCGAACATGCGATTGACCGTTTTTTGCAGGCTTTCGCAATAGAACAGGATTGACGCAGCTCGAAAGCTGTTCAAACTAATAAACCTGTTTTTTGTTTCTGGAGAATGGGTATGGCAGTGATGAAAATTCAGACAGTCATCCAATCAACCGCGCGATCAGTCAGGCGCTGCTGCATCACGGTATATGCAACGCTCCTCATAGTGATGGGATTTAATGCAGGACCGAGCATGGCCAGCCCACTGGAGGCGCTCCGGAACGGTGATATGGATGCCCTGATCCAGGAGGTTATCGGCATATATGAAGACCATGAAATTTCCTGGGCCGCACATATTAGCTGGGACATTCAGACTTATGAGACGGTCTACTGGTACTACAGCCCGAGAGAAAAGAAGATTGTGGTGGGGGATCTCCCCTCCCAAAACCAGATCACCGACTACTGGCAGATTTGGAGTCTGGCTCTCACGGATGGGAACTGGGAACCGGATAGTTTCTTTAAGTCCCCGGCTGATGCCTATGATATGGCCTTGTTCAACCAATATGTTCTGACAATCCACGAATCCGCACACGCCGTGACCTATCGTTACGATCCGGACCATCGCTCGCGCCATGACTATGAGGTAAACTGCCGGGAGTTCTATGCCGACCGGCTAACGGCTGCCATGTTGCAGCATACGGCACAACAGCAACCAGATCTGGATCGCATGCGGAAACGCTATCTCGATCTGGTCCGGTCGATGCACAGGGCTATTCCCGATCAGTTCCTGGTGGCATCGGCAGACTATTCAGACCTTGTCGAGAATTGTGCAATCATCGAGGTGGATCAGCCAACCCCCGATGCACTGCAAGCCTATGCCTCGGCCTATTTCACACGCTGGGAAGCCTTGCTGTCGGTGGACCTGCCACCCCTGGAAACCGTATTCGAAACCCATCTGAAAAAGCGCCTGCAAAAACGCTTTGATTGGGTGCAACCGGCAACGGAATGGTCAAAGGGGCGGGTGCAAACCCTGCGCAAGACCGATCGCCTGGCTGGTCGAATACTCAATGCCGGGCGCGTTCTTGAGGACGGGAAACGCGCTGCAGCCTTTGGCCCGGATGGAATTTTGTGGTTCGCCGAAGCGCGGTTCAACAAGGAAACATCTGAACTGGAGTATGCCTACGGTATGGCGGAAAATGCGACCGATCCACAGTTGCAAACCATGCGCTGGCCGCGCGAGAGCAGACACATCACATTACGATCCATTGCTTCATTTGGAGCGGACAGATTTGTTGCGACCTTCGAGGAAAACCCATACCGGACAAGTCTGATCGAGTTCGAATTTCGCGATGGCAAATGGACCCCACGCACCCTTGCTGAGTGGCAAAACACATCAAAGGCGTTTGTATTCAGAACGCAAGATAATCGTGTCTTTGCAGGATTGACCCATTTCTTCGATAAGCAAACTGAAACGACAGATAAAACCTATTGGACTTTCGAAGAATACGATCTCGAGACCGCACAGATACTGGGATCTCATGACATTCGTGTTGAGTCCAAGGAAGCGGTAGCACTGGATGGCGCAGGCAGGCTCTATCTGACGCATCAACGTCAGATTTTCCGTGTTGACCGACTGCAGGATGTCGCACGTATCGCAGGAACCGGCCTTGAAGGCGTACGCGACGGACCGATTGACCAGGCCGACATTGGATGGGTGCAGGTTATGCAGTTCTTTCCCGATGGATCAGCTTTGCTGTTAGCTGATGATCCCGGTGATTCTGACAGGCAAATGATCCGAAAGCTGGTGCCGCCTCCACACCGATAGCGTTTGTCCACCATGTGGATCAACGGTATCGTCTCGTCAGGCAAAGCAACGGAAGATGCATCTGGATGTTTTGAGGCTACGGTCAGGACCCATTTAATTGGCAGTGGCCGAACGGCTGGATTGCTGGTGTGGTTTCAACGGGTCGCTGCAACACATGCCTCAAATTTCTCTGCTGGGGTAAGGTATTGCAAGGTCTTTCTGGGCCGCTCATTGAGCTGGCGTGCGACAGCGCTGAGTTTGGCTTGGCTAAAGCCCGATATATCAATGCCTTTCGGGAAATACTGACGTAGAAGTCGATTTGTATTTTCATTGCTGCCGCGTTGCCATGGGGATTGGGGGTCGCAAAAGTACACGTCGATCTTGGTCGCCATGGTGAACTTGCGATGCCCAGCCATCTCTGACCCACGATCCCACGTTAGTGAGCGGTAGAGTTCCTTTGGGAGCTTGCGCGCCTGTTTTATGAGGGCCGTGATAACGCTTTGGGTGTCCTTGTTGTCGACCTTTGCGAGCATCACAAAGCGGGAATGGCGCTCGACGAGCGTGGCGATGTAGCTGTTGTTGGAGCCCACAATCAGGTCGCCCTCCCAATGCCCTGGCACGGCGCGATCCTCAACTTCAGGCGGGCGTTCACTAATGGGGATGGCGTCCTTGATCTTACGCAGTTTGAGCCCCTTTTGTGTTGCATGCCGTGAGCGACGGATGGCTCGTGGACTGCGCAGGCAATCTTGCAATTCCTTCTTCAAAACCCCACGGGTTTGAACATAAAGGCTACGATAAATCGTTTCGTGGGACACGCGATGTTGCTCTTCATTCGGATGTTTGCGCTTCAGCCACCCTGCGATCTGCTGCGGTGACCATTTCCGGCGCAGCTTGCGCGCAATCAATTGGCATAAAGGATCGTTATACGAGAGCTTACACAACTTGGGCCGTGTTGCGCAGTCCCAGGCCCGCTGGTCTGAGTGTGCTGCGCGATAGGCTTGACGTCCACCGTTCCTGCGAACCTCTCGGCTGATTGTTGAAGGCGACCGTTTCAGGTTTTGCGCTATTGAACGAAACGACTGCTCTGCGACAAGTCCACGAGAAATCTGCTCACGTTCACTGAAGCTCAAAGCGCATCGCGACCGCCTACGTTCTGGTGGCCGGATACCACCGAAGTGCGCCAAATGAGGGAAGATAGAAGACGACGCTCGATCGAAGTGACGCCCAATTGAGCTCATAGACTCGCCGCGTTGCCACCGATCCCACATCTCAGACTTCTGTTTGTCCGTATAAAACGTACGCGTGCGATACTTCATCATAAACACTCCATCTTCTTCAAAAGAATAAAGTGTTGCGACGACCCATTGAAACCACATGGACAAAACCGACATTGAGGTCAGGCTTCGCAATGGCCGCTTCTATTTGCCGGATACCCGATCCTTCAAGATTGCTAAGAACGCTTGAACCTTTGCGGTTCTATGCATATCCACATGGGTCACCAGCCAGTACGGTCTGTCCCAGTCGTCAATCGGCGGTAGAACCTCAATTAAACCTGCTTTCACGGCCTCATGCTGAGGGCAAAACCCAATGCCAATCCCGCTCTGAATGGCTTGATGTTGGATGCGCTGATTGGTGCTGCGAAAGACGACCTGCTCGGCAGGGACTGTATCTTGAAGCCAGCATTGAAAGTTGAATTGCGGCTGGACGCGATCATCGGCAACAAAGGCATGGTCGGCGAACTCATTAATCGACGACGGGCTTCCATACGCGTTCACGTAGCTCTGGCTAGCATATAGCCCGATCTTGATCGCGAAGAATGGCTGCACAACACTGTCAGGGCTATCGGGTTTTGGCCCACCACGAATGGCTATGTGGGCTTCACCGTAGTCGAGGTTCATCAGTTTTCCGCTGATCAGATAGCGTACCTGAGTATCGGGATGGTTCGCCCGGAATATTTGCAGAGCAGGCAGCATGAAGGCCGCCATGATCTCGACCGATGTCACAATCAACTCACCTGACAAATTTTGGGCCTGGCCACGCGCGCGATTCGCAAGGTCTGCGAATTGTTCTTCGGTGGCTGAGGCCACGCGCAGCAAATCCGTGCCTGTTTCAGTCATTGTGTAGCCGCGAGCGTGGCGCAGAAAGATCTTTGCACCTAATGCAGCCTCTAGGCTGTCGATATGCCGAATGATCGTCGCTCGGTGAATGCCCAGCACCTCGGACGCCGCAGAGACGGTTCCAAGCTTTGCCACCATATAGGCGGTCCGCATCTCGTCCCATTTATCCATTCTTACCTTTGCATAAATGCGCATCTAGTGGATAATGATCCGCCTACTGTATTGATTTTATCTGCTCTATATATGGCTTTGTCAACTCCAACGCCTTTCATTCCTGACATTGAGAAAGAGGCCCCAATGACAAATCCAAAAGCCATGTTGCCAGACGGAAGCAATCCAGAGGGTGTCGCCCCGCACCCGACTCTTGGATGGGCGACCAAAGCCGATTTGACCGACATTGTTGTTCACGGCCCCGCATTCTCGCAAGCGACAACAAAGTTGCGAACCTATTTTGCATTTGCGGGTTTGCCATACCGGCATGAGCAGCACCTGAAGGCCAAGCCGCAAGGCATGAAGCCCGGCTCAAGTTATCTGAAAGTCCCCGTGATTGATGTCGCCGGGCGGCAGGTGAACGACAGTTGGATCATCCTGCAAAACCTCTTGCCCGTCCTCGGCATTGAAATGGCCAAAGACTGGGAGGAACGCATCGTGTTGGAATTGGACACGACGTTCAAACTGCATTGCACCTCGACAGATTGGGCGCGGTTGGCTGTTGCGACCATTGGTGCGCCATCGATGATGAAATGGCTGATTGGCCCAATGCTGAAACGGATGGAACGCAAACAAGCACACCACAATATTGCGACGGCTGGTCTTGGCCACCGAGAAGGAGATGAGATCGCATTCGCACGTGACTTCAAAAACTCAATGCAAGGGGTGTTTCATAGCGGCGATGAGCCGGGTCATGTCGATCTGTCTGTCTACGGCTTTCTTGCTGGGTATCTTTATGCAGGCTCACCGATTGCGACACGTATGGTGGCAGAGGCTGGGCTGGAACAGTGGGTCGCAAGGATGAAAAAGGTCGTTCCGCTCGAAACGTTGTTTCCGAAAGCCCGCTGAAAACGTTTTTCCCAAACCCAGAAAGGGACGCGCCATGACGGTCAGTAGTAACATCCAGATTGCCGTTGTCGGCGCGTCTCTTGGGGGGCTCAGTGCTGCAAATGTGCTGCGTCAGCTTGGCTTTGACGTACAGGTTTTCGAGCTGTTCCCGAAGGGATTCGAGACGCGAGGCGGTGCGCTTGGCTCAGTTGATCTCAACTTACTTCGCCAAATCCGAGGCGGGGATCACGCAGATGCTGACCGATCTATCAAGGGTCATGGCCATTTCTACGGCGACCTTTGGGACTACCTTTATCAAGGGCTTCCAATCAACAGCGTGCATTTTGGGGTGGATGTTCAAACGCTTGCCGATGCAGGCAGCGAGCGCCCTTCGTTTGTCATCGACAGCAAGCCCAAAGCCTTTGATATCATAATTGGTGCAGACGGCGGAAAGTCGACAATACGGCCCTTCGTTACAGACCAGCAGCCCATCTATTCGGGGTACACGGTTTGGCGTGGCCTTGTGCCTATGGCTGGCATTG
>Ga0163216_100391_pt1 | contig 77708 bp, 55 predicted proteins | sample SynspAceP_FD_167610 | JGI IMG/M metagenome (GOLD analysis project Ga0163216, IMG submission 167610) | Saline lake microbial communities from Ace Lake in Antarctica - Synechococcus sp. Ace-P (Illumina Assembly) | ecosystem: Environmental > Aquatic > Non-marine Saline and Alkaline > Saline ...
CAACATTGGGTACATGGGTGTTGGTTATGATGGCGATGATTACTTAACATCTTTTTGGGCCTATGATATAGACGGTGACTATTGGTCTCAAAAAGCTGATTTTCCTGGTGTAGCACGTAATGCTGCTGTAGGTTTCGAAATCGATGGTAAGGGTTATATAGGTTCGGGTTATGATGGTGTTGATGAATTAAGCGATTTTTTCACATATAATACAGCAACGAATACATGGACAGAAATTGCTTCTTTTCCAACTACAAGAAGAAATGCAGTGGCTTTTGGTATAAATGGTTATGGATATGTAGGTACCGGTTATGATGGTGAAAATGACCGTAAAGATTTTTGGAAATATGATCCAGGAACAGATACTTGGCTAGAATTAGTTGGTTTTGGGGGTAACAAACGTAGATCAGCGACTACATTCACAATTAACGGACTTGTGTATTTAGGTACTGGCGTTTCTAATGGTGTTTATTTAGATGATTTTTGGGCTTTTGATCCAACCACTGAAGTATGGACCGAAAAACTAGATTTAGACGAGGAAGATGAATATGTGATAACTCGTAGTAATGCTGTTGGTTTTACCTTAAACGGATATGGTTATATAGCTTGTGGCGAATATGGAGGTACTACCAGTACGGTTTGGGAATATGATGCCACCACAGATGAATGGGAACAGAAAACTAATTTTGAAGGTACATCGCGCCAAGATGCTATTGCTTTTTCAAACGGTACGCGTGCTTTCATTGGTATGGGTAGAACGGGCAGTCTTTATTTAGATGATCTAGATGAGTTTTTTCCTCTTGATGAGTATGAAGAGGAAGATTAAGTTTTCATAATGAGTGGAGTTGTTAATTTTTTGGGTCAATCTAAGTGGATTGGCCCATTTTTAAACATTTATTTATGAGTTCTAGAGCAAGAATTAACATAGTGATAGCCCTATTTTTGGCGGTATGCTTTGTCGGTTTATTTTTTTATCAAAAAGTAGTTGTAAATGAACAAGCAATTCATTGCGAGGTAGTCAATTTGAAAGGTGGTTATGGGTATCAAATTTTGAGGGGAGAAAAAATATTGATTTTACAAGAATTTATTCCTGGTTTACCTGGTAAACAGGTTTTTAAAACAAAGGGCGAAGCACTTTCTGTGGCTAATTTGGTACTAACTAAAATTAAAAATGGGGAATCGCCAATTTTAATGCCATCAGATATCTCAAAATTAGATATTTCTACAACAAGCAATAACTGATTTGACTATGGATTTGTTTATTAAAAATAGGATTCAGATAGTGGTTCATATTAGTATTTGGATATTACTATATGGACTTTCTTTTTATCCGATTTTGAATGATGCAAGACCAATTCCGTCAGATGTTTTTCCAAAGTTGATTGTAATTATTTTTTTATTTTATTTCAATTACTTCTATTTGGTACCTGCATATTTGTTACGTAAAAACGTATTCATCTATATTTTGGTTTCGTTGATATTGTTAATTGTTTCAGTATTAGTGCTCAATTATTTTTATGAACCAAAATTTCCGACAAATAATTTTATAGATAGGCAGCCCCCAAGAGATTTTGGTTATATGTGGTTTTATAGGTCGTTTATCAGCCTTGGTATCCCATATGTAATAAGTGCAATTCTACGAATGTATGTAGAGTGGAAACAAAATGAAAATCTGCGATTATCTGTAGAAAAGGAAAATATAAAGTCAGAACTCCAATTTTTAAAAGCACAATTGAATCCGCATTTCTTATTCAACACCCTTAATACCATATATGCGCTTTCTGTAAAAAAATCTCCAGACACTTCTGAGGCTATAGTTGACCTTTCTGAGTTAATGAGGTATATGTTGTATGAGGCAGACAAAGATTTAGTGCCCTTGAGTAAGGAGATAGATTACATTAAGAGTTATATACAATTACAACGATTACGACTATCTGATAGTGAAAATGTTTCTTTGAAAATAACGGGGGAAGATAGGGGAAGGGCGGTTCCGCCATTATTGTTTATTTCTTTTATTGAAAATGCATTTAAGTATGGTACCGACTACAAGGGTAAAACTTTTGTAAAAATCAATTTAGATGTAACTGACGAATCTATCTTCTTAAACGTCAAAAATAAAATAGGAATTTTTAAAGAGCCAACTAGTAATTCTGGTATCGGTCTAGAAAATATTAGAAACCAATTAGAATTAATTTATCCTGCGTTGCATCAACTTGAAGTAAAGAACGATGGTAAAAATTACGAAGTATCATTAACTATTTATCAAAAAAAGCAGTCCATATGAAATGTATTATTATAGATGATGAGCCCTTAGCAATCGAGATTTTATCTGGGTATTGTGAGAAATTAGATTTCATAGAATTGGTAAATACATACACTAATCCTTTAGATGCAATTACAGAGATTAAGGAGAAGAAAATAGATTTGATATTTTGTGATATTGAAATGCCTCAAATTAATGGTATCGATTTTATGGGAACATTAGATAATAGGCCTTTATTCATTTTTACCACGGCGTATTCGCAATATGCGGTCGATGGTTTCGAATTGAATGCGGTCGATTATCTGGTAAAACCAATTCCGTACCATCGTTTTATAAAGTCAGTGACAAGAGTTCAAGACTTAATTTCAAAAAAAGAAAAGCCAACTATGATAGCAAATGTTTTTCCATCGAACGGAGATAATTCTATAGATAAAAAGTTCATTTTCGTAAAAGCGGAATATGAAAGTATTAAGATAGATTTAGACCAGATAGAATATGTTCAGGGCTTAAAAGATTACCTGAAAATCCATATTTATAATACCAATAAGACAATTTTAACTTTAATGAGTTTTAAAGAGATTATGAATAAATTACCGTCTTATCAATTTCTCAGAGTTCACAAATCATATATTGTAAATGTCAATTATATTAAAACTGTACAGCGCAACAGGATTGTTATAAACGACATGCGAATCCCAATAGGTGAAAGTCATAAAGAAGCTTTTTACTCCATTTTAGGATTGTAATATTTCCTTTCAGAATTCGAAATTATTTTTTTCGTTTTTACTTCCCATTATAAGCTATCAAAGTTTAGATAGAATTATCTATTTTTGTTTAGCTAAATGTACGGGTGTCTATTATGAGTCAAAAAGTTTTACTCTCTTCCAAAGAAATAAATATCATCCTGCATCGATTGGCTTGTCAGCTTCTTGAAAACCATTTAACTTTTGAAAACACAGTACTTATAGGCATTCAACCTAGAGGTAAATTTTTGGCAGAGCGGTTAACCAAGATTTTAAAGGAAGAGTATAAGGTGAAGCATATCGACTTAGGTTTTTTAGATATTACCTTTTATCGTGATGATTTTAGAAGAGGGGATAAAACTCTTGAAGCGACCAAAACCCATATAGATTTTTTAGTTGAGGATAAAAATGTAGTACTTATTGATGATGTGCTTTATACAGGTAGAAGTATTAATGCTGCTTTAACGGCTTTACAATCATTTGGGAGGCCTAAAGATGTTGAATTACTATGCTTAATTGACCGAAGATTTAGCAGGCATTTACCTATTCAGCCTAACTATAGAGGTCGCCAGGTAGATGCTATTAACGACGAAAAAGTAAAGGTGATGTGGGAAGAAAATGATGGAGAGGATATCATATATTTAGTAAATAGATAAAAAAAATGAGCGAACTGAGTGTTAAACACTTACTGGGAATCAAATATCTTAAGGAAACTGATATTCAACTTATTTTTGAAACAGCCGATCATTTTAAAGAAGTAATTAATCGGTCAATTAAAAAGGTTCCTTCACTTCGTGATATTACCATAGCTAATATTTTTTTTGAGAATAGTACTAGAACTAAGTTATCTTTTGAACTAGCTGAAAAAAGACTGTCAGCGGATGTTCTTAATTTTTCTGCAAGTCAATCATCGGTTACGAAAGGGGAAACCCTCATAGACACTGTGAACAATATTTTATCTATGAAAGTAGATATGGTAGTGATGCGGCATCCTAATCCTGGGGCAGGCATATTTCTTTCGAAACATGTAAAAGCTTCTATAATTAATGCTGGTGATGGTGCACATGAGCATCCAACACAGGCGCTATTGGATTCATATTCAATACGTGAAAAATTAGGAGATGTAGCTGGTAAAAATGTGGTAATTGTTGGTGATATTCTTCATTCTAGAGTTGCCCTATCGAATATATTCGCCTTAAAATTACAAGGGGCAAATGTTAAAGTGTGTGGGCCTAAAACACTATTGCCAAAGTATATAGATTCTTTAGGTGTGGGCGTTGAAACTAATTTAAGAAAGGCTTTAGAGTGGTGCGATGTAGCTAATATGCTGCGCATACAGAACGAAAGGCTTGATATTAGTTATTTTCCGACAACAAGAGAATATACGCAGCAGTTTGGGGTCAACAAAAAACTATTAGATAGCTTAGATAAAGAAATTGTAATTATGCATCCAGGCCCTATCAATAGAGGTGTTGAGATTACGAGTGATGTTGCAGATTCAAAGCAGTCGATAATTTTGAATCAAGTTGAAAATGGTGTAGCTATACGTATGGCAGTTATTTATTTATTGGCATCTAAAATAAAGTGATATGGTTTTTAATAATGAAGAATCGTTGATTATTATATCTCAGGAGAAAATCTCCATTGATATCTTTTTTGAAAATTTAGAGAAAGCGTATCCCAAGTTAAAAAATGAGAATCTGGTTATAGATTTATTGGGATTTACCAAGCTTACACCTTATAATGTTCTGGCATTTTTAGAGATTTCTAAAAAGCATCGAAAGAACGGAAAATCATTTGTACTAGTTTCTGAGAAGGTTTCTTACAATGATGTGCCTGAAGAAATTAGTTTAGTACCTACGCTTCAAGAAGCACGTGATATAGTCGAAATGGAGGAAATAGAGCGTGATTTGGGTATTTAATTACTAAAGTAGCTTTTTTCGACACCTAGTAGCTATCTAGTTCCATTTTATTAAAAAACAGATAGTACTGCAATGAAATAGGTTGTTGAGCGATTTAAAATTTATTAGTATCATATATTTATGCGTCTGACCATACTAGGCTGTTATGCTGCAACTCCCAGGACATTAACCAACCCAACTGCTCAAGTTTTAGAAATAAATGGTCATATTATTCTAATTGATTGTGGAGAAGGTACCCAGGTAGAGTTACGAAGGCGTAAAATAAAGTTTTCAAGAATTAATCATATTTTTATTTCTCACCTTCACGGAGATCATTTTTTCGGACTCCCAGGGTTGATATCAACCATGCGCTTGTTGGGGCGGGAAAAAGAATTACATGTTTATGGTCCAAAAGGCATTAAAGAAGCGATAACCCTTCTTTTGAAATTAGGAGATTCTTGGACCAATTATCCTTTATTATTTCATGAACTAACAAGTAAAGAACCAGAACTAGTATTTGAGGACAAAAAAATTTCTGTAACGACTATTCCCTTAGATCATCGAATTTATACTAATGGTTTTTTGTTCAAGGAGAAAGAGGGTAAAAGAAAACTGAATATTGATGCTGCTCAGAACTACGGAATTGATAAAGCTTATTATCAAAATATTAAAAATGGAAAGGATATTACTTTAGACAACGGTGAAACGATACTGAACAAAGAATTGACTTTTGATCCTCCTAAACCAAAATCATATGCATTTTGTAGTGATACGGTATATGACACAAATTTATCAGAACAATTAAAAGGAGTAGATGTTCTTTATCATGAATCTACTTTTTTAGAATCAGAGGCAGAATTGGCTACGAAAACAAAGCATTCTACTGCATTACAAGCTGCTAAAATAGCTAAAGCTGCAAATGTAAAAACCTTAGTATTAGGGCATTACTCTACTCGCTATAAATCTATTGAGCTTTTCAAGGAAGAAGCCACCACTATTTTTTCTAACGTTTTGCTTGCTGACGATGGTCGTGCATTTGATTTTTAGTGCTTTTTAATCTGATTTAATGGCACATATTTTCCTTTCTTTTTAGAACTTTGTTTATCTTGTTTTTAACCTGAAAATGATGCAGAAAGATTTAAGTAATTATAGAAAATCGTACGAGAAAAGTGCTTTGATGGAAGATAGTATTTCTGACAATCCTCTACAGCTCTTTCAAACTTGGTTTTATGAAGTTGAAAAGTCAGATAGTGTTGATGAACCTAACGCTATGACAGTTTCAACAGTGGGTCTAGATGGTTTTCCTAAAAGTAGAGTAGTACTACTTAAAAAGTATACCTATGAAGGTTTTATCTTTTATACTAATTATAATAGTGAGAAGGGTTTGGCGATTGCAGAAAATCCAAAAATATGTATTTCCTTTTTTTGGCCATATTTAGAGCGACAGATTATTATTAAAGGAACAGCAGAGAAATTAGCGAAAAATCTTTCTGACGGCTATTTCGAATCACGGCCAGATGGTAGTAAATTAGGTGCTTTGGTGTCTGACCAAAGTACTGTAATTGAAAGTAGAACGGTATTGGACGCTAGACTAACTCAGCTAGAGAAAGAATATAGTGGCAAGGAAATAGAGCGACCAGAGCATTGGGGTGGTTACCTTGTTAGACCGGTGTCAATGGAGTTTTGGCAAGGAAGATCAAATAGGTTGCATGATCGTATTCGGTATACATTAACAGATGATTTTGATTGGAAAATGGAGCGATTGGCACCTTAATTATATAAAGACTAAATGAAGAATTTGTTTTTAATGCGCCATGGTAAATCTTCTTGGGAACTAAATGTTAGTGATCAAGATAGGGCTTTGTTGCAGAAAGGTATTACAGATGCCCAATTAGTAGCTACAGAATTTGCAAGTAAAAATTTGAAAATAGACTATGTTTATTCTAGTCCTGCAAATAGGGCATTACATACAAGTATGATTTTTTCAAGAACATTAAATTATCCATTGAAACACTTTTCTGTTGTTTCAGATTTATATGATTTTTCAGGCGATAAGGTTATCGATTTTATAAAGAGCTTAGATGATTCATTAGATAATGTCCTCATTTTTGGGCATAATCACGCATTCACATATATTGTAAATGCATTTGGAAACAAGCATATTGACAATGTGCCTACTAGTGGGTTCGTGCAGTTACAGTTTAAAGAAAATTCATGGTCCAGTATTACACAGGGCTCAACAATAATAACCATTTTTCCAAAGCAATTAAAAGCATGGTAAAAAATAATAACCAGTACGTAAATAGAGAAATTAGTTGGCTTTGGTTCAACGAACGCGTATTGCAAGAAAGTGCTGATAAGAACGTGCCATTAATTGAAAGACTTCGATTTTTAGGAATTTTCTCCAATAATTTAGATGAATTCTTTAAAGTTCGATATGCCACTGTAAAACGTATTGTTGAAGCCGGAAGAAATGGTAAGAGTGCTTTAGGTGGAGAGAAAGCTAAAGATTTACTAGAGGAAATCACAAATATTGTAATTGATCAACAAACAAAGAGTTTAGTGATTCTTAAAAAAATAGAGCATGAACTAGAGGGTAAGAACATTTTTATTTTAAAGGAAACTGAATTAAACGAAAGTCAGAAAGAATTTGCGAAAGACTATTTCTTAAAAGAGGTAAGTCCGCAATTAATGACAATCATTTTAAATGAGCTCACGAGGTTTCCAACACTTAAAGATACTGCTGCCTACCTGGCAATTAAAATGGTTATAAAAAGTGACCATAGTAAAAAGGAAAAACGGTATGCATTAATTGAGATTCCTAAAGGTATTGACCGTTTTGTGGTACTACCAGATGAAGACGATAAAAGCTTTATCATTATTCTAGATGATTTAATTAGATATTGTTTAGATAACATTTTTACCATGTTCGAGTACGAATCGATTTCGGCTCATATGATTAAAATTACAAGAGATGCAGAACTTGACATGGATAATGATTTAAGTAAGAGTTTTATCGAGAAGATATCTTCTAGTGTAGAGGATAGAAAAATTGGTGATCCGGTTCGTTTTGTATATGATAAAAGTATAGGTGGAGATACTTTGACTTTTCTTAAGGAAAAAATGAACATCGAAGATACCGATAGTGTTATTCCAGGCGGTAGATATCATAATCGTAGAGATTACATGGGCTTTCCTAGTTTGGGTAGAAAAGATTTGTTGTATGAAAAAATCACTCCATTACCTGTAAAAGGGTTGAGTATTGAAGGTAGTATTTTAGAGAGTATCGCTAAAAAAGATTACTTGCAATACACACCGTACCATACATTCACGTATATCTTGAAATTTTTACGTGAGGCAGCGTTAGACCCAAAGGTTCGTTCGATTAAGATTACGGTTTATAGATTGGCAAGTAATTCTCAAGTAGCGGCCTCACTAATAAATGCGGTTAAAAACGGAAAACAAGTTACAGTGCAAATTGAGCTTCAAGCACGTTTCGATGAAGAGGCTAATATTGAATATGCCGAACAGCTTCAGGCCGAGGGGGTTAAGTTGATTTTTGGAGTTCCGGGTTTAAAAGTGCATAGTAAGATTTGCTTAATAGAACGAGAAGAAGGAGATGTAATAAAACGCTACGGATTCATAAGTACAGGTAATTTCAATGAATCAACAGCAAGAATTTATACTGATTATACCTTATTTACAGCCCATGATCCAATCTTAAAAGAGTTGAACAAGGTATTCGACTTTTTTGAAACCACTTATAAGATTAATAAATATAAACACCTTATCGTTTCACCGCATTACACTAAAAATGCATTTATGAAATTGATAGATGTAGAGATAGCAAATGCCATTTTAGGTAAAGAAGCTTATATTAAAATAAAGATGAACAGTTTTACGTCGTATAAGATGGTTGATAAACTGTATGAAGCGAGTAGAGCAGGGGTAAAGATCCAGTTAATTATAAGGGGTATATGTTGTTTAGTCCCAGGTATTAAGGGTATGAGCGAAAACATTGAGGCGATTAGTATTGTCGATAAGTTTTTGGAACACACTAGGATTTTTGCTTTTGCGAATGGAGGTAATTCTAAAGTTTATATATCTTCTGCCGATTGGATGACAAGGAATTTAGATTACAGAGTTGAAGTTGGATGTCCTATCTATGATGAGGATATCAAAAAAGAAGTGATGGATACTTTTGAGATATGTTGGAGTGATAATATGAAAGCTCGAGTGTTTACCGAAAAACAGGATAATGCCTACCGAAAAACGACACGGCCAAAGGTAAGGTCACAATTTGTAACCTATGATTATTACGCAAAGAATTTGAAAAAAGGCTGATTTAAAGGTTAACCGTGTATAGATTCTTTAGTGCCTAAATCTTTCATAATTTTTGCTTCGTATTCTAAGAGGTTATTCCATTTTTGGTTGACTTCTTCCAATTCTCCATATTTTCGAGCAAATTTTAAAAACATAGTATAATGGCCGGCTTCACTTATCATTAATTTATGATAAAAGTCGGCTAATTTTCTGTCTTCCAATTCTTCAGAGAGCAGTCTAAAACGTTCGCAGCTGCGCGCTTCAATTAGTCCGGCATATAATAATCTATGAACCAGCTGAGTGGTTCGACTACCACCTTTTGGGAAGAACTTAAGCAATTCGATTACGTAATCATCCTTACGATCTCTTCCTAAGGTATTTCCACGTTTTAGAATAAGGTCGTGTACCATTTTAAAATGACCCATTTCTTCCCGAGACAAAGCGACCATTTCCTCTACTAATTCAGTATATTCAGGAAAAGATACAATTAAAGATATAGCAGTACTTGCAGCTTTTTGCTCGCAATAGGCATGATCAGTTAATATCTCATCAATATTTTTTTGTACAATATTTACCCATCTTGGGTCAGTAGGAAGTTTTAAGCCTAGCATAGTATTCTTTTATTCAAAATTAGAAAGATTTTATAGACTTCACCAATTATAATCAACCTGCTTTGACAACTAACTAATTAATAATAATTATTTTTGAAGTAAAGTCAATCTTAGATAATAAAAATGCACAATCAAGAACAAATTCAAAATATCTTAATCAAATATGGAGCGCCAGAAAGTTTGGCTTGGTTAAAGGAGAAAATCAGTAAGATGGCAGAAAGTAAATCTTCTAAAGATTTATTTATGACCTATAGCCTCTTAAATGTGAAATTTGATTCTTTGAAGCCTATTTCTTTTGAAAATGTAGTTGATGATTGTTCCGTCTATTTCAAGGCACACAGTGCAAATTTGCTTCAAGTAGCTAGAATATATCTTTTGTCTGCAGTTATTGGTCAAGATGAGGAATTTTATTCACCTAAAGTTGCAAATATTATTCAAGTGGCCGATACAGGTGAGCTAGAAACTTTTTTAAAATACTTAGTTCTATTGCCCAACCCTGCGGCGTATAAGCAAACTGCTGTTGAAGCGCTACGAACTAATATTGCAATTATTTTTGATGCAATATCATTAAACAATCCGTATCCTGCAAAATACTTTAATGATCAGCAATGGAATCAAATGTATTTAAAGGCGGCATTTATGGAACGTGATCTTTTACTAATAGAGTCTGTAGATGAACGAGCCAACGCAGACCTCACAAGAATTATTTCAGATTATGCTCATGAACGTTGGGCGGCATCAAGAAAAATAGACCCTATTTTTTGGAGGCCCGTATCTAAATTTCTAAATAAAGAACTTTTGAAAGATATGAATAGGCTACTAAGTAGTGAAGATTCGATTGAAAATAAAGCAGGTGCGTTGTGTTGTTATCACTCAGGTAATGAAAAAGCAAATGCCCTTTTAAATAGTTTCCCAGAATTACGACATAGGGTTACTAATGGACAAATAAATTGGAATACGCTTAAACAATAATAGTATGGATGAAAAAATGATGATTATTGACCCGCATGTACACATGTCGTCAAGAACAACAGATGATTATGAAGCAATGGCTGCTGCGGGAGTGGTGGCAATTATAGAGCCTTCTTTTTGGTTAGGTCAACCTAGAACCCAAGTAGGTTCTTTTCAAGATTATTATAGCAGCCTTGTTGGTTGGGAGCCATTTAGAGCTAGCCAATTCGGCATTAAACATTATTGTACAATAGGTCTTAATTCAAAAGAGGCAAATAATGAAGCACTTGCAGAACAAGTAATTGAATTATTGCCATTGTATGTTCATAAGGAGAATGTAGTTGCTATAGGAGAGATAGGATATGACGATCAAACGCCAGCCGAAGACAAGTTCTTTAGAATGCAACTAGAAATGGCTAAAGAATTAGATATGACCGTTCAAGTTCATACACCGCACCGCGATAAAAGAGCAGGTACGATTAAGAGTATGGAGGTTTGTTTGGAACATGGCTTGGATCCAGCAAATGTAATTATTGATCATAACAATGAAGAAACGGTAAAGGATGTTCTTGATCGTGGTTTCATTGCCGCATTTACTATTTACCCTAAAACAAAAATGGGTAATGAACGAATGGTTGAGGTTGTTAGAAAATATGGTAGCTCAAATATCATTGTTGATAGTTCTGCAGACTGGGGTGTAAGTGATCCATTAGCAGTGCCTAAAACTGCTTCCTTAATGTTGAAAAGAGGTATTTCTATTGAAGATGTAAGAAAGACTTGCTACCAAAACGCTTTAGATGCCTTCAGTAAAAATGGTAAAATGAAAGAGGCACATTGGTTACAGCCAGATAGTATAAATCAATCGCAGCTATTTAATGACAATAGTGTTTTAAGAGGGCAAACTCCAAGAATCGACGAGGACCAAATTACTTAAAATGAAAGAAAAGTTAATGGGTTTTGCTCGTTTGGCAAGACCCGCAAATTTGCCAACTGCTGCTGCAGATATATTGGCTGGTGTTGCAATTACTCTTTTTCTTGAGCATATTGAGGTTCTTAGTTTTTTAAAGGGAAATTCAATTAGTGTTATAGTATTGGTTTTTTCATCAATAGCCTTATATGCTGGGGGTGTTGTTTTTAATGATGTTTTTGATGCAGAGTTAGATGCTATTGAACGTCCAGAGAGGGCAATACCAAGTGGTTTGATTCCTAAACGTGAAGCGGTATATTTTGGAATCATCCTGATGGCGTTAGGAATTGGGTTGGCATTTTTTTGCAATATGTTAGCAGGTGTTATTTCTGTTTTACTAACTATTGCTATTTTGACTTATGATGTCTATTTTAAACAATTCGGGTTTTCGGGCCCCTTGAATATGGGTATCTGCAGAGGATTGAATCTGCTTTTGGGGATGTCGATAGTTTCAGAAATCTCAAATTGGTATATAGCGCTTGTACCAGTAATTTACATTTTTGCCATTACATTAATTAGCAGAGGGGAAGTACATGGTAACAATAAGAAACACATTGTTTGGGCTGGTGTTTTGTATGCAATAGTTATTGTAACATTAACGTTTATTGTAATACAACAGACAGATGAAGTTTTAGTGTTAACTCCATTTTTACTTTTGTTCAGCTTTTTAATTTTTTCACCCTTATTTAAAGCGTACAAAGAAAATTCGCCGAAAAATATTAAAAAAGCTGTTATTTCTGGCGTATTATCACTTGTGGTTATGAACGCTTGTTGGGTCGCCGGTTTTTCTAGTTGGTACCTAGCATTGGCAGTTCTTTTATTGTTACCAATATCTATGCTGTTGTCTAAATTATTTGCCGTAACCTAAATTTAATATGCAATTACAACCTATAAAACAGTCATTTAAAGTTCAATATGATTATCAATTGTATTTCACTTCAGGGCTTTTTGCTTTAGAGAATCCGCTATTCAAAAAATTAATTTCTGACTACAAAGAATTCGAAGCAGTGAAACTTCTGTTCGTTTTAGATGAAGGTGTAAAAAATCATCATCCGAAATTAATTCAACAAATAAAATCGTACTGTGAAAGTAATGAGGATAATTTAAAGTATACAGATACCATAGTTCTTCAGGGCGGTGAGCAAGTTAAAAATAGTGATTCGGCTATTGATTCGGTTTTAAAAGCTGTGAATGAGAATAAAATATGTAGACATTCATTTGTAGTTGTTATAGGTGGTGGCGCAGTAATAGATATGGTTGGCTATGCTGCCGCTATTGCACATAGAGGTGTTAAGCTAATACGAATTCCAACCACGGTTTTGTCGCAAAATGATTCGGCTGTTGGAGTCAAGAATAGTGTGAATGCGTTTAAGAAAAAGAATTTTTTAGGAACATTCGCTCCGCCATATGCTATAATTAATGATAGTGATTTTTTAGAAACCTTAGAGCAACGCGATTGGATTTCTGGTATTTCAGAAGCCATTAAAGTAGCCTTAATAAAGGATGAAGAGTTTTTTCAATATATCGCTGATCATTCCATTGCTTTAAAACAAAGGGAAATGAAGCCAATGCAGTATGTAATTTACAAATGTGCGGCAATGCATATGCATCATATTGCCCAAGGTGGTGACCCTTTCGAGTCAGGTTCATCTAGACCTTTAGACTTTGGTCATTGGGCGGCCCATAAAATGGAGTTCATGACTAACTATGAATTAAGACATGGTGAAGCGGTAGCGAAAGGTATTGCTCTTGATGTTACCTATGCTCAATTAATTGGTTTAATTACTGAAAGTGATTTGCAACATATCTTGGATGTAATGGTTGCAATTGGTTTTGATCTCTCACTACCAGTGAGTACAACTAATGAAATCGAATCATTGTTAAATGGAATAGAGGAGTTTAGAGAGCATTTGGGTGGCCAATTGACAATTACCCTTATTTCGGGTCTAGGAATCAAACATGACGTACATACAATTGATATAAAGGTTATGACAGATGCCATTGCAAAGTTGAATCATCAATTCGCATTAAATTAAAACCAATGCAGCTTCAAGAAAAACTACACTTAACATATTGCACCAATATTCATCCTGGTCAAGATTGGAAAAGTACATTTGAAAGTATTCAAAAACACGTTCCGGGTATAAAAAAAGAGGTTTCATCGAACCAGGCTTTTGGTCTAGGTCTTCGTTTGTCAAATAAGGCAAGCGAAGAATTAGAACATGGCTCGAACATGTCCGATTTTAAAAATTGGTTGGCAGATAATAATCTTTATGTGTTTACCATGAACGGATTTCCTTATGGAAATTTTCATAATGTACGAGTTAAGGATATGGTGCATGCGCCAGATTGGACTACTAATGATAGGCTTTTATATACCAAACGTTTATTTCGACAACTTTCAGAATTATTGCCAAAAGGATTAAATGGCGGTATTTCAACATCTCCTATTACGTATAAATATTGGTATAAAAGTAAAGAGGAAACTGAAAAAGCATTTGAAGTAGGTGCAAAGCATATGCTTCAAGTTGCTTATCAATTGTTCGAATTAGAAAATACTACCGGAAAATATATGCATTTGGATATTGAACCGGAACCAGATGGGCTTTTAGAGAATAGTGATGAGGTTTTATATTTTTATTCAAAATACTTAGTGCCGTTAGGGGTTAAATTTTTTGAGAATAAGTTGGGTTTAGGGATATTAGAGGCTGAAGCGCTTGTTAAGAAATATATAACTGTTTGTTATGATATTTGCCACTTTTCACTGGCCTTCGAAGAACCTGTAGAGACGTTTGCAAAGTTTGAAGAGCAAAATATTCGAGTAGGAAAAATTCAAGTTAGTGCTGCGTTAAAAATTGTATTCAATGGTACAAATGATGAACTAATATGGGGGGAGCTGTCTCAATTTAATGAACCCACCTATCTGCATCAGGTTACTGAAAAGATTGAAGGTGTGGTTAAAACGTTTAGTGATCTTCCTTTGGTTTTAAATAACAAGGGGTCTCATCAAGAACTTCGTGCTCATTATCATGTACCCATTTTTTTAGAAAAGTATGGGGCTTTATTTTCCACCCAAGACCATATTTTAAAAACGATTGAGTATATAAAATCAAATCCTGTTTCTGAACATTTAGAAATTGAAACATATACGTGGGATGTGCTTCCGACAGATTTAAAACAAGATTTGTCTGTATCTATTATCCGCGAAATTGAATGGTTAAAATCACACTTGTAAAATGAGAAAGACAGTTGTTATTAATGTAGTAGGGTTGACCAAACGATTAATAGGAGAACATACTCCATTCATTAAGTCTTTTTTAGAGAAAGGTAGAACATCATATATAGAACCTATTTTACCTGCAGTTACATGCGCTGTCCAGTCTACTTATGTAACTGGTAAATGGCCTGCAGAACATGGTATTGTAGGTAATGGTTGGTATTTTAAAGATGAATGCGAAGTTAAATTTTGGCGGCAGTCTAACAAATTGGTGCAACAGCCAAAACTTTGGGATGATTTAAAAGAGAGATACCCGAATTTTACTTGTGCAAATCATTTTTGGTGGTATAATATGTATTCTAATGTTGATTACAGCATTACCCCAAGACCGAATTATTTGGCTGATGGGAGAAAAATTCCAGATGTTTATTCGTATCCGGCCAAGTTACGAGATGAAATGCAAGATGCTTTAGGTACTTTTCCATTGTTTGAATTTTGGGGACCTAAAACAACTATAAATTCTTCAAAATGGATTGCTGATGCAGCACTTTTGACTGATAAGAAACATAATCCTGATCTTACACTTATTTACTTACCACATTTAGATTATAATCTACAGCGTTATGGTCTTGACTTTAGTGTTATTTCTAAAGACCTATCGGAAATAGATGAAGTTGTAAAAGATTTGGTGAACCATTATGAAGCTTTAGATGCTCGGATAATACTACTTTCTGAATACGGAATTACAAATGTAAATAGGCCTATTCATTTGAACAGAATATTACGAAGAGAAGGTTATATCGCCATACGGGAAGAACGTGGTCTAGAACTTTTAGATGCTGGAGAAAGTGATGCTTTTGCTGTAGCAGACCATCAAATCGCTCATATATATTGTAAAAATTCTAGTACTATAGGAAAACTTGTAAAGTTGCTTCAGTCAGTTGAAGGTGTAGAAAAAGTGCTATTTGGTGAAGACTTGAAAAAGTATCATATTAATCATGAGCGATGTGGTGATATTGTGGTGGTGGCTGATAAAGATTCGTGGTTCACGTATTACTTTTGGTTAGACGATGCCAAAGCGCCAGATTATGCTAGAATGGTTGATATTCATAAGAAACCGGGTTATGATCCTGTTGAAATGTTGACCGACCCAAAAGATAAATTGATAATGGCTAAAGTCGTCGGTAAGTTATTGAAGAAGAAACTTGGCTTTAGAACGGTGATGAATATTATTCCGATTGATGCAACTTTAATTAAAGGTTCTCATGGCCGTTTGACAGAAGATAAGGAAGATTATCCTATTTTCATAAGTAACCGAGTTAGTAGTGAAAATGAAAATGTAATTAATGCAATACAAGTACGTAATCTTATTGAAGATCACCTGTTAAACTAATTCCTTATGAATCTATTATTTAAGACACTAGGTTACCTATTTACGCTTTTATTTATAACGGGTGCAATCTTACAATATAATGACCCAGATGCTTTAGTGTGGGTTATTATTTATGCAATAGCGGCATTGGTTTCATTGGGTTTTGCTTTAAATAAAATTAGATTTGTAATACCGCTAGTTATAGGATTACTCGCGTTTGCTGGTTTTTTATATCAATATCCTTCCGATTTTCAAGGATTTGATTTAAATGATGGTGATATTACTACTGTAGAATTGGGTAGAGAGGCATTCGGTCTATTAATAATTTCAATAGTGATGCTCGTATTTAGTTTTCGTGTAAAAAGAAAGTTATAAGTCTAAATCGAATTCTGTTCTTAGCAAATCGATTACTGGATTTTTCTCCCTAAGTTTTTCGTATTTTTCTTCTGGGGTAAAAGCGAATTTTTTAGCTGTTGCTTCATTCACACTAATGATCAATTGAATGAAATGATTATTCAATTTAGCTCGTAAATACTCCATAAGCTCGAACTGTTCACGCTCAATTTCCTTTTTCATAGTTCCGTTAGGAAGCTCAATATGAATTTTAAAATCTTCTTTTAATTTAGGAATGTCAGTATTTAAATTCGAAGCAAGAATTTTTTGACCTTTTTGGTCTATGCTTTCAACAAATTCGGCCCAATGTTTACGCAATTCTTCTTCAGTGAAAGAATCTTTTGGTAAGTTGTCTTCGTCAATAACAACTTCGATTTTATTTAACTCATGCTGTTTTTTCGCATTAAGACTAGAAATAGATAGTCCAGAAACACGTTTATGGGGTAAATTGATTTTAATTTTATTCTGAGCAAGTTCTTCAGTGATTTTTTTTGGTTTTTCTGCAGTCAGAGGTGTTTCTTCAGACTTAGCCTTATCTAAGGAAGGCTCTATGGTTGTAGTTGAGACAGGTTTAGAAATTTCTGCACTCTTTTTATCAATAGGGGTAGGGGTCTGATTAGTAGTTTCGGCTACCAGATTTTTTTGTGGAGGCTTCGGTAATTGCTTGTAAAAAGCAGAGGGGGCAATAAAATCTATTGTTTTATTATGAAGAGCTACTGATTCAGGATTTTTTTTTTCTCCATCAAAATCGATAGAGGCAAGTTTCATAAGCGTTAGTTCAACTAACAGGCGTTGATTTTTACTTGTTTTGTATTTTAAATCACAATCATTGGCAATATCTAGACCGCTTAATAAGAAAGAGGTTGAGGTTTTTTTGCTTTGATCTCTGTATAACTGTTGGGCCGCGTCACCTACTTCTAATAAAGTTATCGTGTCAGGATGCTGGCATACCATTAAATCCCTAAAATGAGATGCTAGTCCAGATATGAAATGGTGTCCGTCAAACCCCAGCGCTAAAGTTTTATTAAAAAGCAAAAGTAAATTTGGAATGTTATGTTCCAGTATTAAATCTGTAGCTTCAAAATATGTATCATAGTCTAAAACATTAAGATTTTCGGTGACTGCTTTTCGTGTAAGTTCAGCCCCAGAAAAACTAACCACTCTATCGAAAATAGATAAAGCATCTCGCATTGCCCCATCAGCCTTTTGGGCTATAATGTGTAGAGCATCTTCTTCTGCATTAATACCTTGGTTTTCTGCAATATATTTTAAATATTCTGCAGCATCTTTAACTGTAATTCTCTTGAAATCAAATATTTGACATCTAGAAAGTATAGTGGGTATTATCTTATGCTTTTCTGTCGTGGCAAGTATAAAAATAGCGTGTTTAGGAGGTTCTTCTAATGTTTTAAGAAAAGCATTAAAAGCAGATTGAGATAACATATGCACCTCATCTATAATATAAACTTTGTATTTGCCTACTTGTGGTGGTATCCGTACTTGATCTATAAGATTTCGTATGTCGTCAACAGAGTTATTAGATGCGGCATCAAGTTCAAAAATGTTGAATGCAAAATCTTCGTCTTTCTGTTCGGTACCGTCAGAATTTATCTGTTTTGCCAAAATACGGGCACAAGTAGTTTTACCTACACCTCTTGGGCCGCAGAAAAGTAGTGCTTGTGCTAAATGATTTTGGTCAATTGCATTTTGTAGTGTATTGGTAATAGCTTGTTGTCCCACAACATCCTTAAAGGTCTGTGGTCTATACTTACGTGCCGATACGATAAATGGTTCCAAAATACTACTACGTTTTATGCTTTTACAAATATAAATATAGCGGTGAATACTAAAGTGAATTAAGAATAGAGATCATCCTTAGTTATCAACAATTACAGTACATTTGCGCAAAGCAGGCCACCTTATCGCGGATTCTCCCGAAGCTTCGGGTAGAATACGAGGAAAGTCTGGACACCATAGTGCAGTATAGCGGGTAACGCCCGTCCGCTGAAAAGTGAGGACAAGTGCAACAGAAAGCAAGTACAGTTCGGCTGTAGTGAAACCAGGTAAACTCTATACGGTGAAACGTCATGTAAATCGGTGTTTAAGAGCTGCACGCTCAAGCCGAAGGGTAGGCGGTTAGAGCCTTGGGGTAACCCTTGGCCTAGATAAATGATAAGGAATTCTGAATTTTTCAGTATACAGAATCCGGCTTATGGCCTGCTTTTTTTAATTATCTGAGAGTTTTTGAAATTTATCTTTCAAAAAAGCTAAATACACTACCACCGTATTTTCGAGAGTTTTTGTAATGAGGTAAATCAGCTAAGCTGGTACGATTAGAGTGCTCAATAATTAGAACTCCGCCTTCTAATAAGAGTTCATTTTCAAAAACTAATTGCGGTAGTTTCTCAAAATCGGAAAGTTCCATATCATAGAAAGGGTCAGCAAATATAATATCGAATTGTTCTTTATTACGTTGTAAAAAAGTAAAAACATCGCCTTTTAAAGTACGAATGTTCATATCTAAAAGCGACACTGTTTTATCGATGAATTCTATACAGCCGGAGTGAGCATCAATAGCAAGAACATTATTTACCCCTCTTGATGAGAATTCATAACTGATATTACCCGTACCTGCAAAAAGGTCTAAAACCTTTAAATCTGGAAAATAATAACTGTTATTCAATATGTTGAATAAGCTTTCTTTGGCCATATCTTTCGTGGGCCTAACAGGTAGTTTCTTTGGGGCCTGTAAATTTCGTCCTTTATGTTTTCCTGAAATGATGCGCATTATATGGTATTGATTAAGGTGAAATCAATTGATTTCAATTCAGGCTCACCTAACTTTATTAATTGGGGTGAAGACGGGGCAAATATGCTGATATTCTGAATATAGGAAAAACATAACTGAAATATTGGGTCATCTTCTTCAATGGATCCAAAAAGTTTAACCATTGCGCTTTTTGGGTCTAATTCAAGTTGTTCCAAAACAAATAGTAGATAATAAGCAAAGTCTTCCTTTGTATCGTAGAGAAAGCTATTGTAAAGTAGTAATTTACGTTGGTCAAGAACAGTTATGTTTAATTGACTCTTACTAACATGAACATAACATATAGTTTCTTGATTTTGCGTCTGGTTATTCATTAATGACTGCAAAAGAACTGTGCCATTGTGCATATAGGTGAACTCTCCAAAAAGCTCATATATATAATTATTGATGTTCATGTATGGTACATACACATTAACCAATTCATGGTTTTCAACTGTATCGTAAGAAAGTACATCTGAAGCTAAAACCTTGGTATTGAATTTAAGATATTCTAACAGATGATTTGCGTTGAATAATGATTTTGGTACTAGACCAAATAGGGTATTGCTATGAACAACAACAACTTCATCAAATTCCATGTTTTCAAGCTGATGTTCTTGAAAAAGATTTTTCAATTCATCTAATAGCACTATGGGATTTTTTTCTTCTAAAAAATCGATACTATCGGAAAGGAGTAATTTTTGTACAACAGTATCTGCTACACAAAAAGAAAGTCCATTCAAGCTAACCTGAATGGACAATTTCTTAAAATTTTTATCCGCTATATCTAAACGGTTATTGATCGTTTTTCTTGTCATAGATAGGAGGCCAGTTACCACTGGTACTTACTTCGTCTAAAGAACCAACTCTAATTGATGGTCCGTTAACTTCTTCAACACTTAAAGCGGAGTTTTCACGTGCCATTAAATCTTTTGGTTGATCATAAAGAATTACATTTTTATCAACCTTAGCTTCAAATACAGGAGCTCTATATCCACTTTTATCAACGAAAGCCGATTTCATAACGAACTTTTCGCCATTTGCAGCGGTAGGTACATCCATTAAAGTCTTGTATCTTGAATCTTTTTTGAAAAGAGAATCTTTTACAGAAACGAAACCTAATGTATCAATGATTTTTACTTCTTTTAATAAATCGATGCCATATGCTTTATCGAACTCCATAAAAGATGAATCTCTTTGTTGAGTAATTACATATTTACCAGTATCGATAAAACTAATAAGACTATTAAAGTCATTCGCGTATTTTCCATTTACAGTTTTGTAGGCATCCTGAGAATTTCGAATGTCCTTTAATTTAGCTATAACTTGAGCATAACGCTCTTGTTTAACTTCTTTAAAATTAATTGGTCCAGTGATGGAGTTATAAATTAGGTATCCTAAAGCGATACACCCAACCCAAAGTACAATTTGTATAATGGTCTTCATTTTGTATATGTTATTTTAATTTAGTGGTCTTCACAAATCTACAATTTTTTTTTAATCGTAAAAGTTTTTGGCCTAAAAATCATCTTTATCTTTGAGGGCTCATGAAATCAATAACTCCCACATCATTTTATAGTCTACTGGAAACTAAATTTCCACATACACCAACTGCCACACAATCAGTCGCTTTGCAAAAATTAGCAGAGTTTACACTGTCTTCAATAAAAGATGAAGTTTTTTTGTTAAAAGGTTATGCTGGTACAGGAAAAACCACTTTAATAGGCACTTTAGTGAACAGTCTTTGGAAAGTTCAGAAGAAAGCAGTGCTTATGGCACCTACTGGAAGGGCTGCAAAAGTAATGTCGAATTACTCAAATACCCAGGCATTCACCATCCACCGAAAAATATATTTCCCAAAAAAACAAAGTGGGGGCGGTGTACAATTCGTATTAGCACCGAACAAGCATAGAGATACATTGTTTATAGTAGATGAGGCATCAATGATACCAGATACAGCAGCAGATTCTAAACTGTTTGAAAATGGTTCGTTATTAGATGATTTAATGATGTTCGTTTATTCTGGCCATAAGTGTAAGTTACTATTGATAGGAGATACAGCACAATTGCCTCCGGTACATTTAGTATTGAGTCCGGCGTTAGATGCTGATAAACTTTCATTGAATTATAACAAGGAAGTAATACGGTTAGAATTAGATGAAGTAGTAAGACAAGCTGGTGATTCAGGTATTTTAGCCAATGCAACCTTATTAAGGGAACAATTGCAAGGTAATTTCTTCGATGATTTTAAATTTGATGTAAACCCATTTACAGATATAGTTAGATTAATTGATGGTAATGAAATACAAGAAGCCATCGATAGTTCTTATTCAGAGAATGGTAAAGAAGAAACGGCTTTTATAGTAAGGTCTAATAAAAGAGCGAATCTATACAATCAAAATATTCGAGAAAGAATACTGTTCTTAGAAAATGATATAGCTGTTGGCGATTTCATGATGGTTGTAAAGAATAATTATTATTGGCTTAAACCAAGTTCTGAAGCTGGTTTTATTGCCAATGGGGATATCATTGAAATTTTAGAAATTTTTGATATTAAGGAAATCTACACCTTTAAATTCGCAGAGGTAAAAGTGAAAATGGTAGATTACCCAAATATGGCTCCTTTCGAAACAGTATTATTATTAGATACTATTGCGGCAGAGTCACCTTCATTATCGTATGAAGATGGTAATAGACTTTACCAAGAAGTCATGAAAGATTTTACTCATGAAACTTCTAAGTATAAAAAATTCTTAGGAGTAAAGAACAATAAATATTTTAACGGACTTCAAGTTAAATTTTCTTATGCTATAACCTGTCATAAATCGCAAGGGGGGCAATGGAATACGGTTTTCGTCGAGCAGCCCTACTTGCCAAATGGTATTGATAAAGAATATTTGCGATGGTTATATACAGCTGTAACAAGGGCAAAAAACAAATTGTACCTTATCGGCTTTAAAGACGATTTTTTTCTTGAATAAGAAAAGATTATTTTAGTGATTATGGATATGGGAAATTACCATATCCAATATAGAGGTAAGCATGACAACCGAAACAATTTTAAGTATATTTTTAGGAATAGGATTAGCCGCTTCAGTAGGTTTTAGGGTGTTTTTACCCTTATTTGCATTGAGCTTAGCATCATATTTTGGAGTTTGGGACTTAAACGAAAACTGGCAGTGGATTGGTAGTTTGGTGGCGGTTCTTACTTTAGGTATAGCCACGTTATTAGAAATATTCGCTTATTTTATTCCTTGGTTCGACAATTTGTTAGACAGTATTGCTGTACCCTTAGCGGCTATAGCAGGTACTGCAGTAATGGTCTCTACAGTTGCCGATTTAGATCCCGTAATAACATGGTCATTAGCAATAATTGCTGGTGGTGGAACTGCAACAGCAATTAAAGGAGCTGGAGCAACTGGTAGATTGGCATCAACTGCAACAACTGGTGGTTTGGCAAATCCTGTCTATGCATCAATCGAAACAGGAACTGCAGTGGTAGTAACAGCAGCATCTATTTTTGCGCCGATTTTAGCAGCTTTTCTTGTAATAATAATATTGGTAATAATTTTTAGGATTTATAGAAGCATACGTCCAAGAACAAAAACATAAAATAAATTTAGTTGAAAATAATAGCAATGATTCCTGCCCGGTATGCGGCATCGAGATTTCCTGCAAAATTAATGCAAGATTTGGCTGGTAAACCGGTCATTTTACGAACCTACCAAGCTGCAATACAAACCAAATTATTCGATGAGGTTTATGTAGTAACCGATAGTGATATTATATATGATACCATAGTTAAAGAAGGTGGTTTGGCTATAATGAGTAAAACAGAGCATGATTGCGGTAGTGATCGAATTGCCGAGGCGGTAATGCAAATGGATGTTGATATTATAGTAAATGTACAGGGTGATGAGCCTTTTACGGATCGTGAAAGTTTAGAAGGAGTATTAAAGGTATTTGAAAGTGATATTAACAAAGAAATCGATTTAGCCTCTCTAATGGTTAAGATAACAGATGAAGAGGAGATTAATAATCCAAATACGGTTAAGGTAATTGTTGATAATAGAAATTTCGCATTATATTTCTCAAGATCACCAATTCCTTATCCTAGAGCCAAAGACGCAAACACAACGTATTTTAAGCATAAGGGAATTTATGCATTTAGAAAAAGTGCTTTGATGGATTTTCAACGGTTACCAATGTTGTCTTTAGAGGCAACCGAAAAAATTGAAGCCATACGCTATTTAGAATATGGGAAGAAGATAAAAATGGTAGAAACACATGTTCAAGGTATCGAAATAGATACACCGGAAGATTTAAAGAAAGCACAGGCGGCATGGAAATAAATTTTGATGGAATTCGCGTTATCGGTTTCGATGCCGACGATACTTTATGGGTTAATGAAACCTATTTTAGGGATGCAGAGGAAAAGTTTACGGCTTTATTAGAAAAATATGAAACCAAGAATAAAATAGATCAAGAGCTTTTTAAGACTGAAATACGCAATTTAGATTTGTATGGCTACGGTATAAAAGGTTTTGTATTATCTATGATAGAGTGTGCTTTAGAACTTTCAAATAATCAAGTTTCTCAGAAAACGATTATAGAGTGTTTGAACCTTGGAAAAAATATGATATCACATCCTGTAGAACTATTAAACGGTGTTGTAGATGTTTTAAAAATTTTGAAAGATAAGTATAGGTTAATCGTTTTAACAAAGGGAGATTTACTGGATCAAGAACGTAAATTAGAACGTTCTGGGCTCACTGAATATTTTCATCATGTAGAAGTATTGAGTGATAAAAAGGAGAAGAATTATAGCGACTTACTTGAGCATTTACAAATTTTGCCAAGTGAGTTTTTAATGATTGGAAATTCGTTGAAATCAGATGTATTGCCATTGGTAGGGATAGGAGCGCGTGCGGTACATGTTCCTTTTCATACAACGTGGCAACACGAAGAGGTTTTAGAACCCCAAGAAAATAAAGGATACATGACAATTTCTACTTTGATTGATATTCTAGAATACGTATAATTATAATGGAGGTAAAAAAAGTAATAGCATTGAAGAACATACCTACTAAAGCGTCAGAACAATATCGAAATTTTCCTATGGTACCAAGAGTGGTCTATGGCAAAGGTAGTTTTGATCAGCTGGGCGATATATTAATGCCCAAACGCAAACATTCAGAGGCTCCAATGATTTACTTGGTAGATGATGTTTTTGAAGGTAGTGAGCTTATTAATCGAATTCCAAGTATATTTTGTGATCAAATCATTTTAATTTCAGCGGAAGAAGAGCCCAAAACAAATCAGGTTGATGCTTTGGTTAGCATGATCAGAGAGAAGTTTACTGAATTACCTTCAGGTATTATTGGTATAGGTGGTGGTACTTTATTAGACCTAGCTAAGGCAGTTGCTATAATGCTAACTAATAAGGGAAGTGCTTCAGAATATCAAGGTTGGGACCTGGTACATAAGAAATCAATTTACCATGTCGGCATACCTACTATTAGTGGTACGGGTGCTGAAGTTTCTAGAACAACGGTACTTTTGGGACCAGAAAAAAAATTAGGAATCAATTCAGATTTTACCACATTCGACCAAGTTTTGTTAGATCCAGAATTAACAAAGGGAGTGCCAAAAGAACAATGGTTTTATACAGGGATGGATTGTTTTATTCATTGTATAGAATCACTAAATGGAACATTTTTAAATGCCTTCAGTAAAAGTTATGGAGAGAAATCTTTAGAGCTTTGTAAAGAAGTATTTCTTGAGGATATATTAGGGTCTGAAAGTAGAGAAAAGCTTATGATGGCATCTTGGCATGGCGGCATGAGTATAGCCTATTCTCAAGTAGGAGTAGCCCATGCAATGAGTTATGGTTTAGGATATGTTTTAGGAATTAAACACGGTATAGGTAATTGCCTTGTTTTTCAATATCTCGAAGAATTTTACCCACAGGGTGTAGTGTTATTTAATAAAATGCTTACAAAGCATGAAATTGTATTACCAACAGGTATTTGTTCTAAATTGTCTGAATCTGAAATGGATACAATGATTTGTGTAGCCATGGGTATGGAGCCATTATGGGAAAATGCCTTAGGAGAAAATTGGAGGTCTTTAATAACGGCCAAGAAACTAAAAGCTATTTACCAAAAGATATAATCACGCATAGACGTAGTCTTCAATAACTCCACAAAGGAATTCTAATAGTACATAGGTGCAATAACAATATGCAAAAATTAGCAAAATTTATTTATTTCAAAATTCTAGGATGGAAACTCAATGGAGAATTTCCTTCTCATTTAAATAAATTCGTAGCTATCGTGGTGCCACATACAAGTTGGTGGGATTTTGTTTTAGGCCTATTAGTACGCAAAGTTTGGGATGAAGAAATCAATTATATAGGTAAGAAAAGCCTTTTTGATTCACCCTTTGGTTGGTTTTTTAAATGGACAGGTGGTGCCGCTATTGATCGCTCTAAAACTAATGATACGGTGAAAGCTACTGCACAAATTTTTAACGAACGAGAGAAGTTCAGATTGGCTTTATCTCCTGAAGGAACTAGGAAGAAAGTTGAGAAATGGAAGACCGGATTTTATTTTATTGCGAAAACGGCAAATGTTCCTATTGTGCTGGTGGGCTTTGATTATGGTAAAAAAGAGATTAAAATTTCTGAACCTATAAATCCAACAGATAATCAAATCGCAGATTTTGAAAAGTACCATGCTTTTTATGAAGGAGTGATAGGTAAACATCGGTAGGTAATATTAATTCCTTTTATTTTAGATTGATTAATAGACGTTTTTTAGATATTTATTAAAATCTTAATATATATGTGTTCGTAATATTGCAAATGAAGATGTATACTTTGTCTTAAATAGAAATATTAAAAAATCGCTTTTATATATTTTTTGTTATATAAAAACAGAAATTATTCTCATTAAATATGTAAAACCTTACATAATACAGAGTAGTTCTGTTATTGGGGTTTTCAAAATATCCTAACAGATTTAACTAAGTCCACACTTTATCGATGTTAAAAACCATTTCATCGTAAACATTTTTCATAAATCTATTTTTCCAATCTTTAATACATATCATTGTTAATAATATATTTTTTGTGATTTTAACTTTACGAATTTAAAATTTCCCCCTTCAAAGATGTTATTTATTTCGTACCCCACTTACGAATTTAAATTAACCTATGTAAGTTATGGTTTGTAAAAACCATATTACTGAATGATTAAAATTTACCAATGTAAGGCTCAGGTTTTTAAATTATTTTTTTTACCTGTAGTTCATTTTTATCACTTATATCTAAACCTTGAAAGTAGGCGATTTTGCTATTTTCAAGGTTTTTTGTTTAAAACAAAAACCAAATAAAAGCTTATCTACCAATCCACAAATTTAAAGTACTATGAGAAAAATTACCCTACTGATTGTTTTTGCTTTTTCCTATCTAACTAGCATTGGCCAATCACCTTGTTCACCAATTAGTTCTGTAGATTGTGATGAAATAGTAACCTCACTTCCAATTCAGCTAAATTTTAATGGAACGGAAGGCGGCATACTAAATACGGGATTTACCATGGTAGATCCACCTTCATCCCCTTTAACGGCAGACGAGGCGATAAACGATGACAATGTTCCAGGACTTATTAGCGCGAATTTGGATTTCTCTGGGGGTGCTTTAAATGTAACAGCAACCAATGGAATTAATTTTAGTCAGCTTTCGGGATCACCTCAAAGTACATTTACTAATTCACAAATGAATGCCTTAGGAGTAGGTTTTGTCACCTCCACCAATGTTATTGATATTACAGCGACTATAGCACAACCTAATTTTGCAGGTACGACACCTGATAATGGTTCACAGCAAACGGGGATTTGGTTTGGTCTGAATGAGAATAATTTTGCTAAGTTGGTATTGGTTAAAAGTAATGCAACCCAACAAAAAATACAGCTAGCTATAGAGCAAGGGGATGGTACAGGGAACACGACTAATTTATCTATTGCCGAACTTAATACGAGCAATTTTAATACTAGTGGCGTGACTTCAATTAGTTTTAGAATTTCCGTAGACCCTTCGGATAATTCCGTTACAGGGTATTATTCTCTGGATGGAGCTGCAGAAATACAGGTAACTGGCGCAACAGATTTCCTTACGGCGCCGGCTAAATTCTTAGCAGGAGTGGATCATGATGCTAATGGAGCAACGGATGAATTAACCTATGCTGGGATCATGACTTCTACAAGAAGGGCTACAGGCGGTTCTATGGTAATTGCCTATGATAGTTTTGGGATAGCAGAAAGTGTAGTACCTACCCTTGGTTTTGAAGCGCATGTAAACTTCCAGGATGCCAGTACAGAAGCACCGGCGGGTTACTTGGTAGATTATGGTCTGGCTTTTCCAGCTTCCACTTTGGAAGGGAGCTATGGCTGGAAATTATTATCCAACGGAACTCCGATAGACGTTTCGGGTGATGGGGGAGTTGGAAGAAACCGTTTAGGCGGTGGATATGCCGCCGCTTCCAATCAAGAAAAACTGGAAGGTACCCTGGTGCATTTTCAAGGTGATAATATTGCTGGATGGGGAGATACTCAACCTAGAAAGAACGAGTTGTTTTGGGAATTGGAAATTCCTAATGGTATTTATGAGGTTACTTTAGGCTTGGGAGATAAGGGGTCTGGGAATGTAGACAGTCGTCATACCGCTACCTTGGAAGGCTATACAATTATACCAGCCTTCCGTCCCAATAGTACAGAGACCAAAGTAGCCACTATGATTGTGCAGGTTGCCGATGGTGCTTTAACCGTGAATGGTTTGGGAGGTTTTAATTCCAAAATTACACACATTGATGTAGTGGAGAGCACAGGGACACCAGTAAATGGCATCTTGGCTTTTATACCTAATACCGCTAGTGAGACATTGGTAACTGGGGTAACTGGTAATTTTGTAAGTACCCTTTCTGGAGATGGAGCCACGGCAATTGCTTTAAATATAGAAGATGATCCGGTTAACACGACTGCCGATAACTTCAACGACTGGTTAAGTCTTCCAGCGACAAATGTTCCTGGAGAATTTAACTTTGGGATTGATGCCAGTACCTTAGCTGCAGCAGATACCAGAAATAACAGAATAATAGCCACAGCAGCAGGATATACTCCTGCTATCCTGGATGCCGATCTTACGGTGATAGAAGCGCCAATTGTGCCTATAGCAACTTCTTTCCGAATGAACGTGGCTGGTGCAGAATATACAAAGGATGCAGACTTGTATCAGGCAGAAGATGTTTCTTATTTGGTAGAAACACAGCCTACAACGGTATCTAATACATCTTATACGCCATATACTGTTCCGGGAGGACATGAGGATTTGTATTACCCTAGAAGATATGGTCCCGAGTTTAGTTATAATTTCCCTATCGCCAATGGCACCTATACGGTGGCCATACATATGGTTGAGAATTTCCAAACTGCGGCAAACGCAAGAATATTTGACGTTTCCTTTGAAGGCGATGTTTTAATTGATGATTTGGACTTGTTTGCTACTTATGGAAAAGGTGGTCTAGCCATATTGAGTTTTGATGTGGAAGTAACCGATGAGGAACTTAATATCGACTTTTTAGCATCTATAAACAATGGTATAGTACAGGCTATAGAGATACTTCAAGTTACTCAGAGTGATCAAACGGACATACTGTCTTTTGTTTTGGCAGAACAAACAGGTGACGCGATTATCGATGCTACAAACCATGAAATAAGTATAGAAGTAGCCAATGGCACTCTTTTAACCACGCTATCTCCCACGATTAACCTATCCGATGGTGCAACAGTAGATCCAGTTTCTGGGACTAATGCTGATTTAGACGATGGATTGGCTACCTACACGGTAACGGCAGAAGATGAAACTACAGAACAAGAATGGACTGTAACCATTACGGAAGAAGTTATAGCCGCGCAACCCCCAGTAGTATTGGCGCAAACTTTTGAGATTTCAGAGTTAGCTGCAATCGGGGATATAGTAGGTACGGTTGTAGCTACGGATGCGGATACGGATGTAGCCGACCTTACGTATGCTATTACCGCAGGGAACGGGGATTTTACAATTAATCCGAATTCCGGAGAGATTACCACAGTGAACTTACTAGATTATGCGGTAACGCCACAATATACGCTTACGGTAGAGGTAAGCGACGGGATAGATGCGACCAGTGCGGATATGACCATAGATCTTACCGATGTATGTAATCCTTTAAGTATTCTTCCATGTGAAGAAGTAGTGGTGACTTTACCGGTAAGCTTAGATTTTTCTACAGCTGTACCCAATACAATATTTGATACGAACACTTCCGGGACAGGCTTCACGGCGGTTTTAGAAAATTCGGAGGCTAGAAGAGCTGGAGATATTGCTATTTCTGATGCACGACTAAATGGGTATGAGCCATCCTTACTTACTTTAGGTGGAGGAACATTGGCAATTTTATCCCAAGGAGGGATTGCATATTTAGATCCTCCGGCTAGTAATAACAATAACAATCAAATCAATACATTAGGAGTTGGTTTGGATAATTTATCAGAGACTATTACCATAAAAACTACCCTCTTAGGTATAACTACCGGTGCAAATTCTGCTCAAGCTGGTATCTGGTATGGTTTTGATGAGGATAACTTTGTCAAGCTAAATGTCAATAACAATAACGTAGAACTCCGTGTAGAACGAGCCGGTATTTCGGCAAACAATACAACGGATCAGCTTCAAGATTCCAATGTAGGCGCCTCTGGAGAGGATGTAGTTTTGGAGATGGTTATAGATCCTACGGCTTTAACTGTAGAGGCTTTTTATACCGTTGGAACAGGAACCAGAACTTCTTTAGGAACTTTATCGCTTCCAGCTAATTATTTTACCGGACGTGATATCAATGCGGCAGGGAATCAAGACAATGTTTCCTTTGCAGGTATTTTTGCCACACATAGAGCAGGTAGTCAGTTTACCGCAACCTTTGATGACTTTAGTGTAGAAGCAGCTTCGACTGTCGCACAACCCCCAGTAGTATTGGCGCAAACTTTTGAGATTTCAGAGTTAGCTGCAATCGGGGATATAGTAGGTACGGTTGTAGCTACGGATGCGGATACGGATGTAGCCGACCTTACGTATGCTATTACCGCAGGGAACGGGGATTTTACAATTAATCCGAATTCCGGAGAGATTACCACAGTGAACTTACTAGATTATGCGGTAAAGCCACAATATACGCTTACGATAGAGGTAAGCGACGGGATAGATGCGACCAGTGCGGATATGACGATAAACGTGGAAGAAGATATAGTTGTTCCACCTATAGTAGATTTCGCCTTTATCGAAGACTTTGATGCCTTTAGTCCTTCCACAGGAGACTTAGTTACCCTATCAAATGGTGACTGGCTTAAGCAATCTGGAGATGAGGGACTGGCAGGAATACCAGTACTTGAAGAAGGACTTACTCCAAATACAACACATTCTTTGGAAATAAACAGTGCGAGTGCTATTGCAGTACATGATTTCCAAAAACTAATAGACGCTCCTGTTTCTTTAGAAGCTAATGTGCCGTTTTATTATGGGACTTACTTTAAAGTAACTCAATTAGGTGCAAGTGATGGAAATAGAATTCGGGTAGCTATTCGTGTTGATGATGACGGGGGAGTAGCCGGCGCGGGATGGGTTCGACAAATCATTGGGAATTACGGTGGTTTTGTTGCACGTTTAGGCCTCGCAGGCTCAGGGTCCAATATGGGACAAACATCCATAGCCCCCGACCAATTATTGCAATTTGTTGTAAAAGGGGTATGGGATGGTGCCAGCACTATTAGTTATCAGTACACTATTACACCAACTTTAGCCGAAGGAGATAATACTTGGATAGATGCTTCCGCTTCTCAAACGGCATCAGGTACACCAAAGTTGGCAAGAATATTTATCAGCTCTACCAGTACGGCGAATAACGGTAAGATTGGTCCTATTCGTTTAAGTACAGATTATACTCAGGTAGTAACAGAAGAAATTAATGAAACAGAGTTATTCTGTAGTCCTTTAAGTACTTTAGACTGTGATCAGATTGAGCAAAGCATTCCATTGGCTTTTGATTTCTCTTCGGATAACGGTAATATTTCAAAGTCAGGTTTCACCATGGTTTTGGAACCTAGTGCAAGACTTGCTGGTGACGATGCTATTGCAGATGTCAATGTACCTGGTTATGCAGCTAGTTTAATTTCTCAAGGTATTGATGGCCTTACCCTAACAAGTACAAAAGGATTATTTTATAGTCAACTTTCTAGTCAGGGTACCCCAAACAGTGCCAATACAAACTCCCAAATGAATGCATTAGGGGTAGGTATTGACGTACCTGGGGCGATTTTTAATATTTCAACATCCTTATTAATTCCAGATTTTTCGGTAAGCGCCGGTAATAGTGCACAACAATCGGGATTATGGTATGGACTAGATGAGGACCATATCATTAAACTTGTTGTATTCAAAACCGGTGATGCCTCTAGAAAGATTCAGTTGCAGGTAGAGAATATGGATAATACCACGGCAGCTACGGCCTATTTGGAAATTAACACAGCAAATATTCCATCTAATCCAGGTGATGAATTGAGTCTACGCTTAGAACTAGACCCATTAAGTAATACGGTAAGTGCCTATTATGCCATTAATGGTGCAACCGAGGTGTTAGTTTCAGATGGTGGAGGTAGTTCGCTAGCTGTGCCGGCAAATTATTTTTCAGGCACTTCGTATAATCTAGCAGATTCAAATGCATTGTTAGGTTTTACAGGTGTTTTTGCTTCACATAGAAATGCTGCTGAAGACCAATCTTTCAACACTATTTTCAAACAATTTGAAATAACGGCAGAACCAGAACTACCTCAATTAAGTTTTGATGTTAGTTCTTTGAACTTCAATGGAGCAGTGGGAAGTCTCATTGCTTCAAAAACAGTGGTATTATCTGCCAATACCGGAAACCCAGTAGTTATTTTATCTCCTGACCCTGATGCTAGTTGGTTGGTTTTACCTTCAAGCCCAAACTTAGGATCATTAGAAATAGGCATAGCGGCTAATTTACCTATAGGTTCTTATAGCACTACCTTGTATGCTATAGATCAGCCAGATGCGGGATATATAAATGGTGAATTATTTATTTCGTTAGAGATTACTGAAGAAAGCAATGACTTTGCGGTAAATATTAATTTTTCTGATGCGGCCACGGTACCTCCAACGGGTTATATTCGTGACTTTGGTCTAGGCTATGGGGATAAAGGCAATGGCCTTATTTATGGATGGATGAATACCGATGGTACAGTAGAATTAGACCTAACCCGAAATGGTAGAATTAGAAATTATACCGTAAATGATGATGATGATTTACGAGTATTCACCTTAATGCATATGCAATATGGTGATGTAGGTGGTGCAAATGGCGAGTCTGAAGAAGGTATTTGGGAAATAGAAGTGCCCAATGGCCAATATAATGTTACTGTAGGTGTAGGTGATCCTGACGTTGATAGTCCAGGTACTACGCCTTCGCATACCATTAACGTTGAAGGAACTAGTCTTGTAAGTAATTACGTCCCAACTGGGGTTGCTGGCGCTTCAACAAGATTTACTTCTGGGTTTGCGACAGTCTTGGTTTCTGATGGTAAATTAACCGTAGATGCAGCAGGAGGTTTTAACACAAAAATTAATTCAATTCGAATTGTTTCTACTACAGGTGGCAGTCAAATACCAAGAGTGGTTAGTTCAACCCCAACTAATGGGTCAATTAATGTTTCAACGGGGGTGAACATTTCTGCAAATAATTTATTCCTTCCAAACTTTGACGGTATAGGTAATTCTGGTGTGGATAATGCTACTATTACAGTTACTACGGTAAAATTAATCAAAAATGGAAGTTCAACCCCATTGGCGGCCGGCGTAAACGGAACAGGAGGGGGTGATGCCATTAATTTGGACCCAAATTTACCCTTGGAGCCAAATACAATCTATACGTTCATTATTGATGGAGTTTTGGATAATACCGGGGTAGCTTTTGACTATTACGAATCTACATTTACAACCGGCAGTTCTGGTGGGGGCGGTCCAACTACGGATTTGGACAATGTATCCTTTACCAATTCGGGTGCTGTTGCCAATGGGGCTCAATACTCTACACTTACCATAGGTCCAGATAATAAATTATATGGCTTGGTCATTAGTGGTGATATCCACCGGTGGACTATTGAAACAGATGGTACTTTAAGTAACAAGGAAACGCTGAATAATTGGAAGAGTCCGTCTCAAGGTAATTATGCAAATAGAACCTCGGTTGGGCTAGTTTTTGACCCTAGTGCTACCGCATCTAATTTAATTGCGTACCTAACCCATGATTCGGGTGGCTTGAATGGAGCACCTGCATGGGACGGTAATCTATCTAGGCTTACAGGTCCTAATCTTGAAAATCATGATTTGATATTGACCCAATTACCAAGATCTAAAAAGGATCATTTAACCAATAGTATGGCGTTCAAGCCAGGTGAGCCAAGAGTAATCTATTTTAACCAAGGAAGTAATAGTGCTGCAGGAGCACCAGATAATGCTTGGGGAAATAGAAGGGAAAGACTTTTATCAGCGGCCAACCTTAGACTTGATTTAGATAAATTACCAGAAGAAAATTGGCCATTGAATGCGAAAACAACAATGGATCCAGCGGCAATAAATGCGGTGAATTTAAATTCGCCGACTTTAACCTCTACCGTAGGTACGTACATTGAAGATGGTCAAACATTCACAGACGATGGAACCTATAATCCCTTTTATGTAAATGCCCCATTAACTTTATTTGCCACAGGTATTCGTAATGCATATGATTTGGTATGGCATAGTAATGGACAGTTGTATATTCCAACCAACGGTACAGCAGGTGGTAGTAATGCACCGGCATCGATTAATGGAACTAGAAGACCCGATGGTACCTTTTACGACCATAGTAATCCTTTATTTCCGGTGATACCTGCATCCAATAGTAACAATGTTCAAAAAGATTGGTTGTTCCGAATAGACCCTAATACAGATTTAGGTTTTTATGGACATCCCAACCCTTTACTTGGTCAATTTGTATTGAACCGTGGAGATGCTGATGTTAACAATGGTGTTTATAATGGAGTTCAAGCAGATATTAATTATCGTGGTGCAGCATTTGATTTTGAATTGAACAAATCACCAAATGGTGTTATTGAGTATAAGAGTAATGCAGAAAATGGTAATTTAAAAGGAGCAATATTAGTTGTACGGTACAGTGGGGGTAGTGATATCATTGCCTTGGTTCCAGACGGGCCTAATGGTGATATTCTAACTGCAAAAACTGGAATACCTGGCTTTAGTGGCTTTTCTGATCCTTTAGATTTAGTTGAGGATGTTACTAACGGAAATATTTATGTGTCTGACTTTGCTCGTAATGAAATTGTGCTATTGAAACCAAGTAATCAAGCCATTCCTACACCATTGATTGTATTGAATACGGAGGAAATAATTGGAGATGCGATTTCAAATTCAAGTAACTATAATGAAGAAATCATCATATCAAATTTAGGAAATGCCGTATTATCCGGTGTTACCGCTCAAATAACAGGAGCAAACAGTAATCAGTTTTCATTTACTGGTCTACCCTCAAGTGTTAATACCCAATCTTCGGAATCGTTCAATGTTATATTTACTCCAACATCTAATGGTCCTAAGTATGCTGAATTGACTATTTCAGGGACAGGTGCAGATGCTGTAGTTATAGCGTTGACTGGTTTAGGAAAAGCAGGAAATGGAGGAGCAAATGAACCTTCTTTACAATGGGTATTAGATACCCAACTAGGTAATGGAGTAATCAATGTAGGCGATACTAACCCTGCAACAAATGTACTTGATCTGCCAAATGGTACCACCTATAATAATTTATTGGGAGACGAGATATCAGCTCAAAAATTTGAAAGAGCTACAGATGCACCGGTAACTTTAGAGTTGTTGAGTGTGTATGGGCCTACTACAAGTAATCCTGTGGTTGCTTTTGGTTATTACGAAAGCGGTAATGCTGTAAATACCAATGAGCTATTTACAATTTCCAATTCACCAACTAGCAATGGGCAAACGTTGAATGCACCCGTAATAGGATCAACGGAATTTGACCCGGGTCTGGGTACTTTTGGCTTCTACAGTAGATGGCCGGCTTTTAATAATAGACAATTGTACAGCGAAGATGTACTTAATACATTTACTGGAGCCATACCACATCATGTAAGGGTATATGAACTACCTGGGGAAAGTAACGCCTATATTATCGCAACCGAAGAACATATTTCTGGTTTTGACTATCAAGATGTTGTTGTTATAGCTAGAAATATTAGACCCTTTGGTGGTTTACCAAAAATTGCGGCCGATTCCAATGAGTTGGTCTTTGAGATAACTACTAATGGTCAAAGTCCAACAACTGAAACTAAATCGGTAGTAGTAAGTAATACGGGAACAGAAGTTCTTAATATTTCATCGATTGCTATCGAAGGTGCTTTTGCCGATCAATTTAATGAGGTACAACCATCTGGTGTTGCGAGCATTGAAGTAGGTGAAAGTCTAATCTATACGGTTACTTACGCACCGGATATCAATGGAAATAATCTTGGGTATCAAGATGCAAGTTTAGTTGTACAAAGTGATGACAGTACAAACCCTAGTTTCTCTATTGGCCTTTTTGGATTAAAGAAATCAGGATTTGAAGGAGGAAACGAACCACCTCTACAAGATGTCGTTAATGCGTTGGGTATTGGAATCAACGTAGGATGGACAACCCTTTCGAATGGAACTAACCCAAATCCGATTGGTGATGAAGTTGAGGTGGAAAGATGGGTAAAGGCATCTGATGCACCTGTTAATATAATTCCAGTTGGCCGTTATTCACCGGCAGAGACCATTCCCTTTGGCTGGTATTCAAATGATGGTAACATAGTTACCCATGAAGTTGGAATTTTGGACGGAACTCTACCAGAGGCCCAAACCTTGTACCCAGCTATTGATACAGGAACTAACGTGTTTGATCCTTTAGGTGCCGTATTTGGTATTTATGTTCAATCAAATGTATTCAATAGAACCAATTATACTGAAGATGCTTTAAATACTGAGGTTGCACATAGAACGAGAATTTATCCCAATAAAGATAGATTGGGCGCTATAATTGAGAACAGTTACCTGGTTGCATTTGAAGATGCCTCAAATGGCGATTATCAAGATTATATGTTTGTAATAGATAACGTGATTCCTTATGAGGATGGTATTTTGGCATTGAATTTTGATAAAGATAATTTGGATTTTGTGGCATCAATTAACCAAGTTGATATTCAGGCTAAACAACTTTCAATTTCAAGAAATGGGGGAGTATCTAGCCAAGAAATCACTTTATCAAGTAGTGAAGAGTGGGTTATTTTACCAAATTCGTTCGATATAAATTCACCTTTTGATATAGATGTAGATATATCTAATTTAAGTAGAGGTATATATGAGGCAACGGTTACGGCAACTGCTACTAATTATGAAGAAACCAGTGTAATAATTAATTTGAATATTACTAATGAGTTGGTCTATACCTATCAATTTAATTTCCAAGACCCAGATGATTTGGAGGTTTCTCCGATAGGTTATATAGACGATATTGGGTTGTCGTACAGTATTCAAAATACAAGCTTGGGGGATCTAACCTATGGTTGGGTACTACCGGGTACTTCAACACCGGCAGATGCAGGTGCAAATGCTAGAAATAGGAATATAGGAGCAAATGATGATGTATTAGTAAAAACCTTTACTATAATTGGACATAACTCTCCTGCAAGTTTCCCAACTCGTGATTGGCTTTTAAATATTCCGAACGGAACATATTCTGTGAATATAATGGTTGCAGGTGACCCAGATTATACCGATAGTAATCATGTTATTGATGTTAACGGTATAACGGTAGTAGATTATAATGAAGGTGTAATTGCTCAAGTTGATTACCAACCTTTTGAGTCCACTGCACTAGTTGAAGTAACCGATGGTATCTTACGTTTAGGGCTCAATCCAATTGGGGATAACGCCAAGGTGAGCTATATTAGATTGGCACCTGTAGATACCTCTATTCTTCCACCAACAATTGTGGCCAGTTTTGAGGGTAATTCGAGTGCACCGAATACATATCGTGAATCTGTTGAGGTTTCTTTATCGGCAATTGACGAAAGTGGCAGTGGTGGTATTGCAAGCTTAGAATATAGTTTAGATGGCAACACTGTTGTAAATTATACAACACCGATTATTGTAGTGGGTGAGGGTGTTCATACGTTACTAGTAACGGCTGTTGATAATAATGCCAATAGCTCAGATAAAACTTATGAATTCAAAATAGATCCTGCAACGGGAGCATTATTGGTCATTGAGAATATGACTAAAATTCCAGGAACTGATAAGGCATTTCCTTACGAAAATTACTTTACCTTCCATAATGTCGGTGATAGGGATTCACGACCCACCGCAGGAATTTATGATTCTAATGTTCTAAGGGTTAAAAATGAGGGAGCCAACGTATTATTAATTGACGACATTAATTTGCCAACAGCTAATAATTTTGATTATGAAATTTATGATACCTCGCAGCAATTAATTTCTCTCCCTGTTTCAATACAACCAAATAGCTATGTAGACTTGCAACTTAAATTTATCAGATTATCAGGTTCTAGAGGAAATTATATAGAAGAACTCCAATTTTTATCTAATGCGGATAATGCATTAGATTCAAAGGCAACATTAAGTGGTGCTTACCAAATTGCCTATGAGGGTAATTCTGAGATTACTGCACAAGAAGTAATTAATGCTTTCGGTTTTCAAACTTCCATGCTAAGTATTGTGAACGATCAGGGAACTATTGTACCCCCTAACAGTAATCCTAATAGGCCGAGTTCTAATTTTCCAATTGCAGAAAATATTGATCTAGGGTATGAAGGTGATTTAATTTATGCAGATGCCTATGTGCAAGCGGATGCATCAAAACCGGTAATTGGTATTCAATTGTCTGCCTTCCACGGTCCTGGGCAAGCAGATACTGAATTTTTACAGGCAGATGGAAATAATAGAGTTGCAGATATAAACTTCGCACATGCTGGTAATTGGTATCAAACTTTATTACCACGTAGCTCAGCTGACCTTGACGTAGTTAACTATGATACCGCCAATGTTATTTCTGAACCATTTAGAATCGTGGTTGGCAACAATTATCCTTCTGACGGTGGTAACAATATTAATAATAATAGGCCGGATTTATTGGGAACAAGGGTTTACAAAGTTATTGATAGAAATGGTAATGTTTTACCGAATGAATACATCGTTATACAAGATTACATAGGTGATGGTTGTGGTGCTGGCTCCGCAAATTGTGACTGGAATGACAATGTATTGTATTTCTCAAATATTAGGCCAGAATCGGTACCTTCAGCAAACCCTATTGAAGATTATATTGTTAATGTAAATGATTCCTTCTCATTGAACATTGCAGAATATTTTAATAGGGGATATTCAGGTAATAAATTAACCTATACTGCTACTACGGTTGGTGGAAACCTTCCTTTATGGATCAACTTCAATAATTTGACAGGTGAATTGTCAGGAATAGTACCTCAAGGCGAATCAGGTGAATTAATTGTTTCTTTTGATGCAGTTGATCTTAACGGATTGGTTGCAAATACATCTCTACGTATAACCATAAATGAACCTCCGGTTGCTGTAGATGATAATGTTACGACTGAGCAGAACGTTGCCATTAATCTGACTGAGCTTTTAACAAACGATTCTGAACCAAATGGTGAGACATTTAATTTAATATCTGTGGAAGTTCCTTTACATGGGTCTGCAATATTAGATGAAGAAAATAATTCTATTTTTTATACGCCAACATTAGATTATATTGGTGATGATAGATTTGATTATACCGTTCAAGATGCCAGTGGACTTTCATCCTCTGCAACCGTTTTCGTTACAGTTACGGAAGTAAATCAAGCACCAAGTGCTTCTATAATTGCTACACCTACTTCAGGTGATGTAGCGCTATTTGTAGAATTTATCGGTAGTAATTCAACTGATGATAACAATGACATTGTTAAATATGAATGGAATTTTGGTGACGGGACTAGTAATTCTTTGGAGGCAAATACTAATCATACATTTACTTCAGGAGGTAATTATTCTGTTATATTAACGGTTACGGATGGTTTTGGTCTTTCGCATTCGGCGCAAGTTGAAATTATCGTTACTGGTACAGTTAATGAATCTCCAAATGCCATAGCAAGTTCAAATATTACTGGTGGTATTATTCCGCTATCCGTAAGTTTTACGGGAAGTAATAGTACAGATGATATTGATGTTATTAGTTATTTATGGGACTTTGGAGATGGAACCCCTACAAGTGTAGAAGCAAATCCTGAACATATATTTACAAGCCCAGGGTTGTTTGAAGTTACATTGACTGTATATGATGTCTTTGGAGCACAAGATGTTGCTACTTTGAATATAGATGTAAAAGAGGAAACAGCAGTTTGTCAATTACCAAATAGCTGGTTAAATGAGGATATTGGGGCTGTTGGTATTGTTGGAGAAGTATGTTATGAACAAGGAGTTTTTGAAGTGAAAGGTTCCGGAAGTGATATCTGGAATGCAAATGACCAATTTCATTATGTGTATCAACCTTTCACGGGTGATGGCGAAATAATTACAAGAGTCGTAAGTCAGTCAAATACAAATGCTTGGGCCAAATCAGGAATAATGATGCGTTCTGATCTAAGTTCAGATTCTCCAATGGCAATGATGGCAATGTCACCTAACCCTAATGGTTTAGGTGTCTCTTACACTATGCAGCATAGAGCAGTCAAAGGACAAACAATGAACGTTCCATCAAATATTTTGGGCCCCGTTTCTGCAGGGTATGCATATTATTTGAGACTTGTTAGACAAGGAGATGTATTTATGGGTTATGCTTCTACTACAAATGGTTCATGGACTTTATTAGGTACAAGGACTATCCCTATGAATCAAACAATATATGTCGGTCTTTCGGTTACATCACATAGCAATTCTATTTTATCTACCGCAATATTTGACAATGTAAGTATTCAGTCAGAGTTCGTTAATCAACCTCCAATTGCAGTAGCAGGCCTAGACATAACTGTAACAGATAATGATAATAATGGGTTTGAGGCATTGATCTTAGATGGTAGCGGAAGTGAAGATGTTGATGGTGATATTTTACTTTATGAGTGGAGTGAAGAGGGTAATATAATAGCTACAGGAGTTAACCCAACGGTTAACTTTACTTTAGGCAATCATGATATTGAACTTAAAGTGACAGATAATGAAGGGGCTACTGATACTGATATAATGGTTATTACAGTAAACGCACCAGAAACAAACCAATCTCCTGTCGCCAATGCTGGCAACGATGTGAGCGTTGAGGATTCAGATGTGGATGGATTGGAGAGCGTAACATTGAATGGAATCAGCAGTACTGATGATGGGACAATAACGAGCTATACATGGCGGGAGAACGGTAACGTGATTGCCACTGGCATATCTCCAACGGTAAGCTTTGTTACAGGGGTACACAATGTAACGTTGACAGTAGTTGATGATGGCGGTAAAACTGGCATTGATACGGTAAGGGTAACGGTAACGTCACCTGGAACTGTTACTTGTACTGATGACTTGGTGAACGACGACCCTGCGATAGTACTTCCATCGGGCACTGTTGTCGGTGGTGTAGATGTAGTCACGGGTACCACGACGGATACGAACGGCAGTCCATGTGCTCTTGTTGTGACGAACAACGATGCCGGTCAGCCTTGGGGCAGGTACAGAATATCAATACGTCTATCTGACTATGGTATAAGTGTGGGAGATGAGCTTTTGATAGGAGTTGATGGCAAGAGTTTGACGGGGACTGCACGAGTGGAGATTAACCGCAACAATGCTCCGAACAGTGCACTAGGCTCACGAAGTTTCGGCAATAGCTGGAGCAGGTACGAGACTACGATTACTGTACCCTCTGGGATATCGACATTAGACCTTTGGTTCTTCAGCAATTACGCGCAGCAGACCGCCGGAAGCGCAGTGTTTGATAATCTTGTGGTTAGAAATCTAAGTGTTACAGGCGGTAATTTATCCCCTGTCGCCAATGCTGGCAACGATGTGAGCGTTGAGGATTCAGATGTGGATGGATTGGAGAGCGTAACATTGAATGGAATCAGCAGTACTGATGATGGGACAATAACGAGCTATACATGGCGGGAGAACGGTAACGTGATTGCCACTGGCATATCTCCAACGGTAAGCTTTGTTACAGGGGTACACAATGTAACGTTGACAGTAGTTGATGATGGCGGTAAAACTGGCATTGATACGGTAAGGGTAACGGTAACGTCACCTGGAACTGTTACTTGTACTGATGACTTGGTGAACGACGACCCTGCGATAGTACTTCCATCGGGCACTGTTGTCGGTGGTGTAGATGTAGTCACGGGTACCACGACGGATACGAACGGCAGTCCATGTGCTCTTGTTGTGACGAACAACGATGCCGGTCAGCCTTGGGGCAGGTACAGAATATCAATACGTCTATCTGACTATGGTATAAGTGTGGGAGATGAGCTTTTGATAGGAGTTGATGGCAAGAGTTTGACGGGGACTGCACGAGTGGAGATTAACCGCAACAATGCTCCGAACAGTGCACTAGGCTCACGAAGTTTCGGCAATAGCTGGAGCAGGTACGAGACTACGATTACTGTACCCTCTGGGATATCGACATTAGACCTTTGGTTCTTCAGCAATTACGGACAGCAAACATCCGGAAGTGCTGTATACGACAACCTAGTGGTAAGGAACCTAAGTGTGGTTGGTACGGCCAAAAGTATTCAAGTGGCCAAACCGGTTAACGACCTAACATTATATCCGAACCCGGCCAATATAGAGACGACGCTGAGCTTCGACCAACCAACCACGGTAGGTACGATACTGGTGTTCGATGTAACGGGTAGACTTGTTCGTACCATCAAGGGCGGACTCATAGACGAACGGGGAACATCGGTTAATGTACAGGAATTACCAACGGGCACGTACTTCGTGAAAACGATAGACACTTCAGGAGTTGAATTTCAGCAACAAATGTTGATACGGCGACAATAGAGTTGAACAGAATTAAAAAAAAGGAGACCAATTTGGTCTCCTTTTTTATATTATGTCAATTTTTAAGTTGAGGTTATTCCTCCATGGAATGGTACACATTCTGCACATCATCATCTTCTTCTAACTTTTCTAAAAGTTTCTCTACATCTGCAGCTTCTTCTTCCGATATGGCTTTAGTTACTTGAGGAATTCGTTCAAAACCTGAGGAAAGTATTTCAAGTCCTCTATTTTCTAATTCTTTTTGTATGGCTCCGAAACTTTCAAATGGGCCGTATATTAAAATACCATCATCATCCACAAAAACTTCTTCTGCACCAAAATCTATAAGTTCTAATTCTAATTCTTCTGGGTCGGTACCTTCTGTCGGGATTCGGAAATTACAGGTGTGGTCGAACATGAATTCTACAGATCCTGAGGTTCCCATATTTCCATTACACTTATTAAAATAACTTCTAACATTCGCAACGGTTCTGGTATTATTGTCCGTAGCGGTTTCAACAAGAATTGCAATGCCATGCGGAGCATATCCTTCAAAAAGGACTTCTTTATAATCTCCTAAGCTTTTGTCACTCGCTCTTTTAATAGCTCTTTCAACATTGTCTTTAGGCATGTTGACTGACTTGGCATTTTGTATAACTGCCCTAAGACGTGAATTGGAATCTGGGTCAGGCCCGCCTTCCTTTACGGCCATTACAATATCTTTGCCTATACGTGTAAAGGCTTTGGACATTGCAGACCATCTTTTCATTTTACGTGCTTTCCTAAATTCAAAAGCTCTTCCCATGGTAAATTATTTTAAACAAATGTACAAAAACAAGAGATGTTCAGAAATCATTGAAATTTCTTTTCTGAACACAATTATCTTATGATTTGACTTGGTTGTTATTATTCGCTTTCTACTATATCTTCAATAATTCGTGCAAGTACAAAATCTTTTTCGGTAACCCCATTTGCGTCATGGGTGCTTAAACGAATATTTACAGTTTTATATACATTGCTCCAATCTGGGTGGTGATTTTGAGCTTCACATTCAAAAGCAATTCGTGTCATAACAGAAAAAGCCTCTTTAAAATCTTTAAACTCGAACGTGGTTTCTATAGCTCCATCCACATATTCCCATCCATCTAATTGACCTAAGTAATCTGCTATTTGTTCATCGGTAAATTTTTCTATTTCTTTCATAATTTCACTAATTTAAAACATGGTGATCAATAATATCTTGAAAAGTAAATTGTAAATTTTTTGGTAATTGATTGGTTTTTGGTAATACTGCCAAATACCTATCCTCATTGGTTGTATAGACTCTTTTTATTATAGGGTTGAAATTACCTACCCGCTCCAAAACTTCTTTAATAAAATCTTCATGATGCGTAAGGTCATTACTTCCTAAATGATAAATTCCTGTTTTATTTCTATTAATAAGGTAATGAATTTGCTGTGTTACCTTGTCATCGTTGGTTACATTTAATATTAAATTTGGAAAAACTTCTATAGGCTCATTTTCAATTATTGCCTTTTTCATATCCCTTATTCTTGGAGAACTATTTCCAAATACCATAGGAATTCTTAAGATTGCCATTTTCTCTTTCGGTAATCTTAAAAGCATATTTTCAATTCTAATTTTCAGTCTACCATAAATACTTTCTGATAGCGTTTTATCCATTTCATAAGATGGATATTTACTATATGCATCAAAAACATTTGCTGATGATATAAAATATAATTGGCAGTTTTCTTTACGAACATATTCTAAAATATGTTCGTGAGCAATGATGAGAGCTGCAAAATTACCTCTTAATGCAGAAATTATAACTTGAGGTTTTACCAATTCCAAAACCTCAACTATATCATCTTCCTCTAAATTATAATGCACAAATTGGTTATTCGTAGAATAAGAATTTGCGGCATGGCAATAGGTACCAAAGGTGTCAAAATATTTACATAGCTCTTTATATATAGCATTGCCAATAAATCCACTACCACCAAGAATCAATATTTTTTTGTTATCCAAACTCAAAAAATAGAAAGTTCTGTTTGTGTCGTCAATCTTTCCAAAGCTAACATTCCCAATTTAGAGTTGCCTTTAGCATTTAGTCCTGGTGACCAAGTTGCCACACAAAATTTATTGGGTAATAACGCAACAATTCCACCTCCTACACCACTTTTACCCGGTAGACCAACTTCAAAAGCAAATTCACCTGCCTCATCATAAAAGCCACAGGTTAACATTAAGGAGTTTATTCGTTTAACCTGTCTGGTAGTAAGAAAAGTGTTGTTTTTTTTGCATTTACCATGGTTAATAAACATAAAAAATGCATTTGCAAGTTGTGCGCAGCTCATTGAAATTGAACATTGATGAAAATAAAAATCTAAAACGGTATCCACATCATTGACCAAATTTTTATAGGATTTTAAAAGATTCGCAGCAGCGTAATTCCTAAATCCTGTCATTTTTTCAGATCGAGCTACTTCTTCATCATAATTTATAGAATCATCATTAGCTAAATTTTTGACATATGCTAGAAAATCCTCTTTCGGATTTTCTAAAAGCGATACTAGGATATCTGCCACAACAATAGCTCCAGGATTAATTAAGGGATTTCTAGGTATGCCATTCTCCATTTCTAATAGAGATAGGTGGTTAAAAGGATCTCCAGAAGGTTCTACGTCTACACGCTGCCAAAGTTTTTCTCCAACTAAACCTAGTGCCATAGAAAGTGTAAAAACTTTTGATATACTCTGAATTGAAAATCGTTCATCTGAATCGCCGGATGAAAAACTTTGTTGCTGAATGTTGATTAAATGAATACCGAACTTAGCCAAATCTACTTTTGCCAATTCTGGAATATAAGTGGCACATAGCCCTCTATTATCTGTCTTGGCAGCAGTAGCATTAATCCCATTAATAATGCCTTGAAAGTCTACCATTAAGCTTTGTAAAATGGTAATTTGACTACGGTAGCAGATACTGCATTCTTTCGAATTTGAATTTGAATTTTACTTCCTAGTTCTGAAAAAACAATAGGTACATACCCCAAGCCAATTCCAGTGCCCATTGAAGGTGACATAGTACCCGAAGTAACGACCCCTATGGTTTTTCCATTTCCATCAACGATATCATAACCATGTCTTGGAATGCCTCGGTCATCTAATTCGAAGGCAACCAATTTTCGTTCCAAGCCATGTTTTTTTTCCTTTTCAAGTGCTTCAGAATTAACGAAATCTTTGGTAAATTTTGTAATCCAACCTAATCCTGCTTCAAAAGGAGAGGTTGTATCATCTATATCATTTCCATAAAGGCAATATCCCATTTCTAGTCGTAAAGTATCCCTTGCTGCCAATCCGATTGGTTTTATTCCAAAATCTGCTCCGGCTTCAAATACCTTGTCCCAAATTTGTTTTACATCTTCATTCTTGCAATAAATTTCAAATCCGCCAGAACCCGTATATCCTGTTGCAGAAATAATAACATGTTCAATGCCGGCAAAATCTGCTACTTCGAAATGATAGAATTTTATAGCTGATAAATCTACTGAGGTCAACGACTGCATAGCGTCAACTGCTTTAGGACCTTGAATGGCTAATAGGGAATAGCCTTCGGATATATTTTTCATATCCGCTTTAAACTTATTATTATAGCTTGAAATATGAGCCCAATCTTTATCAATATTAGAAGCATTCACCACTAATAAATATTGTTCATCTTTAATGCGATATACAATTAAATCGTCAACGATACCACCTGTTTCATTTGGTAAGCAGCTATATTGAGCTCTACCAATGGTCAATTTAGATGCATCGTTTGAAGTTACTTTTTGAATCAAGCCTAATGCATTTGGACCAGAAATTAAAAATTCTCCCATGTGAGACACATCAAAAACACCAACACCTGTACGTACAATTTCATGTTCAGCATTGACGCCTTCATAGGATACAGGCATATTATATCCAGCAAATGGAACCATTTTGGCACCAAGTGCTTCATGTGTTGTGGTAAGCGCAGTATTTTTCATCTTCTTTAATTTAATCACGATGCAAATTTATCGAAAATAAATAGAAGCAATATTGGGATATAGGGTATTTGGGAAAATATTCTGACCTATTCTGGCAGCTAAGATTTTAAAAGAAAGTTTTTAAGGCCTTCGTAATTTGAAATTTGGATTGATTTCTTGGTTTTACCCATCACTTTTTTAATCTGTGCAGGAATTTCTAATTTCTCGGATAGGGTTTCTTCGACAATATCTAAGAATTTAACCGGGTGGGCGGTTTCTAAGAAAATACCGTATGTATTTGGATGCTGTGTTTGATATTTTTTCAATCCAAGATAGCCCACTGCACCATGCGGATCTGCGATATATCCGTTTAAACTATAAATCTCTTTTAGCGCTTCTTTTGTTTGATTATCATCAAAAGAATAAGAGGATAAATTCTTTTCTAATTCCTCGAAATTATCTTTAAATAAATGTCTAATTCTTATGAAATTACTTGGGTCACCAACATCCATAGCATTAGAAATAGTAGCCTTAGATGGTTTTGGGCTATATTCTTTTGTCGACATAAATTGTGGTACCGTATCGTTAACATTAGTTGCCGCGATAAAATGGTTCACCGGCATTCCCAAACGTTGCGCAACGAGACCAGCACAGATATTCCCAAAATTACCAGAAGGCACTGAAAAAATAATTTCCTTTCCTTTTGATTTCGCTTGTTTATAGGCGAAAAGAAAGTAAAAAAGTTGAGGCAACCATCTTGCTACATTAATTGAGTTGGCAGATGTTAGTTTCATGTGTGCTAACAAATCTTTATCCAAGAAGGCATTTTTGACCATGGCCTGACAATCATCAAATGTGCCCTCTACTTCCAATGCTTTAATATTTTGACCTAATGTGGTCAATTGTCGTTCTTGTATATCGCTAACTTTACCGCTTGGGTAGAGAATAACCACGTTAACACCTTTAACGCCAAGAAACCCGTTAGCTACTGCGCCACCAGTATCGCCTGATGTTGCAACTAAAACCGTTATTTTATTTTTTGAAGACCTAGAAAAATACCCTAAACATTGAGCCATAAATCGAGCCCCAACATCTTTAAAAGCCATTGTAGGGCCGTGAAAAAGCTCTAGAGTGCCAATATTTGGTGTAATTTCAACGATAGGAAATTCAAAATCTAAAACCTCTTTCAGTATATCTTTCAGCACATTATCAGGAACTATACCAGATACAAATTGTTGAATAGCTGTAAATGCAATTTCTTCGTTAGATAAGGATTCTATTTTTTCGAAAAAAGAACTGGGTAATGGCTTAATTTCTTCAGGGAAGTACAATCCTTTATCTGGGGCAATTCCGTTAACTACGGCTATATCAAAAGAAACTTCGGGTGCTGTATTGTTTAAACTATAGAATTTCAAGTCGAATGTATTTATCAGTTGTTAATGTAATATTTCTAAAGTTATACAAGTTTTACGCCTTCCGTATTAACTTTAGAAACATGTATTTCGTAGGCAATGCCAATTTTATCGTAAATCGATTTCATCACATTACCGACCTTTAAAGCAGTTTCTTTTCCTTTGCTAAAAGCAAAAATGGAAGGTCCTGATCCTGAGATACCTGAACCTAAAGCACCTGCTTCTAAGGATACTTTTTTAACTTCATCAAAACCTGGTATTAAGATGGAGCGAATAGGTTCTACAATATGGTCTTCTAATGAACGGCCAATTAATTCGTAATCTTCTTTAAACAAACCTGCTACAAGTCCGCCAACATTTCCCCATTGTTTTATTCCTATTTCCATTGAAATGGTGGTCTTCAATATTTTTCTAGAATCGGAAGTTTTTATTTCAATCTGCGGATGTATAATAGTAACATACAATTCAGATGGCGCCGGTATGGTTACAATATCCAATGGATTATAACTACGTACAAGAGTGAAGCCGCCAAATAGGGCAGGAGCTACATTGTCGGCATGGGCTACATCACTGGCCAGTCGTTCCCCTTCCATGGCAAATTTCACTAATTCGGTTTTATTGAATGGATTACCTAAAAGATGATTCATAGCCCAAACAGCACCAGCAGAGCTAGCTGCACTGCTACCAATACCGCTACCAGGCTTTATTTTTTTATTGATTTCAATTTCAAATCCACCATCATAATCAGCAGCCAATAGAAAAGCATTACCAGCAACACCAGCGACATTGTTCAATGTTTCTTTCGGTAAATCTTGTCCCGAAATTTTGGTGATTTGAATTCCTTTTTTTGAAACTTTCCGAACAATCATTTCATCACCGACCGAATCTAAGGCAACCCCAAGAACATCAAAGCCACATGAAATATTTGCTACTGTTGCAGGGCAAAAAACTTTTATTTCGTTTTGATTCATGTTATAAAGTGTTTTTTGTCTTAAAAGTTTCCTATTCTAATAATATCAGCAAATATTCCCGAAGCTGTTACAGCCGCCCCAGCACCAGCTCCTTTAATAATTAAGGGTTGGTTTGGGTATCGCTCTGTATAAAAAAGTACGATGTTATCACTACCTGCTAAATTATAGAAATCATGCCCTTTTGGTATTTCTTGCAAACCAACACTTGCTTCACCTTCATCGAACTGTGCAACGTATTTCAACCTGCTATTGGCATTTTTAGCACTTGAAAATAAAGATTGAAAATGTGATTCATGTTTTACCAAAGAGGCAAAAAAATCGTTGTTATTGTTGGTGTTTAAACTTTCATCTGGTAAGAATGATTCGTTTTTAATATCGCTAATCTCCAATATGTTGCCGCTTTCCCTTGCTAAAATCAATATTTTTCGCATAACATCAACACCACTCAAATCTATTTTTGGGTCAGGTTCAGTATAGCCTTCTTCTTGGGCCTGTTTTACAACATCATGAAAGGTGTTCTTTTCGTTGAAGTTATTAAATACAAAATTTAAGCTTCCTGATAAAACGGCTTGAATCTTTAGAATTTTATCCCCGGATGCAATTAAATGTTTAAGAGTGTCAATAATTGGCAATCCAGCACCAACATTGGTTTCAAATAAGAAAGGAGCGTTGTAGGTTCTAGCTAAAGATTTTAAATGTGAATAGTTTTCATAGGCAGAGGAACAGGCAATTTTATTACAAGTTACAACAGATATGCTGTTACTTAAATATTCACGGTACGAGCTTGAGACATCCTCACTGGCGGTATTGTCGACAAAAATACTGTTCCTTAAATTTAAGGAATTGACCAATTTTAAAAATTCTGCTTTATCTGCTTTTTGTCCTTGGGATAATTTCTCTTGCCAATCATTTAAATCTATTCCTTTTTCATCAAAATGCATGGTTCTTGAATTGGATATTCCTATTACTCGGATATTCAATTTTAAGTTCTCCTTTAAGAATTTTCGTTGAGACCTAATTTGTTCCAAAAATTTAGCGCCCACATTTCCTACACCCATTACAAATAGGTTTAGTTGCTTAATGTTCTCTTCAAAAAACTCTTCATGTAAAGCGTTTAATGCCTTTTTTACATCTTTTTCATCGATGATACAAGAAATATTTCTTTCTGAAGCTCCCTGTGCAATTACTCGAATATTCACATTGTTTTTTCCAAGAGTACTGAACATTTTACCACTTAATCCTTGGTGACTTTTCATATTGTCACCAACTAAGGCTACAATAGCCAAATCCTTTTCAGGAATAACTTGTTTTATACGACCCCTTTCAATTTCATACTCAAAAGCTTCGTTAACAATACTTACCGCTTTTTCAACATCATCTGCAGAGATACCTACACAAATAGAATGTTCAGAGGAAGCTTGAGTAATAAGTACAACACTAATATCTGCTTGTGATAATACTTCGAAAAAACGTTTAGATATACCTGGTATGCCAACCATGCCAGGTCCTTCTAGAGATAACAAGGCAATATTTCCTATATGGCTTATACCTCTTACGGTTTTACCTTTTTCGTTTTTAGATTTTGTGATTAATGTCCCAGCTTCATCAGGACTAAACGTATTCTTTATTACTATCGAAATTCCTTTTGATAATACTGGTTGAATGGTGGGTGGATAAAGCACTTTTGCTCCAAAATGAGACAATTCCATAGCTTCTTCATAAGATATATGAGGTATTGCTTTGGCTTGTTTTACCATTTTCGGATTGGCAGTATACATGCCGCTCACATCTGTCCAAATTTCTAAAATTTCAGCATCAATGGCAGCTGCGTAAATTGCTGCAGTATAATCTGAACCTCCTCTGCCTAAAGTAGTAGAAACACCTTCTTCTGATGTAGCTATAAAACCAGGGCAAACGATAATCTTCTTGTGTGATGAATTAAAATAGGTTACACAATTGGCATTGGTTTTGGTGAAATTCACCACATTCTTGCCGTTTAATTTGTGCGTGATAATTAGGTCTCTACTATCTTTAAATTCAGCATCTAAATTTTCAGTAATTAGGTATTCACTGATAATATAAGATGAAAGTAATTCTCCATAACTTACAATTTTATCAGAAAGTTTAGGTGTTATTTCACCAATGAAGTATGCGCCTTCTAATAATGTTTCTAAAACATTGAACTCACTTTTCACTTTGCTAAGCACCTTGCTTTGTGCTGTAACAGGTAGTAATTCTTTAACTGTTGCAAGATGCCTTTCCTCAATAGAGGTAAGTACATTTTTATAAGATTGATCTTGTGAAGAAGCCATTGTGCCGGCTTTCAATAATAAATCAGTTACTCCACCAAGAGCAGAGACCACCAATACTATTTGGTCTTGATAGGAAGAAATTATATTTTTAATCTTAACTATATTTTCAGGTTTGGCTACAGATGAACCACCAAATTTTAGAACTTTCATGCTATTGAAATATTGACTTTTAATTTAAGAAATGGTGTAATTAAACACAGAGACGGAGAAATATCGTTATGACCCCCAAGGGGTGAACCATGTGAATGTAGTACCATTAAATTTGGTAAGTGATGTAACATCGAAATTTATGCCTGTCTTATCGCAGTCCATAATACTAATGGTTGAGCGCCAAAAGTAGTACATTTGATATCCCTATCAAATGATTCCACAATTTTTTGTGGAATCGTTACTTTTTAGTAGTAAAATAAATTAAGAATGAAATTATATAGTACAAAACAGATTTATAAAGCAGATCAGATTTCTATTAAAAAAGAAAAAATAGTTAGTGATGAATTAATGGAACGTGCTGCCTTACAGTTGTTTAATTGGATTCATTTACGTATGCAAGGTGCTCCGGTAAAAATTCATTTATTCTGTGGTATAGGAAACAATGGGGGTGATGGAATAGCACTTGCTCGCCATCTATTTGATCATGGTTATAATATTTCAGTTTATGTTATTAATTATAATGAAAAACGTTCCAAAGATTTTTTAATTAATCTCGAAAGATTAAAAACAAGAAAATGTTGGCCAAGTTTCATGAGTTCAGAAGATGAGCTTCCTGAAATAGGGAAGGATGACATTATAGTTGATGGTATTTTTGGGATAGGATTGAATAGAACGCCAGATGTTTGGGTTGCTAAAATTATTCAACATTTAAATAAGTCTGAGGCTTTTATTTTATCTATTGATATTCCGTCAGGTTTATTTACCGACCAAGGTCCAGAAAATCTGGAGGCTATTATAAAATCCAATTTTGTGCTTAGTTTTCAAACCCCTAAATTGGTTTTCTTTCTACCTCAAACTGGTCCGTTTATAGAACAATGGGAGGTGCTGGACATCGGTTTGGATCCTGAATACTTAATGGCTACTGAAACTGACTATGAGTTAATCGGAAAAAATGAAGCCTTAAGTGTTTATAAACCACGTGAAAAGTATACACACAAAGGTACTTATGGGCATGCTCTAATAATTGGAGGCAGTTATGGTAAAATGGGTGCTGTTTGTTTAACAACAAATGCAGCACTTCATGCGGGTAGTGGTTTGGTGACCGCTTATGTGCCGAAAATAGGGTATTCTATTCTTCAGACTTCTCTTCCAGAAGTAATGGTGATAACAGATTCTAACGAGGATATTCTAGAAAGCATGGAGTTTGATTTGGAGCCTACTGTTGTCGGAATCGGAGTTGGAATGGGTACAAATGACAAAACCGTTGCGGGTTTTACTGATTTTTTGGATAAGAATAATTTGCCATTGGTTCTAGACGCGGATGCTCTTAATATTCTTTCGAAAAACAAAACGCTGTTAAAAAAGATTCCTGAAAATACCATTTTAACTCCTCACCCCAAAGAGTTGGAAAGATTGATAGGAACTTGGAAGGATGATTTTGAAAAGTTAGGAAAGGTTAAGAAATTCACTAAGAAATATAAATGTATCGTAGTAATTAAAGGGGCGCATACAATAGTTGTGCAAAATGATAAAGGCTACGTGAATACCACAGGTAATCCTGGTATGGCAACTGCTGGTTCTGGTGATGTATTGACAGGAATTATTACTGGACTGCTAGCTCAAGGTTATTCAGCATTGAATGCTGCTATATTTGGTGTTTACCTACATGGTAAAGCGGGTGATATAGCCGTAGAAAGTACTGGTTACCAATCTTTAGTTGCGTCTAGCCTTATAAAAAGTATAGGAAGTGCTTATCTCGATCTATTTAAAATACCTGAACAACCTGTAGCAGAAGAACCGAAAGAACAATAATATATTTCAATTCTAAGTAATTAATAAAGGAATTAAGAATTAACTCTTCTTTTGACCCACTTTAGAGCATTTTCATATTCTATAAAAAACTTCATTGGCTTTTTATAAAACAATTTTTCAATCTTAAAGTTATGCATGTCTATTTCTTTAACCGAAACGATAGCAAATGCTTTAAGGTTGTCTAGTTGTTTTAAGTAGTTATAGATGGTTGGGTCAATTGCGAATGAATTTTTACGAAGACTAATAAATCCGAAATTTTTATCCCTGAAATGAATTTCTGATATACCAATTATTTGATATGCCCTTTCAAGTGTTAGGGTAGCTCCTTCATCAAAGATGGATACCATGTAATTTTCAAATACTTGAATTTTACCAACTTCTAACTCGTACTCCCGTACGATTACCTTCTTCTTTTTGGAGGATTCAATTTTCATTCTGCTCGTATTAATATAGTGTGTCTGAAGCGAAAGTAAATTGAACTTTAATTTTTTGGATAAATTATTAGTTTAAACGCGTAAATATCGTTCGTACTGCGTATGGCGGGTATTGCCTGTATTTGATTTCTTACAATTAGAAATTCATTGTAAGAAAAAGGAGCCCGACTTGGGGGCTCCTTTTCAATATAACTTATATTCTGAATAACACTATGTCTTAGGCGTTTCTTCTTCAGCTTTTTCAATTTTAATAGTCAACTCTTCACTCTTTTCGTCAAGATCGATAAATATAGTATCTCCCTCTTTAAGTTTAGAATTCACAATTTCTTCTGCTAAAGCATCTTCGATATATTTCTGTATAGCTCTTTTAAGTGGCCTAGCACCGTATTGCTTATCGAAACCTTTCTCTGCGATATAATCTTTTGCTTTGTCTGAAAGATTTAAATGATAACCTATATCTTCTATTCTTCTAAACAATTTTGCAAGTTCAATATCAATAATTTGGTGAATATGTTCTCTTTCTAGAGCATTGAAAACAATTACGTCATCAATTCTATTCAAAAATTCAGGAGCGAATGCTTTTTTAAGTGCATTTTCAATAACTCCTTTTTGATGCGAATCTTCTTGAGATTTTTTGGCTGCTGTTCCAAAACCAACACCTTGGCCAAAGTCTTTCAATTGTCTAGCGCCAATATTTGATGTCATAATAATAATCGTATTTCTAAAATCGATTTTACGACCAAGACTATCTGTTAAATAACCATCGTCTAATACTTGTAAAAGCATATTGAACACATCTGGATGCGCTTTTTCAACTTCATCTAATAAGATTACTGAATATGGCTTTCTTCTAACCTTTTCAGTCAATTGACCACCTTCTTCGTAACCTACGTACCCCGGAGGTGCCCCAACCAATCTAGAAATGGCAAATTTCTCCATGTACTCACTCATATCGATACGAATAAGAGCATCTTCTGAATCAAAAAGTTCTTTAGCTAAAACTTTAGCCAACTGAGTTTTACCAACTCCTGTTTGTCCTAAAAATATAAATGAACCAATAGGCTTGTTTGGGTCTTTTAGTCCAGCTCTATTTCGTTGTATAGCTTTAGAAACTTTTGCAACGGCTTCGTCTTGACCTATAACGTTAGACTTAATAAGATCAGGTAAGCCAGCTAATTTGTTACTCTCAGTTTGAGCAATTCTGTTAACAGGTATGCCGCTCATCATAGAAACAACATCGGCGACATTATCCTCACTAACTGTTTCTTTATTCAGTTTGCTGTCATCTTCCCAACGCTCTTGAGCAATGGCCAGTTCTTTCTCTAAACTTTTTTCATCGTCGCGTAATTTTGCGGCCTCTTCATACTTTTGCTTTTTGACTACGCTATTTTTTAGCTCACGAACATCTTCCAATTTCTTTTCTAATTCAAGAATTTGTTTCGGAACGTCCATATTTACAATGTGTACACGAGATCCTGATTCATCTAAAGCATCAATGGCCTTGTCAGGTAAAAAACGATCTGTCATATACCTGCTAGTCAATTTCACGCAGGCTACAATTGCCTCGTCAGTATAAGTTACATTATGATGGTCTTCATATTTACCTTTTATATTATGTAAAATTTCAATAGTCTCATCAATAGTTGTCGGTTCAACGATTACTTTTTGAAAACGTCGTTCTAATGCACCATCTTTTTCGATATACTGTCTATACTCATCTAAGGTAGTTGCACCAATACATTGAATTTCACCTCTTGCCAATGCTGGTTTAAACATGTTTGAAGCATCTAAGCTTCCAGTTGCACCACCTGCACCAACTATAGTATGAATTTCATCGATGAACAAAATAACATCGTCATTTTTTTCAAGTTCATTCATAACCGCTTTCATGCGTTCTTCAAATTGGCCACGATATTTAGTGCCCGCAACTAAGGAAGCCAAATCAAGGGTTACAACACGTTTGTTATAAAGAATTCTTGAAACTTTTTTATTGATTATGCGTAGTGCAAGCCCTTCAGCTATAGCACTTTTGCCAACTCCGGGTTCACCTATCAATAACGGGTTGTTCTTTTTTCTTCGACTTAAAATCTGAGAAACTCGCTCAATTTCTTTCTCACGACCAACAACGGGATCTAATTTATTTTCTTCTGCCATTTGGGTAAGATCTCTTCCGAAATTATCCAGCACGGGAGTTTTAGATTTCTTAGTTCCTTTTTGGCCTGAAGTAGCGCCAAAGGTACTTTCCTTTCCTTCAGATGTATCATCAGAATCACTTGGAAAAGATTCGGCAGTTGGGCCATCTACCATATCGTCGTCACTTGTTATCATAAATTTGAACTGTTCTTTTACGCCGTCATAATCTACTTTCAACTTATGTAAAAGTTTTGTAGTAGGGTCGTTTTCGTTTCTTAGAATACAAAGTAAAAGGTGAGCTGTATTTATCGAAGAACTCTGAAAAAGTTTAGCTTCTAAAAAGGTTGTTTTTAGTGCACGTTCAGCTTGTCTTGTTAAATGTAAGTTCTTTTTGTCCTTTTGAACACCGTTAGCGTTTGGATTCGAAGGGCTGAGTATTTCAACCTTTCTTCGTAAGTGCTCAAGATCTACTTCTAAAGCATCTAAAATGCTAATAGCCTTCCCGTTTCCATCTCTAAGGAGCCCTAACATTAGGTGCTCAGTACCGATAAAATCGTGACCAAGTCGCAATGCCTCCTCCTTGCTATATGCAATTACATCCTTTACTCTTGGGGAAAAATTATCATCCATATACTGTTATTATCTACTATAAAATTACTAAATCTCATCCAATCAATGGCAAATACCATACCTATAATCGTTAAAGTTATTGTAAAACCTACAAAATTTGAGTCTCATCACATGAAAATGAGCATATATCTTTAAAATTAACATTTCAAAGTCAACTGTTAATAAAAATTCATATTATTAAATCTACTTATACTATAAACGCCTAGGATTTAAGTATATTGGCATGCTTTTTTACTAATTAAAAAACAGAAGATTTTAAATGGCTGACGGTGAAAAATTAATACCTATTAATATTGAAGATGAAATGAAATCTGCCTACATCGATTATTCGATGTCGGTCATTGTGTCACGAGCTCTGCCAGATGTCAGAGATGGTTTAAAACCAGTGCACAGAAGGGTTCTTTTTGGAATGCATGAATTAGGGGTTAGAAGTAATAGCTCACATAAAAAATCTGCCCGTATTGTCGGGGAGGTACTTGGTAAGTATCACCCGCATGGTGATACCTCTGTTTATGATGCAATGGTACGTATGGCTCAAGAATGGAGTCTTCGTTATATGCTTGTAGACGGTCAAGGTAACTTTGGGTCTATCGATGGTGATAGTCCTGCAGCAATGCGTTATACGGAGGCCCGTATGCGTAAGATTGCAGATGATATGCTTATCGATATAGAGAAGGAGACGGTAGATTATCAATTGAATTTTGATGATTCGTTGAAAGAGCCTACCGTACTTCCTACAAGGGTACCAAATCTATTGGTAAATGGAGCTTCTGGAATTGCTGTAGGTATGGCGACCAACATGCCTCCCCATAATTTAGCAGAAGTTATTGATGGTACAGTTGCTTATATCGATAATAATGACATTACGATTGATGAGCTAATAACTCATATAAAAGCTCCTGATTTTCCAACGGGTGGTATTATTTATGGTTATGATGGTGTAAAGGAGGCCTTTCATACAGGTAGAGGACGTGTAATGATGCGCGCTAAAGCAACTTTTGAAGAGGTGCAGGGTAGAGAGTGCATTATAGTTCATGAGATTCCTTATCAAGTGAATAAGGCGGACATGATTAAGAAAACCGCCGACCTTGTCAATGATAAGAAAATTGAAGGTATTTCTAATATTAGGGACGAGTCTGACCGTAATGGTATGCGAATCGTTTACATCTTAAAAAGAGATGCAATACCTAACATTGTACTAAATATGCTGTATAAATATACGGCATTACAAACATCTTTTAGTGTCAATAATATAGCCCTGGTAAACGGAAGGCCACGATTGTTGAACGTAAAGGAAATGATTCATTATTTTGTTGAGCATCGCCATGAGGTTGTTGTTAGGCGTACTGAATTTGAATTGAAAAAGGCTGAAGATCGTGCTCATATTTTAGAGGGATTGATTATTGCTTCAGACAATATTGATGAGGTTATAGCAATTATTAGAGCTTCAAATAATGCAGATGAAGCTCGAGCAAACTTAATCGAACGCTTTAAACTAAGCGAAATTCAAGCCAAGGCAATTGTAGAGATGCGATTACGTCAACTTACTGGTCTTGAGCAAGATAAGCTTAGAACGGAATATGATGAGATAATGCTTCTGATTACCGACTTAAAAGATATTCTTGATAAAAAGGAACGCAGAATGCAGATCATTAAAGATGAGTTGCAAGAGATAAAGGATAAGTATGGTGATGAGAGAAGGTCTGAGATAAATCTTGCTGGCGGAGACCTTAGCATGGAAGATATGATACCTGATGAGCAAGTGGTTATTACTATTTCTCACGCGGGTTATATTAAAAGAACTCCATTATCAGAATATAAAACTCAACATAGAGGAGGAGTAGGTCAAAAAGCATCTTCAACAAGAAATGAAGATTTCTTAGAGCATCTTTTTGTAGGTACTAACCACCAATATATGTTGTTCTTTACGCAAAAAGGAAAATGTTTCTGGATGCGGGTTTTCGAAATACCAGAGGGTAGTAGAACTTCAAAAGGAAGAGCTATTCAAAACCTTATAAATATTGAACAAGATGATAGTGTGAAAGCTTTTATCTGTACTCAAGATTTAAAAGATGAGGAATATGTAAACGGTCACTTTGTTATCATGGCGACTAAAAAAGGTGTGGTCAAGAAAACATCTTTAGAGCAATATTCCAGACCCCGTCAAAATGGGATTAATGCAATTACTGTTCGTGATGGTGATGAGTTATTAGAAGCTAAATTAACAACAGGAACAAGTGAGATATTTTTAGGTCTTAAATCAGGTAAAGCAATACGCTTTGAAGAAAGTAAGACCAGGCCTATGGGTCGTAATGCATCTGGTGTACGTGGTATTACCTTAGCTAATGATGAAGATGAAGTAATCGGTATGGTTTCTGTTCATAATTTTGAAGATGAAATTTTAGTGGTTTCTGAAAAAGGTTATGGTAAACGTTCAAGTATTGAAGATTATAGGGTAACTAATAGAGGAGGCAAGGGTGTTAAGACAATAAGCGTAACAGATAAAACTGGTGGTCTTGTTGCTATTAAAAACGTTACCGATTCAGATGACTTGATGATCATTAATAAATCTGGAATTGCAATTCGTATGAGCGTAGAAGATTTACGTGTAATGGGTAGAGCAACACAAGGTGTTAGATTGATAAACATTAAAGGAAATGATTCAATAGCCGCTGTTGCCAAGGTAATGAAAGATGAAGATGATTTGGAGGAACCTGAAATACTTGATATTGAGGTAGATACTGAAAACGGCACGGAGATTGATACTAATGAGCCAGATGATTCAGAAGAATAAACATCTAAATTTTAAACACTAATAATTAATATATTAAAAATGAAAAATAGGTTATTACTTGTAGCTGCATTGACATTTACAATGGTCGGTTTTGCACAAAAGAATGAAATAAAAGATGCTGAAAAAGCATTGAAAGATGGCGATACAGCAGCAGCTCAAACAGCTATAGAGGCAGCTTCTGGTACTATTGGTGCTGCAGACGAAAAAATACAGACGCAGTATTATTTTACTAAAGGTAAAATTTACAGTGATTTGGCTAAAAAAGGAAATAATGATGCATTTGAGAAATCTGCAACATCCTTTAAGAAAGTTATTGAGATTGAAGAAAAATCTGGTAAGCAAAAATATACTGGTGAAACTAAACAGTACATGGCTTCTTTAACTGCGGATCTAGTAAACTCTGCGGTTAGCGATAATGGAAATAATAAATTTAAGGAAGCAGCTGAGAAGTTGTACATGAGCTATACGCTTAGTCCTAGAGATACTTCTTATTTGTATTATGCGGCAGGTAGTGCTGTTAATGGCGGTCATTATGAAATGGCATTAGATTACTATAACGAACTACAAGAAGTTGGATATGATGGTGGAGGTGTTGTGTATAAGGCTACCAATGCAGCTACAGGTGAAGTAGAGGAGATGGATAAGTTTCAACGTGATCTTATGATTAAATCTGGAGGCTATACAGATCCTATAGATGAGAAGACTCCATCTAAAACAGCAGAAATTGTTAAAAATACAGCCTTAATTTATACTCAATTAGGCCAGGACGAGAAAGCTTTAGAAGCATACCAAGCAGCTAGAAAAAATGATCCTGAAGATGTAAATCTTATCCTAAATGAGGCAAATCTATACTTCAATCAAGGAAATAAAGATAAGTTTAAGGAATTAATGGCTGAAGCTATCGCATTGGCTCCTGATAATGCTGACCTTCATTACAATGTAGGGGTAATAAGTATGGAGCAAAATAATTATGAAGATGCTAGAAAATCATATAAGAAGGCCATCGAAATTGATCCAAAGTATACAAATGCTTATTTAAACCTTTCAACTACCTATGTAAACGAAGGTAATGAATTGATTGATGATATGAATTCTTTAGGTAACTCAAGAGCTGATATTGCTAAGTATGACGAATTAAAAAAGAAAAAGGATGATTTCTTTAGGCAAGGTGCAGATGTTTTGGAAGAAGCTTTAAAAAATAATCCTAAAAGTGAAAATATTATGATCCAGCTTAAGAATATTTACGGAGCTATGGGAGATAATGAAAACTTTTTAAAAATGAAGAAGATGTTAGGTGAATAATCTAATCTCTTTATTTAATTTAAAAGGTCCTTTTCAGGGCCTTTTTTTATATGATTTTTTTAATGACCCTAAGTTGATGGGTATATGTTCTAAGGTCGTTATTAAATATGCCTGCATGGTCTAATCGGTCAACCCTAACTTTACCATTTACATGAATAACGTAGTTGTTGCCCATTATTATTCCTACATGGTCTATTTCACCGCTAGCGTTGTCAAAAAACGCTAAATCACCTGCTTCACTTTCTTCTACAAAACTTAGTGCTACGCCTTGGGTAGATTGTTTGTCAGCAGTGCGTAATAAATTATAGCCATTTATTTTATAAACCATTTGGGTAAAGCCGGCACTGTCAATTCCAAAAGGAGATCTTCCTCCTTTTATTTCTGGAGAATTAAGGTAAAGTAATGAAGTCTCAACGAGTTTAACTTTCGGTTGTAATCCTTTAATCACATTTCCATCAAAACTGGCATGAAGTGATGAGGTTTCTGGTATGCTTGATCCAAGAAGTATTGGTGTTAAACTTTGATTTCTATCTTCTACGAAAGTAATAAGGTCAGCAACAAATTTAGAATCCTTGTTTTGTTGTAAGGCTATAAACTCCTCTTCTGGTATAAATGCCAATTGGCTGTTCATAATCCAACCTTCACATCTATCAAATATTGTTTTTATTCGAGACCAGTTTTTTCGCGACTCTAAAATTTTAAAATGTTCACCGAACAAAAGTTGGGTAATCATTTCCGAAACTTCATCGGGATTGCTCCTTACTGGAATTATACTTAAGTGACAAATACCGTATTGCATGTAGGTTTTCTATGCTCTTAGACTCTTTCAATAATTATTGCTGAAGCGCCACCGCCACCATTGCAAATTGCAGCAGCACCTAATCTAGCATTATTTTGTTCCAACACGTTCATTAAAGTTATAAGTATTCGAGCACCTGAACATCCTAATGGATGACCTAAAGAAACCGCACCGCCGTTAACATTAACATTGCTATCATTTAAGCCTAATAATTTCATATTAGCAAGACCAACAACAGAAAATGCTTCATTAAATTCAAAGAATTCAATCTCTTCAATTGATATATTAGATTTGGCTAAAGCCTTTGGAAGGGCTTTTGCTGGGGCAGTAGTAAACCATTCTGGTTCATGAGCTGCATCTGCATAACCTTTAATGACAGCTAATGGTTTTAAATTTAATTCGTTGGCTTTTTCTCTACTCATTAAAACCAATGCAGCAGCTCCATCATTAATAGTTGAGGCATTTGCAGCCGTAACAGTACCATCTTTTGAAAACGCTGGTCTTAAATTCGGAATTTTATCAATGAATACATTGGTAAACTCCTCATCTTTAGCTATTATTTTAGGCTCTCCACGTCTTTGTGGTACGGCAACTGGAATTACCTCATTGTCGAATTTTCCAGCTTCCCATGCTTTAGATGATCTTGTGTAAGATTGAACCGCATATGCATCTTGATCTTCTCTACTAAAATCATATTTAGCAGCACAAGCATCAGCACAAACACCCATAGCATTCTCATCATATGCGTCTACCAAACCATCTTTCTGCATGCCATCGATTAAAGTTGATGGCCCAAATTTAGTGCCTGTTCTCATTTGAACATAATGAGGTATAAGGCTCATGTTTTCCATGCCGCCAGCGACTACAATATCTGCATCGCCTAACGCTATTGCTTGGGCGCCTTGCATTACTGCTTTCATACCAGACGCACATACCTTATTAATTGTTGTGCAAGGCACTGTATTTGGAATACCAGCGAATATGGCAGCTTGTCTTGCAGGAGCTTGACCTGTGCCTGCTTGAACAACATTGCCCATTAGAACTTCATTTACTAAGGCGGGGTCTAAATTTATTCTCTTCAATGCGCCCTCAATAGCGATAGCGCCCAATTTGGGAGCAGGCATTGTAGACAAACCGCCCATAAAGCTTCCGATAGGTGTTCTTACAGCTGAAACAATTACAACCTCTTTCATGTTTTAATTATTTTGATTTGACGAAATTACTAAATTCTATAGCAACCAAAGGGATATCATTTCATTTACTAGTTATCAGTTTATTATTTTCTATTTTTGATGAACATAATAATTTTTTCTTTTGGATAATCTCTATAAAAAGCAATCGCTAATTTTTAAGTATATACTATATATAGCGGCCGTTGCTTTTATAGTTTTTTTCTTGCCTAAGGGAGGTAAATTTAAATATGAATTTCAAAAAGGGAAGCCTTGGCAGTTTGAAAATCTATATGCGCCCTTCGATTTCTCGATTAAAAAGACTGATTCTGAAATAACAAAAGAAAAGCAGTCTATTGAAAGTGCCCAGCTTCCTTATTATAATTACGACGAAAAGATAGTTCAAGGTATTCGTGAGAAATTAGAAAAAGAATTTGATGATAAATGGAATAATAGTGGATTAAGAAATAATCAAAAAAATCGGCTAGAGAACTCTTCAAAGGCAATTTTAGATTCAATCTACAGTAAAGGAATATTACAAAATAACGGAAAACAAGTACAGCGAAATTTTATCTACCTCGTTAAGGATAATGAAGCAAGGAAAGTTAGGGTTTCAGAGTTTTATAGAGTCAATGAGATTAATGACTTGGTGGCTCGAGTTTTAGAAGATAATAATCTATCAACCTTTACAAATGAAACGCAATCGCTCTTTTTTGATTTGATTGCTCCGAATGTAAGCTTCGATAATAATTTGACTCAAAAAGCAAGAGACGAAGCTTTGTCAAAATTATCATACACTAGAGGCACTGTTGATCAAGGCAGATTAATTATAGCAAAAGGTGAAGTTGTTGAGGCAGAAAATTTAAAGGTTTTAGAATCATTAAAGGCTGAATATGAGTCAGAATTATGGACCGCAAATAATTACTACTACATTTTAATTGGGTATACAGTATTGGTTGCACTCGTACTAATAATGCTTTTCTTATTTCTTAAAAAATATAGAAAAACGGTTTACGACAATAATGTAAAAGTGACCTTCATATTTTTCAATATACTATTGATGGTGTTTATAACCACAATGGTTATTAAGTATAATGATCAATTGGTCTTCGTAGTGCCATTGTGTATTCTACCATTAATCTTAAAAACTTTTTTTGATGCTAGATTAGGTCTTTTTGTGCACGTACTAGCGGTTTTGATTTTAGGTTTTGTCGTTCCTAATAGTTTTGAATATATTTTTCTTCAGATTATTACGGGTATAGTTACTATTCTAACAGTATCTGAACTTTATAAGAGAGCTAATTTATTTGTTAGTGTAGGTCAGATAACGTTGATTTATATTATTGGTTATTTGGCTTTCCATACTATTCATGAAGGTGACTTAAGTGATATTGAGTGGTACACTTTAGGGCTTTTTCTATTAAATGGTATGATAACGCTGTTCGTACAGCCATTAATCTATATTTATGAAAAGCTATTCGGACTTGTTTCTGATGTATCCTTGTTAGAGCTTTCAGATACTAATTCTAAGCTGTTGAAAGAACTTTCGAATAAAGCTCCAGGTACATTTCATCATTCTTTACAAGTGGCAAATTTAGCCGAAGCTGCAGCAAACGAGATTGGAGCAAATGCTATGTTGGTTAGGGTAGGGGCTTTGTATCATGATATTGGTAAAATGAACGATCCTACCTTCTTTACCGAGAATCAGATAACGAATGTGAATCCGCATGATGAATTAAGCCCTAGAGATAGTGCTAGAATTATAATTGACCATGTAATCAAAGGAATAGAAATCGCTAGAAAAAACAATATTCCTGATAGAATTATTGATTTCATTCGTTCGCATCATGGTACTACATTAGTTTATTACTTCTATAAAAAGCAAAAAGATTTAGAGGGTGAGTTGAACGAAGAAGATTTTAGATACCCAGGTCCATTACCTTTCTCCAGAGAAACTGCAATTTTGATGATGGCAGATTCGGTAGAAGCAGCATCTAAAAGTTTAAAAGACCCAACATTTTTGATAATTGATGAATTCGTTGATAAGATAATTTCAGGTCAAATGAAGGCAAATCAATTTTTGAACGCTGATATAACTTTCAAGGAAATAGAAACAATCAAGAAAATATTCAAACAAAAGCTAATAAACATTTATCATTTGCGTGTGGAATATCCTGAGTAACAGTGGTCTAAATTTTTATTTAAAAAAAGATAAAAAATAGTTGTGTAAAACGAGTTATACTTATACATTTGCATCCGCTATTGAGAGCGAAAGTTCATTGAAGAATTACTGGAGAGGTGCCTGAGTGGCCGAAAGGAGCGGTTTGCTAAATCGTCGTACCCTAACAAGGGTACCCAGGGTTCGAATCCCTGTCTCTCCGCAACGATATGTTGAGAGACATAATTTTAGATAACCATTTCGGGGTGTAGCGTAGCCCGGTTATCGCGCCGCGTTTGGGACGCGGAGGTCGCAGGTTCGAATCCTGCCACCCCGACCAATAAAAATCCAATCACGAAAGTGGTTGGATTTTTTGTTTTTAATACTTTTTCTGAATTGAACTAGGTTTTACTTTTAATACTTGCTACCTAATTCAAAAGGGTATAAAAACTTGAAATATAGATTGGTCATAGCTACTAAAAAATTCCCATATACATAAACCTTTGTAAAAATATTTCTAACTCGAAGTTGTTAAAAAATCTGGTTTACTATTTCCTACTACTTCGCTAATTAAAATATTACACTTATCATTGGTTTCTATTTTGTAACTGGTTCCAATTAATATATTTAGCTTATTATTAAGTTGTATTTAATATTACAATAAAATAGTAACTTTAAATTATATGAATATATATACTACCATACTATTAGAGTTTTTACTTATATCTTCTAGTATACTTTTCTTGTTTAAGTATAGAACTAAATTTGGATTAGCTCCACTTTACATTCTTTTGGGCTCTGTACAATATTTACAAGCCCTTTCAGGTTCCATGGTTAGTTTTAAAGTATTTGAAGAATATCCTATCTACCCTGGTTCTGTAATTATCTTTAGCGCTGTATTATTCGCTATAATATTAATTTATATAAAAGAAGGTGTTGCTAGTGCAAGAACGCTAATTATTGGCATTATTATTTCAAATATTATTTTATCGGCATTGTTTGGCATTACTTATGTTCAAGAGCATGCTACTCAAATCATTAGTGTTGAAGATTCATCGTCTATTTTTCAAATAAATTATAAATACTTTATTACAGGTACTATAATATTATTTCTAGATTTTTTTTTACTGGTAATTATATACCAGTTTTTAATTTCAAAACTTAATAAATTATATTTTTTTTTAATTCTATTTATTTCGTTGTTTTCTGTTTTGCTTTTTGATTCCCTTGCCTTTAATTTCATTCTCAAGTATGGTACACCAATTTTCACATCTTCATTAATTGGTCATATTATAGGCAAATCTTTTTCAGCTGTTATATTTTCTTTTATACTTTACATTTATTTAAAGTTTATAGATAAAGAGGAAGATAATGCTGGTTTTATTGCGGCTCAAAACAGAGATATTTTTTCAATACTCACATATAGAAAAAAATACTTTAATCTTAAGGAAGAGAAACAAGAAGTAGAGAAAAAATTTATTTCACAAATTGAATCTACGTTAAATCAAATTTCTGATGGTTTCGTGTCATTAGATAATGATTGGTGCTATACCTATGTAAATAATAAAGCAGGTGAGTTTTTAGGTCGGTCTCCTGAAAGTTTAATTGGTAAGTATATTTGGACTGAATTCCCAAAAGGTGTTGATTTACCTTTTTATCATGCCTACCATAAGGCCGTTAAAACTCAACAGACGCAATACTTAACAGAGTATTATGAGGCTTTTGATAAATGGATTGAAAATAGAATTTATCCTACCCCTGATGGCTTATCTATTTATTTTACAGATTTTACTGAACGCAAAACAGCGGAAATCGCTTTAAAAGAAAGCGAAAAGTATCTTGATAACATTATAGATAATATTGGTGATCCCGTATTTGTAAAAGATAGTGAAAGTCATTTATTACTTGTAAATAATGCTTTTTGCAAAATTTTTAATGTTACAAGAAAAGATGTTATTGGTAAAACTTTAGCAGAAAACGTACCACCTGAAGAAAGAGAGAGTTTTCTACAAATAGATAAGGAAGTTATTTTAACAGGCGTTGAAAACGTGAATGAAGAAACTTTAAGCCTAATTGGAAAAGAAACGCAAATAATTTTAACAAAAAAAACACGATTTGTAGATAGCAATGGCACTAAATTTTTAATTGGAGTTATAAGAGATATTACAGAACGTAAAAAAGCAGAGATTGAATTAGAAAAACATAGAACTAACTTAAAAGAATTAGTTGAACTTAGAACTAACCAATTAGAAAAAGAAAAAGTAAAAGCGCAATCTGCCGATTTAATGAAGTCTGCATTTTTAGCAACCATGTCACATGAATTAAGAACACCAATGAACTCTATTATTGGTTTTACAGGTATTCTATTAAAAGAACTAGCTGGGCCTTTAAATGATGAGCAAAAAAGGCAATTAGGCATGGTGAAAAATAGTGGGCAACATTTATTGGGCTTAATTAATGATGTTTTGGATATCTCTAAAATTGAAGCTGGCAAATTAAAAGTATCGATTTATCATTTTAATTATTTAAATACACTAGAAAAAACAATAGATTTCTTATTGCCGCAAGCCTCTAAAAAGGAACTTCGAATACATTCAGAAATAACAGAATTGGATATAACTTTAAATAGTGATGAACGAAGAGTAGAGCAAGTATTACTCAATTTGCTTTCAAATGCTATTAAGTTTTCTAAGCAGGGTACAATTACAGTTAAAGTAGATATTGTTGATAATTTTGCCGTAACACAAGTAATTGACCAAGGCATTGGTATGAGTAAAAAGGATCTTAATAAATTGTTTATTCCGTTTATTCAACTCGATGGAGGATTAAGTAGAACGCATGAAGGTACAGGGCTAGGGCTAGCAATTTGTAAAAGTTTAATAGAAAAATTAGGAGGTACAATACAAGTACAAAGTAAAGTAGGTAAAGGAAGTAATTTCACATTTACATTACCTATAGATTATAATGGTAAGATGTAATTCATTAAACTTATAATGTGAAATTGTTTTGGCAAGTTTAGTATATTTAAGGATTAACGTACTGACAGTAAAATATTTATGAAACAAACTATATTAATTATTGAAGATAACGAGCAAAATATGTACATGTTATCTTATCTGTTAGAGCAAAGTAATTATACTATTATTAAGGCATATAATGGAAAAGATGGCTTGAAGTTGGCACATCAAAACCATCCAGAAATTATTTTAATAGATATTCAATTGCCAGATATGGATGGCTATGAAATATGTAATAAATTAAGTCATAATGGGCTGCCTAAAAGTACCGTAATAATTGCAGTAACTTCCTATGCCATGGGTGGCGATAAAGAAAAAGCTATAGAGGCTGGTGCAGATGGCTATTTAGAGAAACCAATAAACCCAGACACTTTTGTAAAGCAAATGGAAAGTATTGTAAATGGAAAATAAGGCATGAATAGGAAGACTATTTTAATAGTAGACGATACTTATGAAAACCTTTACTTGTTAAGAGTTATTCTTGAAGAAGTTGGTTTTGAGGTTATTGAAGCCAATGATGGAAGCGAAGGGCTTAAGAAACTATATGAAAATAGCGCTGTAGACCTTATTATTTCAGATATATTAATGCCTATAATGGATGGGTACTTATTTTGTCAAGCCTGCAAAAAAGAAAAATTATTTCAAAATATTCCATTTGTCTTTTATACATCGACCTACACTGAAAAATTAGATGAAGATTTTGCTTTAACATTGGGTGCAGCAAAATTTTTAAGAAAACCTATAGATCACGATGAAGTACTTTTTACGGTAAACGAAATTATTGGTTCCGTAAAATCTCAAGGAAAATCTCAAGGAAAATCTCAAGGAAAATCTCAAGAAAAAACGCCAGTAAAAAAAACTAAAAATAAAAATATTTCTGATGGAGAGGTTTTAAGACTTTATAGTGCACGACTTATTCATAAATTAGAGCAAAAGAGCTTAGATCTAGGTAATGAAGTTATAGAACGTAAAAAAGCGGAGAAATTATTAATTCATAAAAATGAAATTCTAGACTTAATTGCAGTAAATACATCTTTAAACAAGATTTTTGACCAATTGCTTTTAAATTATGAAGCTATTCATCCAGAGTATTTTGGTGCCATAAGTTTACTAAATGAAGACGGTACACATCTTAATTTAGAGGCTGCACCTTCAATGCCAAAAGCATTTAATTTAGCGATGAAAGAAATTGCTATTGGTAAAAGTGTTGGCTCTTGTGGTACCGCAGCATATACTAAAAAACCCATTATTGTTTCAGATATTAAGAACGATAGGCGATGGGTGAATTGGAAAGACATCGCATTACAGCACAATTTAATGTCGTGTTGGTCTTTGCCTATTCTATCAAAGGATAATGATGTTTTAGGCACCTTTGCAATTTATAGCGAAACAACAAATACACCTTCTTTAGAGGAAATTCGTGAGCTTAATTTTACGGTAAGTTTGGCTACCATAGCCATAGAAAAAACAAGAACAGTTGCTGAAATTAAAAAGAAAGATGAATCTTATAAGGCATTAGTAGATCAGGCAAGTGATGCTATAATGACGTATTCTTTAGGTGGCACAATACATAATTATAATAAGGCATCTTATACAACTTTAGGATATACAAAAGAGGAGTTTTCAAAATTGAATATTCAAGATTTTCTTGTTGGAGAATTAATAATAAACCCAGACAATCATAAAAAATTACTTAAAGGTGATGCTATAGTTTTTTTAAGAAAGTTTAAACGCAAAGACAAATCTTTAATTGATGTAGAAATATCTGCAAAACTTCAAAAAGATAATAAAATTTTAGGGATAGCACGCGATGTTACAGAACGTAATAAAGTAGAAATAGAGTTAAAACTTGCACAAGAATTTACAGACAAATTAATTATGTCGATGCAAGAAGGATTATTGATTATCAATCTAGAAGGTAAAATTATAATGATTAATGATTCTACTTGCGACATGCTTGGCTATTCTAAAGAAGAGCTTATAGGACTTAATCTTCCATATCCATTTGCTAAAACGGAAGATTTTGAGGAAATGTCAAAGACTAAAGATAGAGTTGCAAGGGGAGAAGCGCCATGTTTTAAATTTGAGTTTATTAGAAAAAGTGGTGAAAAGTTTTGGGCTTCATTTTTAGCAGGGAATATTAAAAATGATAAAGGACAGGTTATTGCGATGTTTGGGACTATTAAAGATATTTCTGAAGAAGAAAAAGCGAAAAATTTACTAATTGAAAACGCCGCTAAATCTAATCAAAAGAAAAATGTAATATTAGAATTAGCAGCGCTTGTTGGAAGTGATTATAAAGCTGCTTTAAGAAAAATTACCATGCTATCAGCAAAGACATTAAATGTTGCACGTGTTGGTATATGGGTATTCAACAAAGATAAAAATGAAATTGAGTGTGAAAAATTGTTTGATGTAAAAAATCAAAATTTTGAAAGTGGAGTTATTCTTAAAGAAATTCAGAATCCAAAATATTTTGAGGCAATATTTAAAAATAAAATAATAAGTATTAATGATACTATAAAAGATAAAGTCACAGAAAGTTTTACCGAAAAATATCTTTTACCATTAGGCATTTCGTCTATGATGGACGTGGTTATTCAAGTGTCTAATGACCTATATGGCGTTTTATGTTTTGAACATGTAGGGCCTAAACGTATATGGAGTAGAGAAGAAGAAGAGTTCGCAACTTCTATTGCTAATTTAGTGTCTTTAATGGTGGAGAGTACAGAACGTAAATTGGCAGAATCTGAAGCTTTTATAGCAAATGAGCAACTTACTACAGTTAATAAAGAACTTAATAAATTAAGAAAACAATTAGAACAAGAAAATGTATACCTGCGTAACGAGTTAGATTTAGTTTTTAATTACGAAGAAATGGTGTACGGTAGCGCAGTATTTAGCGATGTTTTAACTGACATTGAAAAAGTTGCGCCAACTACTGCTACGGTATTATTATTAGGCGAATCAGGTACAGGTAAAGAACTATTAGCTAGAGCCGTTCATAATACGAGTTTACGAAATAATAAACCATTAATTAAGGTGAATTGTTCGGCGATTCCACGAGAGCTTATTGAAAGTGAATTGTTTGGGCATAAAAAAGGATCATTTACAGGTGCATTTAGTGACAAAATAGGAAAATTTGAATTAGCGGATGGAGGCACCCTGTTTTTAGATGAAATAGGAGAGTTGCCTTTAGATATGCAACCTAAGCTATTACGATTTTTACAAGAAGGAGAAATTGAAGTCGTTGGAGGTACGGAAATAAAAAAATTAGATGTAAGAGTAATAGCTGCAACAAATAAGAATCTTAAAAAAGAAATTGAAAAAAAGCAATTTAGAGAAGATTTATATTTTCGTCTTAATGTTTTTCCAATAGAAGTACCGCCCTTAAGAAAGCGAATTGATGATATTCCTTTATTGGTAGAACATTTCGTAGATAAGTTTAACAAAGCCTATGGCAAAAGTATAAAATTCATTTCTGATGAGGCGATGAGTAAATTGAAAGGCTATAATTGGCCAGGTAATATTAGAGAACTTGAGAATTTAATAGAGCGAGCTGCTATTTTAGCTAATAATGATACATTAGTAATTCCGGGTTTTGAATCTACAAATCAAAACACAAAATCAATTAACCATAAAAATTTATCATTAGATGCTATTCAACGTGATCATATTATTCAAGTCTTAGAGAAATGTGATTGGAAAATTAGCGGGGTTAATGGAGCTTCTTCTATGCTTGAATTAAAACCTAGTACACTACGCGACAAAATGGCCAAATTAGGTATTAAAAAATTATAACACATGCACGGTATACCGTGCATGTGAGAATTTACATCACAAAAATAGCGGTATACCGTTATTTTTGTGATGTATGAAATTTCGTTTTAAATCTGTAAACGTCACATATACAGGTACTTGTAATTTTTAATTATGCCGTAATTTAATCTGGCATAGCTATTGGCTTATGTTTTTCAAAGGAAGTATAATGGAAAACATAATTACATATGAACATGCAACTATATGGACGGATACTAATGGAATCCTTTTTTGTAAGATAAATAATTTAGATGCTCACAATAAATTAGATTTTAAAAGTGCACAACTTTACTTAGAGGCAATCATAAAATTAACGAACGGAGTGCCAATGCCTTTTCTTATAGATTTAAGAGATACTAAAGGTACCTTCTCAATTGCTGCTGCACAGTTATTATCAAAAAAATTTAATACCCTGCCACTTGTAGTTTCCACAGCATATGTAGTGAATTCTCTCTCTATAAATTTGTTGATTCAATCATATAAAAGAATATATGATACCAAGATACCTTTTGAAATATTTAAGGATATGACATCGGCTAAAAATTATTGTCTAAAATATATGAATTAATGTATGAAAGCATTAAAGCACTTTTGGTTGGATAAAACTAATGAGATAGTAGAGAGTAGTAAGAGTATTCTTAATACAAATTCTATATATACGATTACAGATTCAAAAGGTATCATTGAATATGCCAATGATAATTTTTGTAAAATTTTAGATTGTAATGTTAATACCATAATTGGTGAGAGACATGAATTAATGAATTCAGAATTTCAATCAATAGAGGAAAATGAAAATTTATGGAGTACCCTTAAAGAGGGAGAAGAATGGCGTGGAGTTTTAACGGATAAATTAAAAAACGGAGAATCGATTAGTTTAAAAACCACAATTTTTCCAATAAAATATGGGAATCAAAATAAATTCAAATTTCTAAGTATTTATGAAGACATATCTAAATGTATGACATTAAATCAAAAAATTGATAAGGATGAAGCCCTGTACAAATTTATTTATAAGTCCATTAAAATAGGAATCATTATAGTTACCGACGATAATGGATCTATTATAAAATGGAACGAAGGGGCTGAAAAAGCTTTTGGTTATTCTGAATTTGAAATTCTTGGTCAACATTTTTCAGTTTTAATGATTGAAAAACATAAAAACTCAAAAATTTCAGATCTTTTAGGATTATTGAAACGATATAAAACAGTTAAAAAAAGTGAGGTTCTTGAATTAAAATGTTTAAATAAACAAGGAGAGGAGTTTTCAGTTGAATTAATCGTTAATAAATGGGATATAGAAGGTAAGAGGTATACTATCTTAAAGATGTTAGATATAACCAAACGTGTTACATTTCAAAATAAATTAAAACAGAAAACCAAAGAATTAGAATTGTTTTTCTATCGTTCTGCACATGATCTAAATGCTCCTTTCTCTTCAGCGCAAGGTTTAATTAATCTTATAAAAGAGGAGGAGTCTATTGAAAAAATACAGATTTTAATAGAAATGCTCGAGAAAACTATAAACCATGCAAAAGTATTTTCAGATGGTCTTTCAAATGCTTCTCTAATTTCTAAGTTATCTAATGAGCTTAAAATTATAGACTTTCCTACACTAGTTGATGACGTTTTGAAAATGCTTAAAAGGGAAAGCAAATTTGAAAACATAAAGTTCAATGTTGATATTGAAAACTGCCATAGTTTTAAGTCTAACCCTGATTTACTTTTAGTAGTATTTAAAAATTTAATACAAAATGCGATAAAATATTCCTATGTACAATCAGAATGTCATGCCCCATTTATAGATATAAAAGTAACATCATCAGATAATGAGGTAGTGATACTTATTGGTGATAATGGAAAAGGTATTGCTAAAAAAGAGCTAAATAAAATATTCAAATTATACTATAGAACTGAGGCAGAACATTGCCTAGGAACAAACGGGTTAGGGTTGTATATAGTTAAAAACATAGTAGAAAGTTTAAATGGAAAAATTAAAGTTGAAAGTGAAATTAATAAAGGGGCTTGTTTTGTAATTAAAATTCCTAGAACTATTTAAAAAAAAATATTACTGATGAAAATAAATTATATGTTAATCGATGACAGAGAAATTGATCTGTTTATCAATCAAAAAATCATAGAGAAATTCTCAACAGAGTCTAATTTTAAAACATTCACTAAGGCAAAATTAGCGCTTGAATATTTAGACTCTTTAGATAATCAAGCGAGTTTAGAATCAATGTTTTTTCCTGATATCATTTTGTTAGATATTAATATGCCTGAAATGAATGGGTTTCAATTTCTAAATAAATTTAGCGAACTAAATAGTGAGAAATTGAATACAATAAAAATCTACATGTTATCATCTACTACTAATTTAAAAGAAATAATTGATGCTGAACAACATAGTGCATGCTCTGGTTTTATAGATAAGCCACTATCAGTTCGTAGAATTCAGCAAATAACACAAGAATTTGTGTTAGACTAATAATCTTTTTATAACCAAACACGATTCTATTCTAGATATTATTCCCCCACTCTAGGGTAGAGTCGTGTTTGTTATTTCCTTTTATAATCTACCTGAAAATAAAAAACAGAAACAAAAATGGTATATATATGATTACCAAAATTTACCATTAAAGAATATTGCGATTGAGAAATAGCCGAGATTCCCCCGATTTATTTTTAAAAACTGCTAATCATTTGATTAGCAGTTTTTTTTGATATTAAAACAACTTGTTTTTAGATTAAAATCATTTACACAAGAAACAAATCTTTGAACTAAGTGCTCAATAAATAACTTCTGAAATTATTATATCTTTTCGGTATTGACACCTAAAAAATAATGGAATCTAGTGAAGTACTGAATCCAGCCATTAAGAAGAGAAATAATTCATAATTTTCTTTTATTACAATTCGGTATCAATGATTTTCAAATTTCTCTTTTCTTTTTCTTAGCTGTCTCTCTAAATCATTTATAGTTTCTGCCGCAGACTTTTCAAAATTGTCAGTATTAGATTTAGCGAATATTCTTGGGCCTGGGGCACTTAGTTCTATTTCACAGATTTTATCGTTACCGTCGTGGGCGTTTCCTAATTTAATAGAGACATCACCCCTAATTATAAATGGGTATTTGTTTGCTAATTTCTTAAGGTTTTGAGTTATTATTTCACTCAACCATTCACTCGTTTGCATATGTAGATATTGAATATGTACAGTCATAGTTTCTTAAGTTTTAATTATTGTTCAATGCTATTACCTTAATCATTGTCTTGTATTTTTTGAATTACTTTTTTTAATTTTTCACTAACTGTGTAGGCTACGGAAATCAGTTTTTCATTGTCAACAGCTTGCATAGAAGCAGCAGGGTCTACTGCCGTAACTTCTATAATACCTTTTTCTTTTTCTTGAACAATTACATTGCAAGGTAGCATTGTACCAATTTTATCCTCCTCTTGTAAAGCATTATAGGCTAATGAAGGATTACAAGCGCCTAAGATTTTGTAGTTATAAAAGTCAACATTAAGCTTATTTTTAAGTGTCGCTTTCATATCAATATCGGTCAGAACTCCAAACCCTTCAGATTTTAAAGCCTCTGTGGTTCTTGCTATCGCATCTTTAAAAGTTAGATTCTTAAGTTTCGTTGAAAAATAGTAAGCCATAATATGTCCTATTTAAGATTAATATTTGTTTATCTTGAATTTCCTTGATGTTTCAGAGTTTTCTATGATCCATTTATTCAATTTGTCTACATCTTTCTTTTTACATAATTGTGTACCTTCTGTCATAGTTGCTGCTGTACCACAAGCAACGCCATATGAAGCCATATCACTTATAGATTTTTCTTGTGCTAGAGCTAGAACCATACCAGCCACCATACTATCGCCTGCACCGATGGTGCTTTTTTGAAATACAATAGGTGCCTTTATATAATTAACTTCATTATTTGAAACAATCATTGCGCCTTGTGGGCCCATCGAAATTACCAGTATCTCACAGGGGTTATTCTTTAGAAAATTTTTGGCGACAGATTCAAGTTCAACATATGATATTTCATTAATTCCGCAGAGTGTAGCTAACTCACCTAGATTAGGTTTTAATAAGTAGACTCCTTCATTAGCTCCCTTTATCAAGGCTTCACCTGAGGTATCCAAAATATATTTTGCTTTGTTTTTTTTAGCAATTTTAGAGACTTTCGCAAAAAAATCGACAGGCATTCCTGGGCATAGGCTTCCACTAACCACTAAGAAATCATTTTCAGATAGAACAGTATCCAATTGCATTAAAGCACTTTTCCATTCACTTTCCTCAACTATAGGCCCTGGCATTCCAAAACGATATTGCTCGTTGTTTTTAGTGTCGGTTACCGCAAGATTCTCACGTACCCACCCTGAAATAGGGATGACTTGTTGCACAATATTTAATGCTGTTAATTGGTTTTGAAGATGAGTTCCTGTCGGCCCTCCCGCCATATACATACAAAGAGAAGTGCCGCCTAATTCTTGAATTACCCGCGAAACATTAATTCCGCCACCACCAGGTTCATATACTGGTATATTACACCTTAATTTACTGTTTGGTCGTATACCATCAACCGAGGTGCTTTTATCAATAGCTGGGTTTACAGTAAGTGTTATAATTTTGTTCATGGTGTTATAATTCATGATTTATATCAAATATAATTTGATGAATTAATAGTTGCTATGACCAATGTCATTGGTGTTAATCATGTTCTCAAATACCTTAGTTTAAAATTAATCTATATGAAAGGTGTATTGAAAATAGGAAGGGTTTCAGGGATAAAAATTGAAGTTCACTGGACATTTACATTACTACTCATTTGGGTTGCCTTTTTAGAAATACAGAAGGGTAGTGACCTTAATCGAATTCTTCTTAATGAAGCGCTTATTTTAGTCTTGTTCGTTTGTGTAATTCTTCATGAATTAGGGCATGCCCTGACTGCTAAAAAGTTTGGTGTAAAGACGAAGAATATTTTGTTATTACCAATTGGGGGAGTAGCGACTTTAGAAAAAATGCCAGAAAAACCGGCACAAGAATTATGGATAGCATTAGCAGGTCCGGCAGTGAATGTAGTTATAGCCATTCTACTTCTTTTGGTTGTGCCTGTACGAAGTTATTTTAATTTCGATTCCATAGTCTTAGAGGAAATGCTTTATGAGCCAACACTTCAAAACTTTTTGTTTTATCTTTTTATTGCAAATGTGATGTTAGTGGTTTTCAATTTAATACCCGCTTTTCCAATGGATGGAGGCCGCGTACTTCGTGCGCTTTTGTCTTTTAAACTTGGTCGTGTTTCTGCTACTAATATTGAAGCAAGTATTGGTCAAGGCTTGGCCTTTATATTTTTTGTTCTCGGACTATTTTTTAATCCTTTTTTAATTTTAATTGCTCTTTTTATATTTCTTGGAGCCTATGGTGAGAATCAAATGGTGAAGCAAGGAGATTTACTAGAAGGTCATGTAGTGAAAGAGGCTACACTTACCAATATTACCAGATTGCGACCTAGCAATAACCTACAGGAGGTTATAGATATTCTGCTAGCAGGAACTGAGAAAGATTTTGTTGTTATCGAAAACGAGAAAATTTTAGGTATTCTAACGCAAAAAGATATTATAAAACATGCAAAGACGCCTTCTGTATTGGTTGGTGATATTATGCAGAGAAAATTTAAGACCGTTGATGTGACGACCGAAATCATGAAAGTATTACAGAGTATAAGAAAAGAGGATAGTGATTTTTATCCAGTTGTTGAAAACGGACAGCTTGTGGGTGCTATTGATACAACAAATATCAGCGAATTTATTCTTTTAAAAACTGCTAGTAAATAATATGTCAAACGTTGTGTAATCAGAATGACCCGTCCTGAAATATGTATACAAAACACTTCAAGTATATGTATAAAAATGATGGATATGTAAGACGTTATAGCGAGAGCTTTAAACTAAAGGTCTTAGCAGAACTTACCAAAGGAAACCATTC
>Ga0163216_100393_pt1 | contig 77218 bp, 73 predicted proteins | sample SynspAceP_FD_167610 | JGI IMG/M metagenome (GOLD analysis project Ga0163216, IMG submission 167610) | Saline lake microbial communities from Ace Lake in Antarctica - Synechococcus sp. Ace-P (Illumina Assembly) | ecosystem: Environmental > Aquatic > Non-marine Saline and Alkaline > Saline ...
CGTCTATCGTCTATCGTCTATCGTCTATCGTCTATCGTCTATCGTCTATCGTCTATCGTCTATCGTCTATCGTCTATCGTCTATCGTCTATCGTCTATCGTCTATCGTCTATCGTCTATCGTCTATCTATTTTCTTTGTGCGTTAGCTCTCTACGGCGTTAAATGTGTAAGGGTTGTGTGTAGGGTTTTGAGTGTGTGGCAGGTGTGGGTCTTGAGTATGTGATGGGTGTGTCGGGGCTTTTGGTTTGAGTATTGTTTTGTGTGATTAGCTAGAAATTAGTGAGTGATTTTTTGGGTGGTGGATTTGGTGTGAAGATTGTTGTGGGTTGTAGGGTGAGTGTTACTTTTAAATGGAGTAATTGAGCGAAGATTTTTTTAATTATGTCTAGAAATAGACCGTATTTTTATAGATAAGATATTGATCTATAAAGAAAAGCGCTAATGGTGGAGGGAGGTGGATTCGAACCACCGAAACTTTCGTGGCAGATTTACAATCTGCTCCCTTTGGCCACTCGGGAACCCCTCCACAGCAGCGCGGCAAATAGTATATGCCGCGCCTAACTATGTAAATAGTTTTTTAGGATTTATTTAATAATTTTTCCAGTTTTGCTTTCATGCGCTCTTCTGGAGACAAATTATCATAAATATCTTCTGTCTTCGGTGTGCTTTTGATATTTTTGGCTTTTGGTTTGATATCGTTTTTAGCTTGAGGCTTTTGTCTGCTTCTTGCTGGTTGGGCTGAGGCTGTTTTCTCTTTTGCCGGTCTGCCAGTGGTTGCAGGTCTGCTTGTAGGTGTGGTCCTTGCTTTTTTAGGAATCATCGATTCGGGTAAAGCAGGTTCGTTGTTAACAGCGACACCCTCTAAGTCTACACGAGGCTGGCCAGATAGAAGGCACTTCTTATATCTGTCTGAGCGCGTGTAGGCTGCGAGAGCGCGTTTTTGCTTGCTGGTATTAAAGTCATCGTCCAGCACCATATCTTTGTCTATACCGACCTTCAGTGGCTTAGGTTGATTCCAGTCGAACGCTTTGGGATAACGGTCTTCAAGCATTTTGATAAGACGGCGATTGTTTTTTTGATTTTTTTGACGTTTCTTTTGCTCTGGCGTCAGGGTCGCGGTCTTAGTCGTGCTGTCACTTGCTTCTGGTACGCTAGTGTCGTTATCGACTAGTTTGTCATCTTCTTGCAAGCCGTTAAGCTCAGGTTGTTGTGTGGTCATGTAATCAATCTGTTCTGTTGTCGTGGTTGTGGTGCTGCTGCTATCAGCATGCTCGTGCAATAAGTCAAAGTTGAGTTGGTGTTCAACCGCATCTACTTTAATTGCTTGCTTAGGGGCGGGCGCTGGGCTTAAAAGGTCAAGAGAGTCTTCAATATAAAGCTGCAATTGATCTTCTGTTGAGCGACCTGCCATATGTTGCAATAAATCCATCGATGCGCTGTACTCAATGGAAGAGGTGTTCTTTTCGTTTAATTTTTGTATTTCTTCGTTAGCATTGTCTAGCTGCTTTGTTAGCCAGTTAATTCTTGCTTCGAGTTTGGCAATAAGTTGTTCCATAAAAAACAAAGCTCAATTTTTTATTGGAGTCAGCGAAATACTTGGTGTATTGCTTGTGCCAATCATTTCTTTTTGCTGATCTTCGCTTGGTAGGGTGACAGAAATAGTGTCTCCGTTTTGCTGCCAAACGTAAACCGTCGTAATTAAGAAGCCAGCGATAAAAATAGGTAATAATTTCATTTTTCTTAGAAGGTAAGTCCTGCCCCAATCATGACGTGTTTGTCATAGGTTTCATTGCTACTGTTTAATATCTTTACATAGACATCTAGTCGCGATGTATCGGAGGCTGCAATACGAAATCCGGCTTCTGGGTAGTATACGGTGTCTTCTAAAAATGAAATACCGCCGCCAATAAATGACCACATTGGAATGCCTGGGAATATCTGAAAGGCTGGCGTAGCACTGTAAAAGCGAGACCCTACCGTCGCGCCGCTTTCAAAAGTCTCCCCAATTACAAATGAAAAACCACCATAAAAAGAGATGTTTTCAGGCAGGGTGTATTCCATTGCGGCGTAGCCAATGGAGGTAACATTGCTCTGTTCGTTGCGACTGTCTGGTCGAGTTGCTGTGGATTCAAAATTTACTAAACTCGCAATTTGACCTTCAGCTGATGCGTTCGCACTAACTAGAACTAAAGCTGCAAGTAGAAGTGATTTCATTTTTTGTCATCCATTTGGTTTAAGCGGTTCAGCATTTGGGAAAGAGAAGACTCCCAATTAGATTGCTGTTCTTTTGTTTGAGTTAGGGCGTTTTGAATGTCACTTTTTTCTTCGCTAAGTTCGTAGTTTTGCATTTCTAATTCAGCAATGCGTTTGCGTAGTGAACCAATCTCTTCTACAGCTTCATTGATGCGTTGTTCTAAGTGGTGTAGTAGTTCGTTATTCATTGTATCTGTCCTAAAAATCAAAAAAAATCGCCCTTGGTTGTGTGGGCGTAGTTGTATAAAAATTACCAGGCTATTACGACATCTTGTTGTTGAACGTTTAAAATGTGAGAGTCAACAATAAGCTCTCCAACTGAGAAGTTGGGTTGTACTTGTTTTATTGTAACACTGATATTGGCATTATTCAGCTGAGTTTGAGCGGATTGAAGTTGATTAAATACCTCATAACGACGATAAACGTTGAACTTATCACCTTGTTTGATTCCTGCCAATGACCCTGCTGATATATGTATTCTGTTACCTTCTGTGCGAAAAATATTAGCAATAAAAGGCTGGCAGCGAAGCTGCTCACTTGTATCTAAAGCGCTTTCTTTTAATGCTTGCTGTACTACTTTGCCATAATGCACTGTCCAGAATTTTGCGCTTCCAAAACCAATTCTTGCGTGATCGGATATATCCCAGTTCCCTATCTCGCTGTATCTGTGCTCGAACAATAGCGCGCCACTGAAACCATCATATATATATATATCGACCACAAAGTTTCTTTCTTTATCAATTCCTTCGTCTAAAGCGTCTTTTTCGTCTTTATCATTAGGGCGTCTTAAATAAACCTCACCAATATCTCTAATAACGCCGCTGACAATATATTGAACGCCAAGTTGTTCGCTGATTCGTGTGACGTTCGTTAAGGAGCCATCGTAGTTTGTAGAAGAAGGCGCATTTAATAGATCGGGGTAGATAGCAATGTTTGTGGCTGTCAGCGCTCGTAGATAGCCCTGCTTATTTATTTCATCCGCTAGGCCTTTGGGAAGTTCCCTAGATATATTGCTCAGCTCCCCCAGTCTTGCTTGCTGGGGTGTTTGTAGCTCAAACCCAGTAATACCAACGGTTTTTTTATAATAACTTGTTGGGCCTGTGCTGCACTGAGAGTCTGGTGTGACATCAACACGAGCAACTACCCTAAGGAAATCGCCGTTTTGCTCTTCAGAAATGATACGGGCCTTTTGGACGTGTCCTGAACTTCGTATTTCTAGACTAGACTCGAGTTCGCCATTATAAAGTTCATCTTTAACATTGACTCTAGAGCCTGATTCAAGAACGGCTTGTTTTATCGCTTGCTGAGTGGCTCGATAGCGCGCATCGGTCACATCGTCGTTATAAATAACCGCTTCACCGACCGCATCAACCGTTTTTGAAAAAACGGTGAGAGGTAAAGATAAGGCGATAGCAATGATTAATAAGTACTTCAAGGACAGTATCATTATTCAATGCTATAGAAGTTAGTCGTCGGTGTGGAATTCTCAACGTTGATTGCACGGTAGCCAGGCTGAACACTACAGTTTGGATTAGATTGTATGCCGTTAGGAGAGCTTATACATTGACGGAAATTTTCTTGTAGCGCCATTTCAACGACTGTTTCGAACGTACCATCTTCATGTTCACGTTGTGACACGACTTTGGCACCCACTAAATAAGCATCAACATACGTTCTTAGCTCATCGTTTTGCATCACCATATTGCTCAACGAGCTGGAGCCGTCGATTTTCAAGCCATAAACGCGTTCAGATAAGTTTCGGTAAGCATCTAGCATTGAACTACGTAGCGTCATGATGCGAGCTTGAGATTTGGATAGACGCTTACTTGTCATCATGGCGGCATAGCCAGTGGCAGTGACAACAATAGGCTCTTGTTTAATAACGGCAATGGTATTATTTGCATTTAGCGCACCGTTTTGAGCGTAACCGTAAGGTGAGCTATTTCCAACAGTGTTGCCGTTACACGGAGCGACAGTAGTACAAGGAGAGCCTGTTCCCGCCGTCCCTGGTTGGTTAAGATTTTGACAACCGGCGAGAATTATTGCACCTATGGCTATTAAAAAAATTCGAAGTGTTCGTGTCATGGTGGTGCCCTTTGTATGGATGTCTTTACCTTAATATCCTGCGTTGAAAAATAGTATGTGTTGCATAGTGCTGTTTCAATTAAGCGAGATACTGCTGCAGGAATTAACTGAATAATTTGTTCGAAAATCCCTTTGTTTTTCAACATGGCTAATCTAATGAACAAAATGTAAACCATTTTACGCTCTAGCGTCCATGTTTGGGCATCGAAAAAAACGCTTTTTCTTTGTTTTTGATAGTAAAACGGCTCTTTAGGTGCATTTTTTTAGATTGTTTAGGGGATTTTGTAATGAGGGGGTCTTTTCTAGAGGCAAATTTACATTTTTTTGTGCTGTGGAGTGTCTGTTATTAATTAATGTATACTGTTTTTTTATACAGTATTTTTTTGAAAGATATGTTGCAAAATCGAAAAATTATTCATGTTGATGCGGATTGCTTTTACGCTGCGATAGAAATGCGTGATGACCCAAGCTTGCGAGATATTCCTATCGCCATCGGAGGGCCGGAAAATACTCGCAGCGTTCTTTCTACAGCGAATTATGCTGCTCGAGTTTATGGCGTTCGTTCCGCTATGCCAACATCGGTTGCCAAACGCCTATGCCCAGCATTGCGAGTGCTACCTGGTAATATGCATAAGTACCGAACGGCCTCTGAGCAAATGCACGTTATTTTCCGAGAGTTTACCGATATTATTGAGCCTTTATCCTTGGATGAAGCGTATCTTGATGTGACGGATTCGCCACACTTTCAAGGCAGCGCCACACGGATTGCTGAGGAAATACGTTCAAGAATATGGTTGGAAGTTGGTATTACGGTTTCTGCAGGAGTGGCGGCTAATAAGTTTATTGCGAAGGTGGCAAGTGATTGGGATAAGCCGGACGGCTTAACGGTAGTAACACCTGAGAAGCAGTTTGAATTTGTCTCAACGATACCTGTTAAGTCAATTTCTGGTATTGGCCGTGTAGCCCAGGAGAAGCTGGCCGTATTGGGCGTATTTAACTGTGCTGATTTACAAACGTTAGACTTTGTTGTGTTACAAAAAAACTTCGGCAGCATGGCTTTTCGTTTGTCTCAGTTCGCACTTGGCATTGATGATCGCCCTGTTTCCGTCTCGCGAGAAAGAAAAAGCATCTCAGTCGAGCATACTTTTTCAAAAGACTTACCGGACCTCAAAGAATGCCAAACAGTGTTGCCTATTTTGCTAAGCGATTTAAAAAAACGTATGACAGGGCGAAACTTTGAATCACAACTGAGTAAGTATTATCTCAAGATGAAGTTTGATGATTTTAAGCAAACAACGATAGAGCAGCCCATCAAAAATAAATTATCCGATGATGTGTTTTTGGCGTTATTGCAACAGGCATATGAGCGCTATAGACGTCCAGTGCGTCTTATTGGTGTTGGTTATCGATTGTCACCACCAAAACCGCTTCAGTTAACCTTACCTTTTTCTTAGTTGTGTAAAATTTGATCAACTTTCTCAGGGTTTACTATACTCAGCAGAGCAAACCGTGCAGGAGGTGCTTAATATGTTAAAACAGCAGGAAAAATTTAACAGTACGAATCTAAGTATGCCCGATCCTTTGTCCCATCGGTTACGCTTTGAAGTGGAACAAACCTTGAGTTGTTTGTATGCGGATGCGTCATTGATAGATCAGATAGATCCTTTGTATCTGCCTTTTGCCACTTGGTTGAGCCAAAAATCGGAGAGTGGAAGAGGGCCCTTAATTGTTGGCGTTGGCGGTGCGCAAGGGTGTGGTAAAACAACTTTTTGTAGTGTTGTTAGCCGCATATTGAATAAAGGTTTTGATCTGAATTGTATTGTGTTGAGCTTAGATGATTTATACAGCACGTATCATGATCGGCTTAAATTTTCGAACGATACGACCTCTATGTTTTCTGTACGAGGTGTGCCTGGAACGCATGATGTTGCTTTTGCGTTGACGCTTTTTGAAAGACTGAAAAACCTGAAGGATGGGGAGGTAATGAAGTTCCCTTGTTTTGATAAATCGGTTGATGACCGAAAAGCGGTGCATTTATGGCAAGAAGTTCAAGGCCCCGTTGATGTGGTTTTATTCGAAGGGTGGTGTGTTGGTGCGCCGCCTATAAATGACACTCTATGTCGTCCGATTAATCAACTTGAGAAAGAAATGGATGCCGATGGTTTGTGGCGAAACACGGTTAATCAACTGTTGAAAGACGATTATCAGAAGCTGTTTGCAAAAATAGACCTCATGGCATGGATGCAAGCGCCTAGTTATGACGTTGTCTATCATTGGCGTAATAAACAGGAGCGAATGTTGGAAGACCATCTTCATGACATTCATGGGATCTTGCTTGATACGATTGATTTAAAAATAATGTCTTGTGATGAATTAAAACGTTTTATGCAATATTACGAGCGTTTGACACGTCATATGTTGGCTGTGATGCCGGAACGTGCGGATGTTCTTTTTAAATTAAATAAAAAGCAGGAAGTAATTGAAATGCGCTTTCCTGTTGAACACTAGATAGGTAGTTACTCGTCAACAGTCGAGTGGAAAACGTCAATATGATAGGCTATGGCAAATTGCGATAGCCTATTTTTTTGGAGTGTTAAGAATGAGCGAATTACTGCCATCTGTCTTAGTAGAAACGAACAGTCAGCCGGATGCGGCTATTATTTGGTTGCACGGTCTTGGCTCGGACGGACACGATTTTGAATCCTTGGTTCCGGCTATGTCGTTGTCACCAGACCTTAAGGTGCGTTTTGTTTTCCCTCATGCTCCCAAGCGACCCGTGACGGTAAACGGTGGCATGGTTATGCGTGCGTGGTACGACATTTATGAAATGACGCTAGATAGAAAAGTGGACATGGAAAATATTGATGAGTCTTGTTGCCAAGTGGCGGATTTGATACAGGATCAAATTGATAAAGGGATTGCCCCTAGCCGTATTATATTGGCTGGGTTTTCACAGGGTGGGGTGGTTGCTTACCAAACCGCGCTACGAACTCAGCACACATTAGCGGGCGTCATGGCGCTATCAACTTATCTAGTGAATGGCGATGACGTACCAGATGCGTCGGAGTGCCCTAATGGTCTGACTCCAATTTTGATTCACCATGGTTTACAAGATGCTGTAGTGGCTCCAGTGTTGGCAATACAAGCTCGCGATCGTCTGCTGTCAAAAAACTTTGCGGTTTCGTATCAGAGTTATGACATGCCTCATGCTGTTTGTCCTGAGCAAGTAAAGGATATTTCAAGCTGGGTAAATGCTAGATTGGCTTAACCCCCACTATTTTTATACAAGGTGTTTTTCATGTCTAAAGATCATGCAGAGTGGTTGGGGTTTGCGAAAAATCTTGCGATAACGGCAGGGAGGTTAGTCATAGAAGCGAGGCAAAACTCAGTGTTTGTCCGTGACTATAAAGCAGATCATGAATTGGTGACATCGACGGATTTAGCGGTTGATCAGTACCTATGTTCGAGTGTTGCTGAGCGTTATCCTTCTCATCGTATCTTGTCAGAAGAATCGTCCCCTAATATGAATCTTGGGGAAATTTCTGATGAAACACCAGTTTGGGTGATTGATCCTATTGACGGTACTGTAAACTTTGCCCATGGTCATCTTCATGTAGCTGTGTCGATTGGTCTTTTTATTGGTCAGCAACGTATTTTAGGTGTGGTGAATGCGCCTTTCTTAGGTGAATGCTTCTGGGCGGTTAAAGGGGCTGGCGCTTATTGTAATGATAAAAAACTGTCGGTTTCTGGTGCCAAAGAGCTTAGGAATGCATTGGTTGCGACTGGTTTTCCTTATCAAAAAACAGGGTTGTCTCCCATATTGGAGCGTGTTTCTCGTGTGTTGCATCATTGCCAAGATATCCGCCGTAATGGCTCTGCTGCACTGGACTTATGTTGGGTAGCAGCTGGGCGTCTGGACGCCTATTTTGAAAGTGTACAACCTTGGGATATGGCGGCTGGGGCTCTGATTGCAGAAGAAGCGGGTGCAACGGTTGGCGGTTACTTGCCTAAAATTGGCGCTTGGCCTGAGGTGGTGAATGGTGAAGGACTTTTGGTCTCGACGCCTGCGCTTTATGATGATTTGTTGAACGTGTTAGATATTTCAGTACCGTTCTGAGTATTTATTGAGCGTTCTCTGAGTACTGGTAATCGGTATGATGGTATAACTGCAATACAGGCTGATCATTATGGTGACCAGACGGTATATTTTTATTTATTTGGATGAATTATGTCTTTTACTGCATTTTTAATGGCCTTACTTTTATCTGTTGGGATTATGGCGATCTCTATTTGGTTTATTCGTCACCAACTTAAGTTAAACCGACGTCGAGAAGACCGTGTTCTGGCGGGCGAAAATCGCTTTATTGAAGAGCGCCAAAAGCGTATTGACAGCGTTCGTGTGCTGCTAAAAGTGGCGGGTACGGATGAAATAAACTGGATTGAAGCGAGCATTAGAATCAAGAATTTACTTGATCAATTGAGTGAAGATTTATCGGGGCATGAGGATATTTCTGCTTTTTATATCGTTACGGAAAAGACGCTGCATATTCCAACGCATGAGCAATGGAAAGACTTGCCTAAAGAGGCAAAGGTGAAATTTAGTAAGGAAATGGACGCGTATGAAAAAGAACATGCTGAGCATCTGACGCGCGCCAAAGTGGCATTAATGGCTTACTCTTTTTAGCGATGTTGATTGAGTTGCTTGTATCTATTGTTTTTCTCTTTCTACTTTTAGCTTCTTTGATGGTTTTTTTTATTCGTCATAAGTCAAAAGTCCCTTACTATAGATTAACGAAAGAACAATGTGTCGATCTATTAGTAAGGGCTGTTCAAGGGTGTTTGCCCGAGCATGAGTGGCATGCTTTCATTGGCATGAACATTAGAGATAATGAAGCGTTAGATGTTCTGCGAGAGCAATGCTTGTTGCTTGATGAGTCTGGAGTTAGAGGGACGTGCTTAGTTGATGGGCACTCTTGTGTGTCTTTTAATAAAAGTGGGATTGAACGATTAGAAGTACTGCTGGATGAATGGCGGTTTAAAACGGATTATTTGGTCTAATTGAGTTAATAATTGAAGTGGATGGGTTTAGATATGATGAATGATATGCAGGCGTTTTTTGAGCAAGGCTCTGAGTTAATGCCTTGGCTGGTTGATAGTGTTATGAACTTAATTGTTGGTATTGTTATTTTCTTTGTGGGTAAATATATTGCCTCTAAAGTAGCCAAATGGTGTGAAAATCGACTGCTTAAGTCTTCTGTCGATAAAGCGGTTGCGGGATTTGCATCAAGTATTTTATTCGCCTTAATGTTTGCTGGTATTGCCTTAATGGCACTTGGGCAAATTGGTGTTGAAACGACATCCTTTATTGCGATTTTGGGTGCTGCTGGTTTAGCGGTTGGTCTTGCATTGCAAGGTTCGTTGTCAAACTTTGCTTCTGGTGTTCTTATCATTTTGTTACGCCCATTCCGTTCAGGCGATTTTATTGATGCGGGTGGCCAAATGGGAACCGTGAATCGTATAGAGTTGTTCCATACTTACCTCAAGACACCTGATAATCGTGTGATTATCGTGCCAAACTCTTCAGTAATGAACGGTTCCATCGTGAACTTCTCAAGAGAGTCTACTCGTCGTTTAGACCTTGTCGTTGGTATTAGTTATGACGCCGATATTCGTCTAGCAAAACAAATTATGGAAGACATTGTTAATGCGGATGAGCGTATTTTAAAAGACCCTGCCTGTGTCATTGCGGTGTCTGAATTAGCGGATAGTTCAGTGAACTTCTTCTTACGCCCTTGGGTTGCGTCTGGCGATTACTGGACAGTGCGTGCGGATTTGTTGGAGAAAATCAAATACACATTTGACGAACGTGGTGTTGGCATCCCATACCCACAAATGGATGTGCATGTTCATAAACAAGAATCTTAATATTCTTGCCTAAGTAAAATGCCGTTGGGTGTTTAACCCGACGGCATTTTTATTTTTAATTACGCCACCGTTGAGTTTTTTTCATGAGTCGTTATCGCCCGCCCTCTCCGCCAAAGTCTGCCTATATCACCAAAGAAGGTGCTCAAGCCTTGTTGTCTGAATTAAAGTTTTTGTGGAAAGAGAAGCGCCCTGCCGTAACAGAAACGGTTCGAGAAGCCGCAGCGCAAGGCGATCGTTCAGAAAACGCGGAATATATATATGGCAAGAAGCAGTTACGCGAAATTGATGGTCGCGTTCGATATTTAGAAAAACGTTTGGATGTTTGTACGGTGGTTGATCGTTTGCCAACAGATCAGACTCGAATTTTTTTTGGTGCTTGGGTAACGCTAGAGAATGAAGAAGGGGAATTACGCACACACCGAATCGTTGGGCCAGATGAGTTAGATCATGATTTTTCTTATATCAGTATAGATTCTCCAGTAGCGAAGGCATTACTGAAAAAACAACAAGGCGATGAGGTTGTTATTCGCTTAGCCGCAGGGGAGAAAACCTACTTCATAGACACCATCGAATATCGCCAAGTGTCTGTATGACGATGATTCACAACGGTATTGCTAAATGGCAACACTCAGCACGGGTAAATTGGTTTTATCCGAGTTTATTATCTTCCTCCTATTCATTGTTTTCCCTCTAGATCATAAAGCGTGTTTTCAAATATTTAGACTGGAGTATTACTCTAAGAAAGGTCATATTTTGCAGACATTATGATGCTTTGTACGCAGCATCATAATGGTGCTTTTGACGATTTATATAGACTTCGTCATCTCTTCAAATGTGTCTTCAAAAAGTTTTGAGTGCGTTCTTGATCTGGATTGCTAAACAGTTTTTGTGGCGGGCATTCTTCAACCACTACGCCGCCATCCATAAACATGGCCCAGTCCGAAACATCGCGCGCAAATCCCATTTCATGTGTCACAATCAACATGGTCATATGTTCTTCTGCTAGTCCACGCATTACCAAGTTAACCTCTTCAACCAGCTCTGGGTCCAAGGCTGACGTCGCTTCATCAAATAACATTACTTTGGGCTTCATAGCCAGCGCCCGAGCAATGGCCACTCGTTGCTTTTGACCACCTGATAACCAGTTAGGAAATACGTCCGCTTTTTGAGCAAGGCCAACTCGGTCAAGCAATTCCATGCCCCATTCACGGGCCATTTTTGGCTCCATGCCCTTTAGCTTACGAGGCGCCAAGGTGACATTGTCAATAGTGGAGAGATGGGGGAAGAGATTGAAGTGTTGAAATACCATGCCCATATTTTGACGGATGTGGTTAATGTGTCGTTCAAATGCTAAGCCCTTCATATCAGGCCGATTTACTTGCACTCCGTCAAGAAATATTGAACCTTGATCAATCACCTCAAGGTGGTTGACTGAGCGTAGTAGGGTGCTTTTTCCGGACCCAGAAGGGCCAATAATGGATATGATTTTTCCGCGATTTACCGTCAAGTCTATGCCTTTTAACACTTCTAGATCGCCAAAACGTTTGTATACATTACGGATTTCTATCATCGGAGTATCGGTTTGATGTTCAGTACTCATTTTGTCTCCTACCCTTTTTCTGTAATCGGTTAAGTTTTAGCGACGATAAGCCGTTTTCCGCTCTAGCCAAGCTTGGCCGAGTTCCATAAAAATATTGACCATGTAATACATCACCGCGATAACGATGAAAAACTCAAATGGTCGGAATGTAACGCTGATTGCATACTGGGAGGCATACACTAATTCAGCGACACCAATGGCAGATAAGACAGACGTATCTTTCACCATCAAAATCATATTATTGCCAAGTTGCGGGATTGAACGAATGAAAGCCTGCGGCACAATGATGTAGAAAATAGTACGAGCATGCCCAAAGCCAAGTGATCGTGATGCCTCATACTGACCGTTTGACACTGACTTTATAGTGGCAATGAAAATATCGGCATTATAAGCCATGTAGTGAAAACCGAGTCCAAGAATACCAACGAGGATAGCAGGAATGAGAATCCACTCGCCGAGTCCAAAATACAAAAAATAGAGTTGAAGCAACAGCGGTGTGGTCATGAATAGCCAGATAAAAAAGCGCAAAGGCCAGCTCACCACTTTATTGACATAAATTGAGATTACCGCTACCAGCAGCCCTCCTACAATTGACATAAATGCAACGACGGTAGCCACGAGAAGGCCCACACCAAGGCCTTGTAATAAAGTTGGGAAGTAGGTTATTACCGGGGTGAAATCAAATTCCATCTGTATGGCCTCCTATAGAGTTGTGTAGCGCATTGCGCGACGATAGGCTAATTCGATAATACCCATGACCGCGTAAACGATGATGATGTACATCAATCCACTGAGAGTAAAAATCTCTAGGGGCTTATAGGTTGAACCAACCAAACGTTGTGCTTCATAAGTCAACTCAACCACGGATATGATGGAAACCAGTGAGGAATTTTTTACGACAACAATGGCCAATATCCCGACAGAACGAATCATCAGTGCCGCGGCTTGAGGCAATACAATAGACACCAATGTTTGTGCTCTGCCAAACCCCAGTGATCGTGCAGCTTCGGTTTGGCCGCTATTCACAGATTCGATGGAGCCGCGAATGGCTTCGCTCATATAGGCACCAATGTTGAAAGCGCCGACGAAGACGCCACAGGTGATAGGGTCAAGTCGTAAGCCAATGCTAGGCCCACCATAGAATACTAATAACAATTGGACAAAGTAGGGCGTTCCGCGAATTACGCTGATATAACCACGTGCAAACCAGCGGATGGGAGCAAAGCGGAAAGACTGCAAAAATACCAATCCACACGCGACAAAGAATCCAAAAAAGAGTGAACGGGCAGAAATATCGATCGTGACCCAGGCCGCCTTGATCAATAGGGGCGTGATCTCGACCATTAAATTGAAATCCATGGTCTTACCTTTTCATTTTTTCAGTGATAAAACGTACAAATGTTAATCACCAGTGACGCATAGTGTCTTAGTTACCGCGATCCAGCGTCGCGCTATGCGCGCCAACGTTCAAAGTGTTGACCAAAAAGGTGAGGCCTAAAGCATTCGTTGCAATAGGTTCACCTTCTATTTGCCTTTTACTCTATGTTGGCACCAACACCAATCCACTTATCGACCACAGACTGGTAAGTACCGTCAGCTTTAATTTCTGCTAGGGCCGTATTAAGTGCAGCAAGCAGTTCAGGCTTGTTTTTTTGAATGGAGATAGCCGCAGGAAAACGCGGTAATTTACCGACATCTACCATTTTAATATCGGCGTCGTTTTCTCTAATGGCAACCATTACTGGTACATCATCAGCGATCATAATATCGATGCGCCCAGTGGTTAGGCCATTCATCATGTCAGGTAATCCTTGAAAGGTCTGGTTACGCCAATTGCCGTTAGCATTTTCCACGGCCCATTGGTTACCAGTTTCACCCAAAGTCGAGCCGACTCGCTTGCCAGAAAAATCATCAAGGCCGCTAACATCGTTAGTATCGCCCGTTACCCAAACCGCTAGACCTGCGCTGTAGTAAGGGTCGGTAAAAGTAACCGCTTTTCGGCGTTCTTCAGTGTCGCTCATGCTACAAATACAGGCATCAAAACGGCCACCGACCATGGCGGCGATAATGCCGTTCCAAGGGGATGACTGTACGTTAACTTCTACGCCCATCTTTTCAGCCAGAGCCTTGGCAATATCAACATCGAAACCGACTAGGTTGCCTTTGATGTCAACAAAACTAAATGGAGGGTAAGCACCGGAGTTAACCACTTGAAACACGTCGTTACGAATGTCATTGAGATCACGGGCCTGCACTGGCATAGCCATCATTGACACTGCACTTGCAACCACTGCGGCAGCAGCTAGAGATTGAGATATTTTTTTAGTAAATGCCTTCATATTGCTATTCCCATTCAGTTTATTTTATAAAACGATGCATATTATTATGCCTCGCAACTTTTTATACTGGTTAATAACTGGTCTTATTACGTGAGGGTTACTTGTGATTGATATAGTTTAAGTATCGATCGTTTTAATGATTTCTTTACTTATCGATATATTAAACTTCTGTCTATCACCTTTTGATATAAAACACAGACTCTTATTGCTTTTTAACGACTGCCCACAAAGAAAAACGTTATCCAGTTCACTGAGAGTCAGATCGGCCAGATGACCTACTAGGTCCAGCGCAATCTGGCTTTCGAGTAGTTTGATCATGCCGCGTGTACGGTGGGATGATCGCCTTCAATATTGCAGGTGAAGGCTCCAGAGTACGTATCAATGCGTCGACGCCCTTTAGTATCCCGGATATAAATACCATTGGTATGACTCACAACTGGCATGTCATCACTGATTAAGTAAAAAAGAGCATGGTTAGACATTGTGTTTTCAATTATCAAAAACAAGATGGTGTTTTTTGATTTAATTCATTATATGAACAACTAAAAAATAATTTCAACGAAAGATGTTCTTTATTTAGTCATAAAGTGATTTTATTATGTTTTTATATCAATGATATTAGCTTAGCTAATACCTTATATTATTTTATATAATTTGACCTTAAATATATGGAACAATATATTGACTGGAAAGTGAAAAAATAATATTTAATAAGAAAGTTTATCATTTAGATTTCATATGGTTTTAACTGACTTTTTATAATGAAATATTGGCGCTTAATATTGGCGTCATGATGGTTCTTCTAAGAATTAATAGAGCGAGCAATATGAAAATATACAGTCACGAAAATCAAAAGCTCCATAAGCCTAAAGGTTATTATTCTCGAGGGAAGATGCACCTGCCGCAAGAGATGCCTGAGAGGTTGGTTGAGTTATTAAAGGCACCTGAAATAATGGGGTTAAAAGTCACAGATGCTATAGAAATAGGGATTGACCCTATTTTAGCAATACATGACTTAGGCTATGTTGATTTTCTAAAACACGGTTACGATGAATGGACGGCGTTGGGTGAGGAGATGGGAGAAGAGGTCCAAACCTCAATTTATGCGTCAACTAATAATGCTGGACTTGGTATCTTGGCAAAAGCAGCTCAATACCAAGCGGATGGTAGTGCCCCAATAGGCAAGTACTCATGGACATCTATCTACTGGTCTGCTCAAACCGCATTAAATGCGGCTGACGCATTATTAAAGGAAAGAATCCCGCAGAATGAGATTCAAATATGTTTAACGAGACCGGCAGGCCATCATGCTCGAAAAAGCTCAGCGGGCGGTTTTTGCTATCTAAACAATGCGGCGATAATTGCTCAGCATTTGCGTCAGAAATATCAAAAGATTGCCATTATTGATACAGATATGCATCACGGTCAGGGCATACAAGAAATTTTTTATGATCGTAAAGATGTACTGTATACCTCTGTACACGGTAATCCGATTAATTTTTATCCAGTGGTTGCAGGTCACGAGCACGAAAAAGGTCAGGGCGAAGGCTATGGCTATAATATTAATTATCCGATGCCTCATGGCACAGATGAAAAGGGGTTCTTTAGTTATGTGGATAAAGCGATCGATAATGTAACATTATTTAATCCAGATGTGATCGTTCATGTCTTGGGTTTTGATGTCTATAAAGACGATCCGCAAGCTAAATGTCATGTTAGTACACAGGGTTTTATGGAATTAGCAAAAAAAATGAAAGCACTAAATAAGCCCATTATTGTCTTAGTAGAAGGTGGTTACTGTATAGAAAAACTGAGTGAAAACTTACAGGCTTTTTTGTCTGGATTTATATCAGAAGAAAAATAATAATATTTTATATATGCTTATTTTACTATTTTTTATTCAGTGATTAAACTATCAAATAATATTGAATCATTCATTATAGTGGCTGTTATTTTTGTATTACTGAAATTAGTTTTCCCATTCATTACGTCGATAGGTTATTATGTCTCATTTTAGATATATTAGGTCTGTTTGTTATGTCTTTATTTATTATAAAGCTATTGTCGTCCGGATATATATGTCGAAGAATGTGTGATTTTTATATACCGATCGTAAAGGAAATACGCTATGCGCTATGAAGTCATTGTTATTGGTGCTGGTATGGTTGGGACATCGATTGCGTGGCATCTTCAGAAAAATAATTCTAAGGTTCTACTAATCGATAAAAAATCGCCCGGATCTGAAACATCTTACGGTAATGCTGGGCTGATCCAACGAGAGGCGATTCATGTTCACCCTTTTCCAAGACAGCCGATTGAGTTGTTGAAAGTATTGCCTAATAAAAATACCGATATCCGTTATCGTTGGCCTGCGCTCCTTCGGTATCGCCAAGCGTTACTACAGTACTGGCGTTTTTCAGCGCAGTCTTCTGTCCAAAAAATAGAGAAAGAGTGGCAAACTCTCATTGAACATTGTACGCGCGAGCATCAGGAAATGATCACGGCAGCCAGCGCCGAAAATTTGATCAGACGTGATGGCTGGATTGAAATGCATCGAACCGAAGCGAAATTTCAGGCGGCCGTTGAAGCCGCTAAGAATGGACGTGCACAGGGGGTTGAGCATCATGTTCTTTCTCTGCCTGAATTAAAGAAATTAGAACCTAATGGTAACTTTGAAGGGTTTATTGGTGCCATTCACTGGTTAAATTCGTGGCAAGTTTCGAACCCCGGAGCCTTGGTGAAAGCCTATGCCAAAAGCTTCCAAGATATGCAGGGTTCAATATGTGAGTGTAGTGTCAAAGAAATTTTGCCCAGCGGTGATGGTTGGCAAATAATCACCGATGACGATATTTTTTATAGTGATCATCTAGTGATTGCAGCAGGGCCATGGTCTAACCAGTTGATAAAACCTTTAGGTTATGATTTGCCTTTATTTCCGATGCGAGGTTATCACCAACACTTTGAAACAACACATCAAAATACTATTAATCATAGCTTGGTGGACATAGACAAAGGGTTTGTCATGGGGCCAATGCAGCAAGGTGTTCGTATTACGACAGGCGCAGAGATGACGCTAATGGAAGCGGAAAAAGATTTAGGACAACTGTCTGCTGTGTTGGCTTTTGCCAAAAAAATCTTACCGTTGAACGATCAAGTAGAGAGTGAACCATGGTGTGGATCTAGACCCTGTATGCCTGATATGAAGCCTGTGATAGGTGCTTCCGGTAAGCACGCTAATTTGTGGTTCGCTTTTGGGCATGGTCATCAAGGCTTCACGCTGGGGCCAATTACAGGACGTATCATTGAAGAGTTAATTCACAATAAACCCGTGACGGTAGACGTTAGCGCATTTGGCGCTCAACGCTTCGCTAGCATGTAATAAAAAAATTATGGAATAGGAATAAATACCGATGCAAAAAATTAAGTATAACCAACGTATGAGCCAAATTGTTACTCACAATAAGACGGTATATTTATCAGGCCAAGTAGGGGCCATTGATGAAGATGTGGCGGCTCAGACGTTAACCTGCTTGAGTAAAATACAAGCATTGTTAGAAGAAGTAGGTAGTGATAAATCAAAAATACTATCAGCCACGGTATGGCTGAAAAGCATGACTGACTTTGAAGCGATGAATGCAGTATGGGATAAGTGGTTTGACGATACAATACCTCCAGCTAGAGCGTGCGGAGAATCACTTTTAGCGCACCCTGATTTGTTGGTGGAGATCACCGTCATCGCCGCTGAATAAAGGCTTAAGCACAAAAATCTTATATCATTGAAGGTGTTGAAAAAAGCGATGTTGATCGTGATCTTGGGCCTTATAACATGAACTATTTTTTCATTTCAAACGACATCATAAATAAGAGAAAAGCTGCGCTATATCTAGCTATGTTGTATTATCAATTGGAAATATGATGAAAAATCCACCAAAATTATGTGATTTTAGGTGTTAAAAAACCTAACGTATTTTGGTGTTTTTCGTTTTCAGATATAAACATATCTAAAATATAAGTGCTGTGATTTTTATGATAGAACAAAAATTAGCAGATAGTTTGAATTGGACGTTGCTTCATGTGCTCATTGTTATATATGAAGAGGGTAGTGTTAGTGCTGCAGCTAACCGTTTAAATATTACCCAATCGGCAGTCAGTCAAAGCCTCAAAAAGTTAGAAGAAAAGATTGAAAGCCAACTTGTTATACGTAATACCAAGCCTTTAAAACTTACACCAATTGGGCATTACTGTTTGCAAGTTGCTCAAACAATTTTCACAGAAATTACCTCCATTGAGGCGATGAAAGGAAGTAACTCACACCTTTTAGAAGGTGAGATTAAGCTTTTAGTGGCCAGTCGAATTCACAACCCAAAATACAATGACTTCCTCGTATATTTTAAAAAGAAGTATCCAAATATCACGTTGGATTTGATTGTGAAATCAAGCAAGGAAATTTTAAATGATATTAAACAAAAAAATCCTGCCATTGGTATTTGTTTAGGTAGACACACCCCTGAAATACTTAACCAAAAACTATTGTTTGAACAACGATTTTATCTATATTGTGGGTATCATCACCCTTTGTTTTCAGCATCCAATTTGAGTTTAAATGACCTATTGCAAGAAGATTTCATTGCGTTGGTTAGCGAAGAAATTGGTGATGTCCTCTCTCCAATTACGTTATTTAAAGAAGCTAATGGCTTAACTGGTCGCGTTAGTGCCTATACCAATAATTTAGATGAAGCGGTTCGTCTGATTTATACTGGATACGGTATTGGTGCTTTACCTGATCAATTTATTGCAGCGACTTACCTAGAATCCAAGCTTAGGCGTTTACCACCCAAAGAAGGGGTTGCTGACATACCTGTTCATATTTTTTGGCATAAGCACAGAATGTTGTCACTCATAGAAGCTAAGTTTATCGAAGAAATTGTAGAATTCGATATTGCAGTAAACGACCCGTCTAAAAACGAATGATCCGCTATGGTATGGCCCAATGGCAACATCCCGCATGGGTGAATTGGCTTTATCCCAGCGCACTCTCTTCCTCCGAAAGAATCGGGCGTTATTCAACGTTTTTTTCCACCGTTGAAGTCGGTAGTACGTTTTATACGAAAGTCGAACAGACTCAGTTATTACGTTGGTTTGATGCGGTTGTTGATGATTTTCAATTTTGTTTTAAAGCCCCTCAAACTGTAACACATCGTTTGTCAGATAGACCTTGGAACGAAATTCAGCGGGATTGGTTGGTGTTTATCGAATCCCTGCGGCCATTGCAAAGCAAGCTTGGCCCGACAATGTTGCAGTTCCCCGCCACGTGTGACGAGCGCTCTCTTGATAAAGTGTTGGCATTGTGTGATATGTGGACATTAGAAACGCCTTTGTCGGTTGAAGTGCGCCATTTAGCGTATTTTGATAAAGTGCACACCGAACGATATTTATTAACCGGTTTGTCTGAGCGTGGTGTGAATAGAGTCGTGATGGATTCGAGGCCAGTATTTTCGACAGAAGCGTACTGCGAGAGTTTAGTCGATGCGCAAAGTAAAAAACCAAGAGTGCCTTGTCATCCTATTGCGACGGCTCAGCATCCAGTAATTCGTTTTATTGGCCATCCGGATTTACCGCGCAATGATGTTTGGTTAGAGCAATGGGCGGCCAAGTTGTCTCAGTGGTTACTAGAAGGCCTGTCTCCGTTCGTTTTCGTACATTCATCCGATAACATCGCCGCGCCCACTCTCGCTGCTCAGCTGGATCAAAAAATTCAGCTTTTGAGCCCAAATTATCAGCCAGTATTGCAGCTTCCACAAAGTCAGGAACAGTCGAGTCTTTGGTAGTTGGGGCTTTTTAATGTCCACTTCAGCTTTTTATTATTTACAAAAGACGGATCAGATCCACGCTCTGGAGATTGTGGAACCGACGTTATGGCGCGATGTATACATATCAACTTCCGATCACCGTCGTGAAACAGCGATGTTAAGAGAGGTTGTTCCGCTGATTCATCAAGTAACTCAGCAAGAGTGTGAGTCTGGTCGGTGGCAAGATGATATTTTTGATCCTACCGCGTAAGCTTACTGTGGTGTTGCTAGAAGGTGTGTACTGGGAGTAGGGAGTGACGATCTATTTTTATTATGAATTCATGAAAATGGTTTCCTCATGAAACCCGTAGCGTTCATTCTTATGGTCTTCAATGAATAGCTTTATTGTTCTGCTGACACTGCTGAAAGCGAGCTCTTCCCAAGGAATATTATCTAGATCAAAAAGCGCCACTTCAGAACTTTCGTCTGTGGTGTGGAAGTCATCTCGCTCTAGTTCAGCAAGATAAAATAGGTGAACTTGATTAATATGAGGGATGCTGATCATGCTGAAGGCTTGCTTACAGACTGCGATTGATCCGCTTTCCTCCAGTGTTTCTCTTAATGCGCCTTCACTGGTGGTTTCTTGGTTTTCCATAAAACCTGCAGGCAATGTCCAGAAACCTAAGCGTGGTTCGATATTACGTCGACACAACAAAAGTCGCCCTTTATACAAAGGAATTGTCCCTGTGATGATTCTAGGGTTGTCATAATCTATGTACTCACAACTTGGGCATACCGCTCTAACACGATTATCCCCAATAGGAATTTTCATCTCTACGGCATGACCGCATTGTGGGCAGTATCTCATGAATTTCCTTTAGCGCTTCAGACGAAGCTTGGCGTATTTGACGACTTTATCTTCTATTTCCTGAATTTCAATCATGTAGTGACCCACCCATAAACTAATAGGGTGTTCAGGAATGAATTCTAGCGTTTCAATAATGAGGCCGTTAAGTGTTTTTGGGCCGTCAGTCGGTAAGTGCCAATCGAGTGTTTTGTTGATTTCCCGAATGTGTGTCGAACCTTCTATCCTAAAAGCGCCGTCTTCTAGAGTTTGAATTTCCTCTTCTTCATCCAGTGTTGGCGGAGTGAATTCGCCTACGATCTCTTCGAGTACATCTTCTAGTGCTGCGATGCCTTGAACGTCACCATATTCATCTACTACGATACCCATTTGTTGGTGATCTTTTTGGAAATTGAGTAATACGGTGTTTAATGATGTACTTTCAGGGATGAAATACGGTTCAACGGTCGCTTTTAGAAGTGCTGCTTTAGAAGGCGTTGGATCACGAAGGAAAACGGCCGCGTGTCTAGCATGAAGTATGCCAATGACTTTATTAATTTCGCCATTATAAACGGGCATTCGAGTGTGTCTGCTTTGGCAGATTTGCTCAATGATCTCTTCGATGGAGTCTTCGATATCAATACCGATCACTTCATTTCGAGGCACCATGATGTCTTCGACAGACACTTTTTCTAGGTCGAGAATGGAAAGCAGCATGTCTTGGTGCGCAGCTGGTATGAGGCCACTTGCTTCATTAACAACGGTCCTCAGCTCTTCAGAGTCGAGTGTGTTGTGATTGTTTTGAGAAGCATGAACGCCGATTAAGCGTAATAGTCCATTAGACAAGCCATTTACCAACCAGACCAGTGGATACAATACCTTTAATAAAATGGCAAGAATCCAAGAGGCCGGAAAGGCAATTTTTTCTGGGTGTATTGCTGCCAGCGTCTTTGGTGTTACCTCTGCAAAAATTAGCACCACCATAGTGAGTGCGGCGGTTGCTATTGCTACACCGGCATCGCCCCATAGACGAACGGCAATGATGGTTGCTATTGCTGAAGCAAGGATATTAACAAAGTTATTTCCTATTAATATGACGCCAATAAGTCTATCTGGTCGTTCTAGAAGGGAGTTTACCTTGATCGCGGATCGGTTCTTAGTTTTAACAAGGTGCTTTAGTCGATATTTGTTAATCGACAGCATCCCTGTTTCGGAACTCGAAAAGAAAGCAGAAAGTAAAATAAGACAAAAAAGTATTCCACTAAGAACACCTAAGGGTACTTCGTTCAAAAAGGGATCGCCTCAATTATGTAGATAAAAGGATTATTAGTTCTTAAGGTCTTACTGTCAAACATACTTTATCTCATTGTCGACTAGTTGGATAAAATTTGTAGCACAATTTGACTGCCAAAATAGCCTAGCATTAGTAAGAAAAAGCCGCTCAAGGTAAGCTTTACCGCCAATTGTCCACGCCAGCCTACAATATGTCTGCCTAGCAGTAACCCTGCAAAAACAAACCAAGAAGCTATTGTGAAGAATGTTTTATGGACGAGGTGTTGGGCAAACATGTCTTCAATGAAATAAAATCCAGTCGCTATTGTGATGGTTAGCAAGATGAAGGCAGCCCAGATGAATTCAAACATCAACTGCTCCAATACTTGTAATGGAGGGACTCTGAGTAGTTGTTTAAGCTTATGGTGCTTAAGTTGGTACTCTTGAATAGAAAGGAGTATCCCTACCCCGCAAGCGGTGGTAAATAAACTATAAGCTGCGGATGCTATGAGTATGTGGGCGCTAGTGCCCCATGAACTACTGTGTAGCTGCGTTAAATCCCATGGTTTAATGGCGTTTAGCGCAATGACGATGGCACTCAGCAGTAAAGCAGTGCCTAGTAACAGGGATAAGTCTTTATCGCGATTACTTAACCAAAGTAAACTGTTGCCGATAATGGCGATCAGAAGCCCGATGGTCAAAAAATTAAAACCGTCATAGTTAAGTAATAATTGAGTTAGTGAAAAGGTATGTACGGCGATTGCAAACGCCCCAACATACTGGGTGGAGCGATTTGTCGGACGAAAATAATACGCTGTGCCAGCGATCAAACAAGCAATACAAGCAAGCCAAAGCGATAATTGAGTCATGAAACTAAAGGTTCCGAAGAGTAAAGGTATAGGGTGACAAACATTTATCCGTTATAATAGAGATAATTTCACCTTGGATAAACTGAAACCGTAGGTTTTTTCCATTTAGAGCCAAAATTTGAGGGCAATATGTTCGACAATTTATCGAATCGTTTAACTTCCTCGCTTGATCGTATACGAGGTCGAGCTAAATTAACTGACGACAACATAAAAGAAGTGTTGCGTGAAGTGCGTATGGCACTTCTTGAGGCTGATGTTGCACTGCCTGTTGTCAAAGATTTTATTGAAGCCGTCAGAGAGCGTGCAATAGGGACTGAAGTCTCAAAAAGTTTGAGCCCTGGACAGGTTTTCCTGAAAATTGTTAAGCAGGAACTTGAAAATGTAATGGGTCAGGCTAACGATGGGCTGAATCTTCGTGTTGCTGGCCCAGCTGTTATTTTATTGGCAGGTTTGCAAGGGGCGGGTAAAACTACCTCGGCGGCTAAGCTTGCTAAGTACTTAAAAGAGCGCGAGAAAAAATCTGTCTCTGTTGTCAGTGCGGACGTTTATCGTCCTGCCGCTATTAAACAGCTTGAAACACTTGCTGGTGAAGTGGGTGTCGACTTTATCCCAAGCGATCTGTCGCAGAAGCCAATTGACATTGTTAATAGCGCAATTGATTACGCCAAAAAAGCCCATAAAGATGTTTTGATAGTCGATACCGCGGGTCGCTTGGCAATTGATGACGACATGATGGCTGAGATTAAGGCGCTACACGCAGCGGCTAATCCTATCGAAACCTTATTTGTTGTCGATGCAATGACCGGTCAGGATGCGGCAAATACGGCAAAAGCATTTGGCGATATTTTACCTTTAACGGGCGTTATCTTAACGAAAACTGACGGCGATGCTCGTGGCGGTGCCGCGTTGTCTGTTCGTCATATTACCGGTAAGCCTATTAAGTTCTTGGGTGTAGGTGAAAAAACCGATGCACTAGAGCCTTTCCACCCTGATCGTTTAGCGTCTCGTATCTTGGGTATGGGTGACATGCTTTCTTTAATAGAGGAAGCAGAACAAAAAATAGATAAAGAAAAAGCTGAAAAATTAGCCGGGAAGCTGAAAAAAGGCAAAGGCTTTGACTTAGAAGACTTTAAAGAGCAGCTTCAGCAAATGAAAAACATGGGCGGTATGAGCTCAATGTTAGATAAAATGCCAGGCATGGGTCAATTGGGTAATGTTAAGGATAAGGTGAATGATAAAATGTTCGTTCAAATGGAAGCCTTAATTAATTCAATGACGTCAGCTGAGCGCCGCAACCCTGATGTTATTAATGGCTCGCGAAAAAAACGTATTTCAACGGGTGCGGGATTGCAAATACAGGATTTGAATCGTTTGCTTAAACAACATAAGCAAATGCAAAAAATGATGAAGAAGATGACCGCGAAAGGTGGTATGCAAAAAATGATGCGTGGTTTGGGTGGAATGATGCCAGGTGGTGGCATGCCGGGTGGAGGGAATTTCCCTAAGTTTTAAACATATCTTCTTGTTTTTATTGACGGTAGTTAAAAAACTGCCGTTTTTAATGTCTGGGTGAGTGATTCGCCCTTTCGTTTTTCTAGTTTATCGACTAGAATATGCCGCCTTCTTGTAGTATGAGTCAAAAATCGACTCGGCAAGAGGCGTTTCGTTAAGCAATAAGGAACCAATAATATGGTAACTATTCGTCTTTCTCGTGGTGGCTCTAAAAAGCGCCCATTCTATCATTTGAACGTGGCTGATAGCCGTCGTGCACGTGATGGTCGTTATATCGAGCGTTTGGGTTTCTTTAACCCTGTTGCTCGTGGTCAAGAAGAACGTCTACGCATCGATTTAGATCGCGTAAATCATTGGGTTAGCCAAGGCGCTCAACTTTCTGACCGTGCTGCGCAGCTTGTAAAAGATGCTGGCAAAAACGCTTAATATTGAGGTAGTGCTATGTCTGCATTAAAACAAGCGGCCGCTCCTGAGCAAGCGCTTGTCGTTGGACGCATTACATCAGTTTATGGTGTTAAGGGGTGGGTGAAGTTATATTCACACACTGACCCAATGCAAGGAATCTTCGATTACAAGCATTGGTGGTTGAAAACTCCTAGTGGGTGGAAAACCATAGAATTAAGCCAAGGGCGTTTGCAAGGACGTGGTTTGGTGGCATCGGTAATAGGCTATAGCGACAGAGATCTTGTAAAAGAAATTTGTGGTATGGACGTTTATATTGATGCGGCAGAACTGCCAGAATTGGAAGAAGGTGATTATTACTGGAGCCAACTGGAAGGTCTGAGGGTTATTACCAAAGAGGGTATCCTCTTAGGGAAGGTTTCTCAAATTATGGAAACCGGTGCGAATGATGTGATTGTTGTCCGCGCGTGTGAAGGTAGCTTTGATCGTGAAGAGCGATTGATTCCTTATTCTCCAGGAACTCATGTTTTAAACATCGATTTAGAACAGCAGGAAATGGTAGTTGACTGGGATCCAGAATTTTAAACAGATAAGCTGAGGTCACAACGTGAAGGTTAGCGTTATATCGCTCTTTCCGGAAATGTTTCAGGCCATTACCCAATATGGAGTAACAGGCAGAGCCATTAAGTCTGGGTTGGTTGAGGTGGATTTTTATAATCCCCGAGATTTTACTCATGACAAGCATAAGACAGTAGATGATCGTCCTTATGGTGGTGGTCCAGGGATGCTCATGAAAGTGCAGCCTCTCAAAGACGCCATTGCGAGTGCCAAAGTATCGGTGCCCAATGCAAAAGTTATTTATCTATCCCCTCAAGGGCGTACGCTAACGCAAGAAGGCGTGCAGCAGCTTGCTAAACAAGCAGAATTTATTCTGGTAGCAGGTCGCTATGAAGGCGTTGATGAGCGTTTAATTCAATCTGAGATTGATGAAGAATGGTCCATTGGCGACTTTGTCCTAAGTGGTGGCGAGTTGCCGGCTATGGTGCTCATGGATACTGTATTTCGTATGGTTCCAGGAGTGTTAGGAAAGCAGGCGTCTGCGGATGAGGATTCATTTGCTGACGGTTTGTTGGATTGCCCGCATTACACTCGCCCTGAAGTACTGAATGGTGAACCTGTGCCATCTGTGCTGCTTAGTGGCAACCACGAGGAGATTAGGCGCTGGCGATTAAAACAAAAGCTCGGAAGAACTTTTGAGCGCCGGCCAGACCTTCTGCAATACCTTGAGTTGGACAAGGAACAGCAGTTGTTGTTAGAAGAGTTTATTCGCGAAACTGAAGATTCAACCTCGGCAGAGTAGGAATTGCGAGCTTATCAGAAAGAAGAGCCTTCATGCTGATAAGAAACCATATCATTAGGAGTCACATCCATGAGTAATAAAACTAAACTGATTCAGCAGATAGAAGCTGAACAAATGACAAAAGAAATTCCAGCCTTCGGGACTGGTGATACTATTGTTGTTCAGGTTAAAGTTAAAGAAGGTTCACGCGAGCGTCTACAGGCCTATGAAGGCATTGTAATTGCTAAGCGTAACCGTGGTCTTAACTCAGCATTTACCGTTCGTAAAATTTCTAGCGGTATTGGTGTTGAGCGTGCTTTCCAAACGTACAGCCCTTTGGTTGAAAGCATCGAAGTTAAACGCCGCGGTGACGTGCGTCAAGCTAAGATCTACTACCTACGCGAGCGTTCTGGTAAATCTGCACGTATCAAAGAGAAATTGGCAAAACGTTAATTTTTCTGTTCTAAAAAAAGGCGACGCGAGTCGCCTTTTTTTATGGAACTAACCCCTTTATGTATGGCCTAATAGTAAATAATTCCCTATTTACTTGAGGTGTCCAGTGTCGATTCTTTCCCGTTTTTTGTTTTTATGTGTTTTACCAGTTTTTTTTTCTAATGTCATTTGGGCTGATGAGGCTCAGATCCTCTCCTCTTTAAAAAAAGCCCTTCCGCAATATGATGTCGGAAGTGTTAAATTTCACCAAGCATCAGGATTGTATGTTGTTGAAATGAGTGATGGTCCGACGCTACACGTTACCTCGGATGGCCGTTACTTTGTCGCAGGAGATTTGTATAAAATTAATGGTGAGCGATTAGAAAATGAAACCGAGAAAGCGAAGCTTGCTAAGGTTGAAGCTTTACCAGAATCCCAAATGATTATTTATAAAGCGAAAGATGAGAAGGCCCATATTACCGTTTTTACGGATGTGGATTGTGGCTACTGTCGAATGCTGCATAATGATGTTCCTGCATTGAATGAAATAGGCATCACCGTGCGCTACGTGGCTTTTCCTAGAGCGGGTGTTGGCTCAGGTGCTTATAATAAAATGGTGAGCATCTGGTGTTCTGATGATCCTAAATCTTGGCTAACAAAAGTGAAGTTAGGGGAAGAGATACCAGAAAATAAATGTGCAAATCCTATCGCTGATCAATTTAATTTAGGTCGGATGGTAGGGGTGCGAGGTACGCCGTCTATTGTTTTGCCCAACGGTACGCTGTTACCGGGTTATTTGCCTGTAGATAAACTGGCAAAAGAAGTTGGGTTATAGTCTTATCGCAAAATATTCCATTAAACATGAGGCTTCTTCAGTCTTTTCTACGTTGGGTTTAAATGATACTGGCGTTATAATAAATCAGTTTTTCAGTTAACTAAGTGATCTATAAAAATTAAATTATCTCTGTGGGGTATTGTTTTGAAACCGGTAAAAGTCGGAATTTGTGGGCTGGGGACTGTGGGGTCCGGCAGTTTTAGCATTCTTCGTAATAATGCAGAAGAGATCACACGCCGTGTTGGTCGCAGTATTGTTATCGAACAGATCGGTGCTCGTCGTGACAATGACACGTGCGACACCTCCGGGGTAGACGTTACCCGCGACATTTTTGATGTGGTTAATAATCCAGAGATAGATATTGTCCTTGAGCTCATCGGCGGAACAACGGTTGCGAAAGAACTTGTGCTTACCGCGATTAAAAATGGTAAGCATGTTGTAACGGCCAACAAGGCTTTAATTGCTGAACACGGTAATGAAATTTTCGCAAGAGCCCAAGAGAAGGGCGTTATTGTTGCATTTGAGGCCGCTGTAGCGGGTGGAATACCAATTATTAAGTTGATACGAGAAGGTCTGTCTGCCAATAGAATTGATTGGTTAGCGGGTATTATCAATGGTACTGGTAATTTCATTCTGTCTGAGATGAGTGAAAAAAATCGTAATTTTGATGATGTGTTAGCAGAAGCGCAAGCGCTTGGCTACGCTGAAGCAGATCCGACGTTTGATATTGAAGGCATTGATGCCGCGCATAAGTTGACTATTTTAGCGTCCATTGCTTTTGGTATTCCATTGCAGTTTGAAAAAACGTATACAGAAGGCATCAGCCGCATTACATCGGAAGATGTCGCGTTTGCGAGTGAACTTGGTTATGCCATTAAGCATTTGGGCATCGCGCGCCGTTCAAAAATGGGTATTGAGTTGCGAGTTCATCCGACCTTAATTTCCCGCAAGCAGCTTCTAGCCAATGTAAATGGCGTCATGAATGCGATTATGGTTCAAGGTGATGTGGTTGGTCCGACGTTAACGTATGGTGCTGGCGCTGGGGCATTACCAACTGGGTCATCTGTTGTCGCAGATGTGATTGATGTTGCTCGTACATTAACTGCGGATCCAACCAATCGTGTTCCTCACTTGGCTTTCCAAGCAGACGCTTTATCCAACGTGCAGATTTTGCCAGTAGAAGAAATTGAGTGTGGTTTCTTCCTTAATATGACAATCAAAGACCGTGCTGGCGTGTTAGCTAATATTACGCAAATTTTGTCAATGAATGATATTAGTATTGAGTCTCTTATTCAGCGAGAGCGTGAGGGTAGTGAGTTGGTGCCCTTGGTTGTGATGACTCACGATGTAAAAGAACGCAACATGAACGCGGCAATTGCAGCGATTGAAGCTTTGCCGGACGTTGCGGGAACTGTGCAACGAATCCGCGTCGAAAACTTGGCGTAAGAGAGAGCAAAATATGAAGTACATTTCTACTCGTGGTAAAGCCCCTGCGCTTTCTTTTGGTGATGTGTTGTTGGCTGGTTTGGCGAATGATGGTGGCTTGTATGTGCCGGAAACCTTGCCGCATTACAGTAAAGAAGAAATAGCATCATGGGCGAGCCTTAGTTATCAAGCACTCGCTTTTAAGATTATGTGGCCCTTTGTTGAAGGCGATATTCCTGCTGATGCGTTTAAGAAAATGATCGATGACGCTTACGCTAGCTTCAACCATTCATCGATTGCACCGATGGTTCAAGTTGGTAATAACGAATGGATACTTGAGTTGTTCCGTGGTCCAACGCTTGCTTTTAAAGATTTTGCATTGCAGCTACTGGGCCGTTTGATGGACTATGTTCTGTCTGAACGCAAAGAAAAACTTGTGATTCTTGGTGCAACGTCAGGAGACACCGGATCAGCTGCTATTGAAGGTTGTCGTCATTCTGAACACCTTAGTATTTTTATTTTGCACCCATATCAACGTGTATCAGAAGTACAGCGTCGTCAAATGACCACAGTGATCGATGATAATGTGTTTAATATTGCAGTCAAAGGTAACTTTGATGATTGCCAAGGTATGGTGAAATCCAGCTTTGCCGATCAGTCTTTCTTGAAAGGCGCCAAGTTGGGTGCGGTTAACTCGATTAATTGGGCGCGCATTATGGCTCAGATCGTTTATTATTTTTCGTCTGCTTTGTTGGTTGGCGCGCCTCATCGTAAAGTGTCTTTCTCGGTTCCAACGGGCAATTTCGGTGATATTTTTGCCGGTTATTTGGCGAAAAAAATGGGCTTACCAATTGATCAACTCGTGGTAGCAACAAACAAGAACGATATTTTGCATCGTGTGATTACCCAGAACGACATGAGTCGTCAGTCGTTGAATGTCACTTTATCGCCAAGCATGGACATTATGGTATCGAGCAACTTTGAACGCCTATTGTTCGATGCTCATGGCCGTGATGGCGCCAAAATTGATGATTTGATGGCACGCTTTAATAAAGGCGATGTTTCTCTTGATGATCAAGCATGGTCGTTCGTGAAAGAGAATTTTGATAGCTATAAAGTGGACGATGAAAAAACGTGTGACGTGATTGCGGATGTTTTTGCTAAGACTCAGTACTTGCTTGACCCTCACACGGCGATTGGTCTTGAGGCCGCTCGTCATTGTTGGAAAGACAAATCAGTTCCAATGATTACATTGGCCACTGCGCATCCGGTTAAATTTCCTGAAGCCGTTGAAAAAGCAGGCTGTGAAACGCCGGTGTTGCCTGAACACATGGCAGATCTTTTCGAGCGAGAGGAATCCTACACTGTGCTTGATAATAATCTGAGCGACGTTCAAGCTTTTGTAACGCAAAAAATATAACTTACGATCTGGCTAGGAATTATCTAGCAACAGTAACAACGGCCAATCAATGATTGGCCGTTTCTTTCCTCTTTTACATGCCCCTCATATGAATCTCATTTTATTAGACCCAAAAAACACACTAGATTCTGGCCAGTATGCTCTAAATACTCGGCAGCAAACTCATATTTCGAAAGTGATCAAAGCAGAACAGGGCGATGTACTGCGAGTGGGGATATTAAATGGAAAGATAGGCGAGGGAGTGTATGAGCCACCGAAAGACGATCGGCTGGGGTATATCCATTCTGTTTATCTGTCTATTCCTGCGCCTCAACCGCTACCCATGATTTTGGTAATGGCTTTGCCTAGACCCAACATGCTTAAGCGAACTCTGCAGAATATTAGTGCGATGGGTGTGAAGGAGTTGTACTTGATTCACTCTGCCAAAGTAGAAAAAAGTTATTGGCAGAGTCCTGTGCTGCAAACTGAGTCCATTCAACAGTGTTTGCTTGAAGGGCTTGAGCAGGCAAAAGACACCATCATGCCGACATGGTCTTTGATTCCAAGATTTCGCCCCTTTGTTGAAGATCAGTTGCCGGCGTTGTTGATAGACAAAGTGGGCTTGTTAGCTCACCCTTACTTAGCTAAACGCTGTCCGATCGATATACAAAAACCGTGTGTTCTCGCGCTTGGGCCGGAAGGAGGGTGGAATGAATTTGAAGTGGATAAGTGGCACGAGGCTGGTATGGAGTCTGTTCATTTAGGTGATCGTATTTTAAAAGTAGAAACAGTTGTCCCTGTATTATTGTCGCGTCTATATCCAATTTAGAGTTAAATGCATGAAATGTTGTTATTTGTAACTGAATGGCATTAGAGAAGGAGCTCTTTTAGACTTTGGTGTAGGATTATCCTATTCGTAAAGTAACGACCCAGCTTTGCTGGGTCGGAGAGCATTGATGGCAAAAAACGTAGATCGTATTAAAAAAAATAAAATAAAAGATAAGACGAAATCTACTTGGCTTACATTTTTCTATGTTGGTGAAAACGAAGGTGCGTTCTCTGAGGATGCTCGTCGAGTTTTTATTATTAATCTTTTTGCAACTGTCGGTGTTCTTTTTACGCTTCCTTTAGGCCTTTCTTCATTGTATGAGGGGAAGGTTATCCTCGGTGTGGTGCTGATTTTTATCGCTTTCTTGTATTCGATGAATCATGTCTATTTGCGTTACACTCACAATCATTCCATGTCCGGTAATTTTGTTATTTACCCTTTGTATATCTTGATGGTTTATCTCATTTATACGGGTGGCGTACATGGTACTGGGCATGTTTGGATTTATTGTCTTCCTGCTGTGGCTTTATTCTTACATGGTCTGAAGCGAGGTCTCATAGAGCTTGGGCTTTTTACCTTAGTGCTAGTGATTGTTATGTTTTTCATGGACAGTCATTTTGTCGAGTCTGGTTACCACCCTGCGTTAAAGTCTAGAATCCTATTTTCATTTTTTGTTGTTATTTTTCTTTCTGCCATTTATGAATATTCGATGTCTCGTTCGAATCAAGAGTTAAAAGAGACGACTGCAAAACTTAAATTAGTTGCTAATACGGATGAATTAACCGAACTACTGAATCGTAGGGGGATGATGCAACGTTTAGAAGGTACGACTTATACCAGCTATCACCTATTATTGGCGGATGTGGACTTTTTTAAGCGTATAAATGATGAGTATGGACATGATGTCGGTGATTACGCCTTAGCTGAGTTGGGCAGGATTATTCAGAAGCCGCTTCCAAAGGGCGGCCTGGTTTCTCGTTGGGGAGGGGAGGAGTTTTTGGTTGCTGTATGCGATTGCACAGAGCTTGATGCTTTTAACTTGGCTGAATCCATACGGCAGAAAGTAGAAGAACATGAGTTCGTATATTTGGATCAAAAATTTCGTATGACGCTGAGTTTTGGTGTGGCCACAATGAATGAATTTACGTCATTAAGAGAAACAATCACCCTCGCCGATAATCGTTTGTATAGTGCGAAACGCGCAGGCCGAAATCAGACGCGAAGACGTTGAGTTACTATATCGAATGATTTTTAGTGCAGCACCAATAAAACAGTCTACTTCTTCTACAGTAATGTTCGGCATTGGCCTCATAAGCTTGTAATAGTTTCAAGCCTAAAGAAATTGATCAGTCCGCTTCCGATAGCACCTTCCACACCTACAAACCTGAAAATAGTCACAGCTCCTAGTGCAGGTGGCGACCCTGTTGCACAGTCTTGATTACTGCTTCGTTATTGCCTCTTTGGCTTGTACTCGCACGAGAATCGTCGTTTTCATGATACTCTTTTCCTATTTATCATTATTTTGGTTGTTGAGATTTTTATGCGTATTGAACGTCGTCCGGTTCCGGTTGAACAAAATGACTTTCCTAATAGTATGTCCGCGACCTTGCAGCGAGTCTTTATGGCACGTGATGTGATGACCGTGGCTCAACTCGACTACCGACTGCCGCATTTATTAAGGCCGGATTCGTTATTTGATTTAAAAGCAGCAGCCAGTATTTTGGCTGATGCGATTGAGGCAGGGCAGAAGATTCTGATTGTTGGGGATTTTGATGCGGATGGCGCGACGAGTACCAGTCTTGGCATTCTTGCTCTAGAGGCGATGGGGGCGATTTCGCCAGACTATTTGGTGCCAAATCGTTTTGAATTTGGTTATGGACTGACGCCAGAAATTGTCGAGGTGGCGAAAGAAAGGGAGCCGGCGGTATTGGTGACGGTCGATAATGGCATTGCCAGTATCGATGGTGTGTTAGCAGCAAAGTCTTATGGCATGAAAGTGGTGGTAACCGATCATCATTTACCCGGTGACAGCTTGCCAATGGCCGATGCCATCGTGAATCCGAATCATCCAGAATGCGGTTTTCCAAGTAAAAACTTAGCGGGTGTTGGCGTTATATTTTATGTGATGTCAGCACTTCGCGCAGAATTAAAGCATCGGAATTGGTTCATTGAGCAGCATATTCCTGAGCCGAAAATGGCTGACTATTTAGATTTGGTCGCTTTGGGAACAGTCGCTGATGTGGTGCCATTGGATGCCAATAACCGAATTTTGGTACAGCAAGGTATTAAGCGTATACAAGCGGGCTTGGCACGACCTGGTATCTTAGCTTTATTAGAGGTGGGGCATCGAGATCACACCCAATTAAAAGCATCTGACTTGGGTTTTGTTGTTGGGCCAAGGCTAAACGCGGCGGGTCGTCTTGATGACATGTCGGTTGGCATTGAATGTTTGTTGGCGGTGCACCCACATCAAGCTCGCCAATACGCTCAGCAGCTCGATCAGTTTAACCGTGAGCGTAAAGTGATCGAGTCGGATATGAAAGAACAAGCCGAATTAGTGTTGGTTTCTTTATTAGATGACGAACAAGACATGCCTAATGGTATGTGCTTTTACGATGCGGATTGGCATCAAGGCGTCATTGGGATTCTAGCTTCTCGGATGAAAGACAAATGCCATCGCCCTGTGATTGCGTTTGCCCGAGTCGGTGAAGATGAACTAAAAGGTTCAGCTCGTTCTATTCCCGGCGTTCATATTCGGGATGCTTTAGATTTATTGGCCAAGCGTTATCCGCAACTGCTGAGCAAGTTTGGCGGTCATGCAATGGCGGCAGGTATGTCGATTAAAGAATCTCATTATGAAGCATTTCGTTTGGCGTTTGATGCGATCATTACTGAGTGGGTAACGCCTGAGCAACTAGAGGCGACGCTTATGACAGATGGGCCGTTGGCGTCAGAAGACTTTAGTTTGAGTTTTGCTGAGCAAGTTAGATTGTCTGGGCCTTGGGGGCAGATGTTTCCAGAGCCTTGCTTTGATGGTGTATTTGATATCTTGCAGCAGCGGATTGTTGGCGAAAAGCATCTTAAATTGATGGTGCGTGAACCAAGTAGTGGTCTTTTATTAGACGCGATTAGTTTTTTTGTGGATCTGGAAAAATGGCCCAATGATAAGTCGTCACAGGCGCGTCTGGTTTACAAATTGGATATCAATGAGTTTCGAGGTCAACGTAATCTGCAGTTGTTAGTGGACTATTTAGAGCCTGCTTAAACCAAACACAAAGATTGGTTTTTTTGCCGAACAAATTGGATTTGGCACTGCATATCGGATCAAAAGTTGAGGTATAATGCGCCTCCCTCATACATCACTCTATTTTTACTGGAGCTCATTCATGACAGCACTGGTTCTTGACGGCAAACTTTGCGCCAAAGAAACTGAAAACCGCTTACAAGCACAAGTTGCCGAGCTTAAAGAGCGTACCGGTCGCACCCCAATTTTAGCGACCATTTTAGTGGGTGCTGATCCAGCATCAGCCACTTATGTGAAAATGAAAGGCAACGCTTGTCGCCGAGTAGGCATGGACTCTATGGCAATTGAATTGCCAGAAACCACGACGACAGAGCAGCTTTTAGCCAAAATCAACGAATTGAATAATAATCCAGATGTGCACGGTATTTTGTTGCAACATCCGGTGCCAGCACAAGTTGACGAACGTCTTTGTTTTGATGCGATTGCGGCTCATAAAGACGTTGATGGTGTTACTTGCCTTGGCTTTGGTCGTATGGCGATGAAAGAGCCAGCTTACGGCGCGGCAACGCCTGCTGGTATCATGCGTTTGCTTGAAGCCTATGACGTAAATCTAGAAGGTAAACATGTTGTTGTGGTTGGTCGTAGCCCGATTTTGGGTAAACCGATGGCAATGATGATGTTGAACGCCAACGCTACTGTCACTATTTGCCATTCTCGTACGCAAAATTTATCTGAGTTTGTAAAACAAGCTGACGTGATTGTTGGGGCAGTGGGTAAACCTGAGTTTATCAAAGCGGAATGGATCAAAGATGGCGCGGTTGTGGTTGATGCGGGTTATCACCCTGGTGGCGTCGGTGATATTGAACTTTCGCCTTTAGTTAACCGCGTTACGGCTTATACACCAGTTCCAGGCGGTGTTGGACCAATGACGATTAATACACTGATTTTGCAAACTCTAGAATCCGGCCTTAAACAACTAGGCTAATGGACTTGAAAGGTTTGTATCGCTGCCCCATATTATTGATATAGAGTCGAAAAATGGGACAGAAAGGCCGCGCCATTAGGTGCGGCTTATTTTTTATGAATTGAACAGAAATAGGCAGACATTATATGTCCACAGAAATGTTAAAAGATGCGTTGGACTTCGATTTGATCGCCGATGTGTTTGTTACAGAATCCATTACCGCCTCGCCGTCAGAATTACACGGTCAATTATGTGGCTACCTAGCTTCTGGTGTGACCTTGCCGTTGGAAGATTGGTTGACGATGGTGGTTGAGTTTTGTGATATTGAAGGGTGGAAAGAAGACGCTAGCCGTGTGGTTATCGTTGAGCTTTATACCGCGACGCTGACTCTGCTTCAAAATGGTGAGTTTGCGCTTGTGCCAAGTATTTCAGATGAAGACGCGGATTTGTGCGAAAGAGGTGTGACTTTATCGCAATGGGCGCATGGTTTTTTAGCAGGCTATGGTTTGTCTGGACAAAAAAACACCTTATCGGATGAAATCAAACAAATCCTTCGCGACTTTGCCAATATATCGGGTATGCAAGCTGAAATGCGCGCACTTGAAGACAGCAATGACAATGAAGCAGACTTGACTGAATTGGTTGAATACGTGAGATTGTCAGCGATGATGATGTACACAGAACATCATGCTATCAATCCCGATGTGGATCATACCAAGAAGAATTCATTACATTAAAAGCGAGACCTTTTATGAAAATCGACACTCAAACTTATCAGGCGCGCCGTGAACGTTTGATGCAATCCTTACCTGAAAATAGTGTGGTTGTGGTACGTACTGGTGAGTTGTCAACTCGTAGTAATGATTGCGAGTATGAGTTTCGTCCTCATAGCAGCTTTTTCTATTTAACGGGATTTCCAGAGCCAAGTGCGTATGCCTTGATTCATGGGCATGGCGATATGACCTTAGTTACTTTGCCAAAAGACCCTGAGAAGGAGCAATGGGATGGCTTTCGTTTCGGTATAGAAGGCGCAATAGCGAACTTTGGTGCAAATGAAGCCGTGGCATTGGATGAGTTAGACAGTGTCGCTTTTGCTGCATTGGATGGCGCATCACACGTTGCTTACTTATTTGATGATTCTACCTTAAGAGAAAAAATTGCAACTTGGCGCAGTGCTGTTGCGGCTCGCGCTAGAATGGGCGCGGTGGCACCGACGAATTTTATCGATCTGGCGCCTGTGGTCTCAGAAATGCGTTTGCGAAAAGACACTGAAGAAATCGCCATTATGGAAACGGCCGCGCAAATTAGTGTTGAGGCTCATAAACAGGCGATGCGTACAGTTCGTCCTGGAATGAATGAGTATCAGCTCGAAGCTGAGCTTAATTATGTCTTTATGAAATCCGGCGTGCGACAACCTGCGTATAACAACATAGTGGCTTCCGGTAGCAATGCTTGTGTGCTGCATTACATCAAAAATGATGAAGTCATTGAAGATGGCGATCTTATCTTGATTGATGCTGGCGCGGAATTAGGCTGTTACGCCGCCGATATTACGCGTACTTTCCCCGCGAATGGCAAATTCAGTGAACCCCAAGCGGCGTTGTATCAAGTGGTATTAGATGCGTACCATGCCGGTATGGAAAAGCTTACCGTGGGAACCCCTTATGAAGCTTGTCACAATGCAGCGGTACGAACGTTAACAGAAGGTCTGGTCACTCATGGTTTATTAATGGGGGGGGTTGATCAGCTGATCGAGAGCAAGGCATATCGAGATTTTTACATGCACAATACAGGGCATTGGTTAGGGCTTGATGTTCATGATTGCGGCGCTTATAAAATTTCGGGTGAGTCGCGTTTACTTGAGGAAGGCATGGTGTTGACCATTGAGCCGGGATTGTATATTTCTGCTGATAATCAGTCGGTTGATGAAAAATGGCGGGGTATAGGGATTCGAATTGAAGACGATGTGCAAATTCGTGCTGATGGCCCTTATGTATTAACTCATGGCCTACCAAAAGAAATTAAAGAGATTGAAGCTTTAATGGCTGAGAATCGTTAATCAAAAACGCGAAGCGTTGGAGTAAGGTTAGATGGCTAAGTCGTACGATCTGATTATAGTGGGTGCCGGTATGGTGGGTGCTCTGTCGGCGATATTGTTGGCTAAATCTTCTTTACGAATTGCGCTTGTGGATAAACACGATGGTGACTATCGTTTGTCTACGCCCCCCGCTTATGACTCGAGAGTCAGCGCTATTTCCAGTCAGTCAAAAGCCTTGCTTGAAACGGCCGGAGTATGGCAAGGCATTCCCCTAGAACGTATAGCATCTTATGACAATATGGTTGTTTGGGATGGCCTTGGTGACGGTCATGTTGATTTTAATGCTGAAACAACGTCGATGCTTGAACTAGGTTGTTTGGTTGAAAATGCGGTTTTGAATCAACAGCTTATGTTGAAAATTCGAGATGTTAAAAACATCGATCTTTATTTGAGTGATACCCTAGAGTCTCATGAACTGAGTGAATCTGGTGTTAGGGCAGAGCTGTCTTCGGGTCACGTATTAGAAGCTCAGGCAATAGTGGCTGCTGATGGCGCCATGTCCAAACTTCGTACAGAGAATGCGTTTGATACGGTCGAGTGGGATTATGGCCATAGTGCCATAGTGGCAACCATAGAAATTGATAAATCACATCAAAACACCGCGTGGCAAAGTTTTGGCGAAGAAGGTATTTTAGCCTTCCTTCCATTACCCAGTGTTGACCAAAGGCATTTTGTGTCCATCGTTTGGTCTGTACCGCCCAAAGAAGCCGAATCATTGATGGCGCTAGAGGCTGACGCCTTTTGTCGTCGTTTGCACTACGCTATTGATAAGCGATTTGATGTCTTGGGGGTTACGCAAGCCCGTCAATCGATCCCGTTGCGACAGCGTCATGCCAAAGAGTATGTGAAGCCAGGTATGGTTTTGATCGGTGATGCCGCCCATACGATCCATCCTTTAGCAGGGCAGGGTGCAAACCTAGGTTTTTCTGATGTTAAAGGATTGGTGGAAGTATTAAGCAAGGCGCATCGTCGAGGAGAATGTTTGGGTGCCAGTAACGTCCTAAGGCGTTATCAACGAGCTAGAATGCTAGATAACATTGCCATGTCGGTAGGGATGGAGGCTTTCAAGCGTTTATTTTCGACACAGCAGCCAGTGTTTGTTCAGCTTAGAAATATTGGAATGAAACGTTTCAATCACGATGTCGCGTTAAAGCAAAAATTGATTGCTCGAGCGGCAGGGCTAGCTTCTTTTTCTTGATACATTCTCATTATCCACGTTACTTATAATGGAAATACGCCACTTTTTTTCAATACACTACGTATTTCTTCTTGAAAAAAACGATTGTTGTCATACTCTGCATAACTAGATACATCACTAAACACTTTACAAGGCGGAATGGAATGCAAGTCCAAGATCTTCTAAAACAAACGGATAAACTCCCCAATGTCCCCGACGTCGTCCGCGAACTGATTCAGCTTCTTAACGATTCAAATGCAAAGTATTCGGATATTGCTGAAAGGGTTTCCCACGATCAGACGATTTCACTAAAAGTGTTGCGGGTAGTAAATTCCGCGTATTTTGGTTTGTCTAGAAAGATCTCTTCTATCGATGAAGCGACGGTTTTATTGGGTATCGATAAACTGAAAACCTTGGTAATCGCTTCTGGTTTTTCTAACTCTGTGACCAGCGTAGAGGGTATTAAGCTATCTGAATTTTGGGCCGATTCTTTTCGTGTTGCTGAGTTGGCGCAATGGATAGCAAAGCGGACTTCATTGGTTGAAGCGGAAGAAGCGTTCACGGTAGGGATTGTGCATAATATAGGTCGTTTACTTTTACATCTTACCGAACCAAAGATCGCAAAAGAGATTCAGGTTTTGGTCGCAAATCGAAAAGCGGGCCGAGTGAAGGCAGAAAAAGATTTGCTTGGTTTTACATCTCAGGATGCAGGGAAAGCGTTAATGGATCTGTGGAAGTTTCCTGTTGGGCTTGGTGACGCAATACAGCATCATAAACGACCATTTGATAATGATGAACCAAAACCATTAGCGTGCGTTTTAAATTTAGCCTGTTACTTGAATGCCTGTATTCGTAATGATCGTGACTACGACTTAGTGAGAGAAGGCTTTCCTATGGCAGTGGCTAAAGCGGCGGGCTTACCGGAAGGCATAGTGTATGAACTAGACGATGCACTTATGATCGGTGATGAGCTTAATCAATTGCTTCATTAATGCTTCTAGATTGCTCTTTGAATCGGCTAGTTTGATTGGAAAGGTGATTTAATTCACCCGATTATTATTAGTACGTTAGTGTGCTTTATGGGCCACTTGAATAAATGATAATCGCTAGTGTTTAGTATTGTGTTGTGCTAATTTCTTGTCTCATTTTTTCTGTCCCTATTTTTTTTCTCTATGATGCATGGAAGTGTCTGTGATGCGTAGAGAATGTTTTCAAATTGTGGAAGGTGAGTACGGCGATGAAATCACATAAAACAACTCATATTACAGAGCGTAAGCTTTTTTTCAAAAGGGCTGGATTAATCACACTGGCATCATTTTTACTTATTTCTACTGGTTTGCAGGCGAAAGGAGAGGTCAATATTTACTCTGCTAGAAAGGAGTCTCTTATTGCACCAGTACTGGATACTTTCTCGAAAGAAAATGATGTTGTTGTAAACTTGATAACCGGCTCAGCCGATGCGTTATTGAGCCGATTGAAAGCCGAAGGCGATGCCAGTCCTGCCGATATGTTTATTACCGTTGATGCTGGCCGTTTACACCGTGCAAAGGCCGCTGGTGTGTTGCGGGCTCTTAATAATAATGTCTTAAATACTAACATTCCAAGTCATTTACGCGACAGTGATGGTTACTGGTTTGGTTTGTCTCAACGTGCTCGTGTTATTTTTTATAACCCTAAAAAAGTATCTCCGAAAGACCTGTCTAGCTACGAAGACCTCGCTAGTTCGAAGTGGAAAGGGCGTATTTGTGTCCGATCCTCTGCCAATATCTATAACCAATCTTTAGTTGCGTCTATGTTAGAAGCGGATGGTCGTGAGAACACACAGACTTGGATTAAAGGCTTGGTATCTAACTTAGCTCGCCCACCTTTTGGTGGAGATATTGATTTATTGAAAGCCGTTTCAGCCGGTGTTTGTGATCTGACATTGGCAAACACTTATTATTACGGTCGCTTAGGGCAGAGTGATAGCGCGGATGAACGAGCGGTGTATAACAGCGTAAAATTATTCTGGCCAAATCAAGGTGAAGGTGAACGCGGTGCTCATGTGAATGTCAGTGGTGCTGGTATTACCGCCGCCGCAACGAATATTGAAAACGCTACTTTACTGCTTGAATTTTTAACGAATCGTGCATCTCAGGAATGGTATGCGCATGTAAATAATGAATACCCTGTTGTAAAAGGCGTTGGAGCACCAGAAATGTTGGCGCCATTTGGGACTTTTCGAGCGGATACCATTTCGTTAAGTCAATTGGGTGAAAACAACCGTGAAGCGGTTGAGCTTATGGACATCGCCGGTTGGAAGTAACCTTTATCTGACATGGCTCTGTAACGTGAGCTTTCTGAAATTGGCTCTTTAAAATGAGCTTTCTGATAGGATTTTTAATAGTTAATGGCTGATTCAGCTTATTCTAGTGTCGCAAGTAAACCTAAATTTAACGGGTTAAAAATGGCGGCAATGCTTATTGCGGCCATTTTGGCTTTGCCCATATTGGTTGTATTGGTCAACGTCCTGATCGGTGGTGGTGATGTGTGGCGACACCTTTACGATACCGTGCTGGCTGAGTATATTTCGAATTCACTTTTACTTATGCTGGGAGTGGGAGTGGGCGTGTTAGTCATTGGCGTACCGTGTGCTTGGTTGACCAGCATGTGTGACTTTCCAGGGCGTTCACTTCTATCTTGGGCGCTGCTTTTACCAATGGCTGTGCCAGCTTACATTATTGCTTATACTTACACTGGTGTACTGGATTTTGCGGGTCCGGTGCAAACCTTTATTCGAGATATTACTGGCTGGCGTTACGGCGAATATTGGTTCTTTGAAATACGTTCGCTTGGAGGCGCCACGGTGATGCTCACCTTGGTTCTCTATCCCTATGTTTATTTAATGAGCCGTGCTGCCTTTTTAGAACAGTCTGAAAACACCTTAGAAGTCAGCCGTACATTGGGTTACTCAGGTCGTGCTGTCTTCTTTAAGCTTGCTCTGCCACTGGCGCGTCCTGCTATTGTGACCGGCCTTACTTTGGCGCTTATGGAGACATTAGCGGATTACGGCACGGTGCAGTATTTTAGTGTAAATACTTTTACGACAGGCATTCTGCGTACCTTTTACGGTTTTGGTGACGTAGCCGCGGCATCACAGTTGGCGGGAGTATTGTTGATGTTTGTGGCCACGCTGATCTTACTAGAACGATATTCACGACACCGTATTCGCTATCATGCTTCTGGGCTGAAAAAGGCGAGCAATCGACGAATGGCCCTGAAAGGTGGTCGCGGTATTTTAGCTAGCGCTTTTTGTCTGGTGCCTATTCTTGTTGGCTTTATTATCCCTGTCAGTGTATTGGCGTACTGGGCTATTTTTAAAGCAGACCGGCCAGGGGCAAACTTTATTCAGCTGGCTTGGAACTCCTTTTATCTTGCCGCCATTGCATCAATGATTGTGGTGAGTTTGGCGTTGGTACTCAGTTATGCCATCCGTTTGAATAACAGTCGTAGTGTGGGTGTGTCGGTTGGTATTGCAGGTTTAGGCTATGCTTTGCCCGGTACAATTATTGCCATTGGTACTATTGTGCCATTAGCTTGGCTTGACCATAGAATTATTGATTTAGTGAAGTACTACAGTGGTGACAAAGTCGGTTTGATCTTTTCAGGTACCTTGGTTGCACTTTTGTTTGCTTATACGGTTCGTTTTATGGCTGTGTCTTTAGGCGCGGTGCAAAATGGCTTGGGAAAAATTAAGCCGAGTATGGACATGGCAGGTCGATCGCTTGGAATGTCATCCTTTAAGGTGCTGACGCGGATTCATATTCCTCTTCTAAAAGGCTCTGTTCTGACGGCAATATTAATTGTGTTTGTCGATGTATTGAAAGAGTTACCAGCGACCTTAGTGCTTCGGCCATTTAATTTTAATACGTTGGCAGTCAGGGCGTTTGAGTTGGCTTCTGATGAAAGGCTTGTGGATGCGGCTCCTGCCTCGTTAATGATAGTGCTGGTGGGCTTAGTGCCAGTGATTTTATTGAGTCGTTCCATTTCTTCACGCACGGATTACTCTAAATAACGGGTACTTTAAAATAGTGAGCACTCTAAATAGGATTCAATATGGCCTCGTTACCTCTTCATAAAACGTTGAAAGAAATGACACTGACCAATGTATCAGTTGGTTATGATGGTGGCGTGGTGGTTAAAAATGCAGCTTTTCAGTTATTGGAAGGACAGATTGGTTGTTTGCTAGGCCCTAGTGGCTGTGGAAAATCGACTTTGCTGCGTGCGATTGCTGGTTTTGAGTCTTTAATGACGGGCGAAATAATGATCGATGATCAGATTATTTCTAATTCTTCGCTTAGCGTTAATCCAGAAGATCGTCACATTGGTATGGTGTTTCAAGACATTGCCTTGTTTCCGCACCTGACTATCGCACAGAATATTGCTTTTGGTTTGTCATCTTGGTCAAAAGAAAGCGCGCAGGAACGTGTTGCTTATTTATTAGAATTGGTTGGTTTAGCGGGCTTTCAATCACGGTATCCTCATTCGCTATCGGGTGGTCAACAACAGCGCGTTGCCCTAGCAAGAGCGATTGCCCCCAAACCAAAGCTGTTGCTAATGGACGAACCCTTTTCTGGCCTTGATGCAAAATTAAGAGAAGAGTTGGTACCGGATATACGTGACATATTGCAGCATGAAAAAATGAGTGCGCTCTTGGTTACGCATGATCAAATGGAAGCGTTTGCCATGGCGGATCAAGTGTCCGTAATGGACGCTGGCGTAATCCATCAAACAGGGTCTCCGTATCAAATTTACCACCGTCCAGAAACACGGTTTGTTGCGAGCTTTATTGGTCATGGAGATTTTTTATCTGCTACCGTATGCGGGCCAGACTGTGTGCATTCTGATCTAGGTAATATTCGTGGCGACCTAGATCATGGGTTCGCAGATAATGCGCTGGTGGACTTATTGGTTCGTCCTGATGATATTTTGCACGATGATGATAGTGCATTCGTCGGTGTGATTGTGAGTAAGTGGTTTCGTGGGTCGCATTTTTTATATCGAGTAAAACTGTCCTCCGGTAAAGTGGTTTATTGCTTTGCTTCTTCCCATCATAATCACGCTTTAGGGCAGAAAATTGGATTGAGTGTTCATTTAGATCACTTGGTGCTTTTTCCGCGTTAGGAAACGTCTGCGATTTTATAGTATTTAGAGAATACTTGTCTTTTGAAAGGCAAGTAATTTCTGTTGTGTAACTTTCCTTAATAAATGGCAATTGATTCTAGAGTCTCTATAATAGCGTTTTTTTAAACATATACTGGGTGAAAACTTTGAGTGTTATTCGACTAAAGGGTCAGGCTGATCGCCGTCTTCGAGCTGGGCATCAATGGATCTACAGCAATGAGGTGGATACCTCAGCGACGCCATTAAAGCAATTTACGCCAGGGGATCAGGTTGTTGTCGAAACAGCACAAGGAAAACCTCTTGGTATCGCCATGATAAACCCCAATACATTAATTTGTGGACGGCTGATTAGTCGTAGCACCGATACTGTATTGAATAAGTCTACCTTGGCTCATCGTCTTAACATTGCATTGTCATTACGTGAAATGACGTATCCTGCGCCGTATTATCGCCTTGTCTTTGGCGACTCTGATGGATTGTCCGGCTTGGTAGTGGATCGTTTTGCAGACATTCTTGTTGTTCAAATTTCGACGGCAGGCATGGAGCGCGTAAAAAACGAAATCATTGAAGCTTTGCAAGATGTTGTGAAACCATCTGCTATTTTGATGAAAAACGACGGTAAAATGCGCCAAATCGAGGGCCTGGATAGCTACGTTGAAGAAGCGTTCGGGACAGTTCCAGAAACGGTTTTCTTACAAGAAAATGGCGTTTTATTCGAGGCGCCAGTTTGGGATGGTCAAAAAACAGGTTGGTTTTATGACCATCGCGAAAACCGCAAAACCATGCAGAATTTTTGCGACGGTAAGCGCGTGTTAGATGTATTCTCATATGTTGGTGGTTGGGGGGTTCAAGCGGCTTCTGCTGGCGCCACAGATGTGACCTTTATTGATGCTTCTGAAAAAGCGCTTAATTATGTTACAGGCAATTTACAATTGAATCAGTATGAAGGTGGCTCTAACTTGATGCATGGCGACGCATTTGAAGCCATGCAGTCTTTGATTGACGACAAGCAACGCTTCGATGTGGTTGTTATGGATCCACCAGCTTTCATTGCACGTCGTAAAGACATTAAAGCAGGTGAAGGGGCTTATCATCGAGCCAATCAATTGGCGATGAGATTGGTCGCAAAAGGTGGTGTTTTGGTCTCGGCGTCTTGCTCTATGCACCTTGAAACAGCGCGTTTACATGACCTTGTTCGAAGTAATAGTCGTCAGCTAGAACGCTTTTCCCAGCTTATTTATCGCGGTACGCAAGCGCCAGATCATCCAGTGCATCCTGCGATTGAAGAAACAGAATACTTGAAAGCCTTGTTTTATCGAATTCACAACAATATGGGCTTATAAACGTATTGATTGAATTTGATCTATCAGATCATGGCCAAGATACGAAGTAAAAAACGTGGTTAGAGCCTTTCTAACCGCGTTTTTTGTTTTAACGAACGCTTTACCAATGGGTGGTGTAAGTTAATTTCGTAAGGAAATATGTTGCCAGCCTCGGTCTTGTGCAATTTTTGTCAGTGTTTCATCGGCATCAACGGCGATAGGGTGATCGACCAATTCCAATAGCGGCAAATCATTTCGTGAGTCACTGTAAAAGTAGCTGCCTTCCATTGTGTGTCCTGTTTCGGCTAACCATTCGTTTAAGCGTGTTACCTTGCCTTCTTGAAAGCTGGGAATGCCGATAATCTTTCCTGTGTAATGACCGTCAATGATTTCTGGTATCGGTGCGATAATATGATCCATGCCTAAAGCATCACTGATTGGACCGGTAACAAATTGGTTGGTGGCGGTGATCATTAATAAGAAATGGCCTTGATTCTTATGGTCTTTTATCAAGTCTTTCGCTTTCTTCAGCATCATTGGCTGCACTTTTTCTTGCATGAATGTCTGATGTAAGTGGTTAAGTTCAGTGCTGGAAAACTGCTTTAATGGCGCGAGGCTAAACGCTAGGTATTCATGGATATTCAGTGTGCCTGATTGGTATTGTTTAAAGAACGTATCGTTCGCTTCTTTGTATGCTTGGGTATCGACTAACCCTTTCTCAACCAGAAATTGTCCCCAAGTGTAATCACTGTCACCGTTTAATAAGGTGCCATCTAAGTCAAATATTGCGAGTGTCACAAGCTGTCCTCAATTCTTCTAAAGTGCGCGAATTATAGCCTTGGCGATAATAAATAACAGTAGTCTTAATTGTGCGGATGGGGGAATTATGGAACAATGAATCTAATTTATTCTTATATAAGAAGGTGATGGCTCGTGATTGATGCAGACGGATACAGACCGAATGTGGGCATCATATTGATGAACGAGCGTGGCCAGCTTCTTTGGGCGAGACGTGTTGGGCAAAATGCTTGGCAGTTTCCTCAAGGCGGCATTAAATCTGATGAAACACCGGAAGAAGCGTTATTTCGAGAACTAAAAGAAGAAGTAGGGCTGGATCCTGATCAGGTTGAAATCGTTGGGAAAACCCGCGGTTGGCTGCGTTATCGTCTTCCTAAGCGCATGTTAAGACACAATAGTAAGCCTTTATGTATTGGACAAAAGCAGAAGTGGTTTCTTCTGTCTATTCGTTGTCCTGATGCTTCTGTGTGCGTGGATGGAACTGAAAGTCCTGAGTTTGATGGGTGGCGTTGGGTAAGTTATTGGTACCCACTTGGTCAAGTGGTAGCGTTCAAAAAAGACGTCTACCGAAGAGCCTTAAAAGAGCTTATTCCTAGCGCACATCGTCGACTAGAAAAGTGATAAACTTACAGGCTTAATAATGGAGGTTATGTAGATTGATGGGAGCGCTATGCTAGCTTTGTTAAGACGTATTACACAAGAGGTGACTGCTGCGCAGTCTTTACCGGCTGCGTTGGATATTATTGTCCGACGGGTTCGTAGAGCGATGCGAGCAGAAGTGTGTTCTATTTACCTAGTAGACGCCAATACAAAGGATTATGTCTTGATGGCAACCCGCGGTTTAAATGCGGATGTTGCGGGCAGTGTTAGCTTAAAGGCAGATGAAGGTCTGGTCAGTTTGGTTGGCCGAAGAGCAGAACCTGTCAACCTTGAAGACGCTCACATTCACCCTTCGTTCCATTATTTAAACGGTACAGGTGAAGAACGCTATCGCTCTTTCCTAGGCGTGCCTATTATTCATCATCGGCAAGTCTTGGGTGTGCTTGTTGTGCAGCATGAAGACAAGCGTCGCTTTGATGAAGGCGAAGAAGCTTTCCTGATTACCTTGTCTGCGCAATTAGCAGGCGTTATTGCTCACGCTGAAGCGACAGGGGCTATTACCAGTTTAAACTCTAATGCTATTCCTAGTGGCTCTGATTTTCGCTACAAGGGCGTTCCTGGTAGTTCTGGTGTTGCGATTGGTCGCGGCATTGTTATTTTCCCTCCAGCCGATTTGGATGTTATTCCGGATCGTCGTACCACCGATTTTGATGAAGAAATTCAAGATTTTTATCAAGCACTGGATGCCGTTCGACACGATATTCGCCGTGCTAGCAATCGTATTAGCCAACATCTTTCTGTCGATGAAAAAGCGCTTTTCGATGTGTACCTTAAAATATTGGATGATAACTCCATTGCTGGCGAAATCGTTCGTAAAATAAAAGAGGGTAACTGGGCACAAGGCGCATTAAGACAGGTTATTCAGGCACACATTGCCCAGTTTAATCGCATGGATGACCCTTACCTACGAGAACGCGCGTCTGACCTACGTGATCTTGGTCGCCGTATACTGTCTCATTTACAAGAGAAAGCGCCGAATGTTGCTGAGCGCTTTAGCGAGCCGTCTATCATTATCGGTGAGGAGCTGACGGCTTCGATGTTGGGTGAAATCCCAATTGATAAGATCAAAGGTCTTGTTTCCGTTATGGGGTCTGGTAACTCGCATGTGGCAATTTTAGCGCGTGCTATGGGTATACCAACCGTCATGGGCGCGTTGGACTTACCTTATGCCCAATTAGACAAAGTCGATCTTATTGTCGATGGTTATCTTGGGAAAATCTTTACTTATCCATCTGAAGCGCTGATAGAAAACTACCAGCAAATTGTGGATGAAGAACGTCAACTAGAAGAAGAATATGAAGCCCTTCGAGATTTACCCTGTGAAACTCTGGATGGTCAGCGTTTATCTTTATTTGTAAACACGGGGTTGTCAGCCGATGTTGCACGATCTTTGGATCGTGGCGCGGAAGGAATTGGTCTTTACCGAACGGAAGTGCCTTTTATGGTGCGGGATCGTTTTCCGACCGAGGCTGAGCAAGTTGTTATTTATCGCCAACAGTTAGAAGGTTTCGCGCCAGCGCCAGTAACCGTTCGTACGCTGGATATTGGTGGTGATAAAGCGTTATCTTATTTCCCTATCAATGAGGCAAACCCTTTCTTAGGTTGGCGTGGGATACGAGTGACGCTCGATCATCTGGAAATTTTCATGGCACAAATTCGTGCCATGATAAAAGCCAGTGCCGATCTTCATAACTTGAAGATCATGCTGCCTATGATTTCAAATGTGGCGGAAGTAGAAGAGGCGTTGGCCTTGATTCGTCGAGGTTATGCAGAAGTAAAAGAAGAAGGTTACAACGTTAAAATGCCTCGCGTCGGTGTCATGATAGAAATCCCCGCCGCGGTTTATCAAGTCAAAGAATTGTCTGAACTGGTCGACTTTTTATCCGTCGGAACGAACGATCTAACCCAGTACTTACTGGCGGTAGATCGAAATAATCCTCGTGTTGCTGACTTATATAACTCGTTTCATCCATCCGTTTTACGCGCGTTGCTTAGCATCGTCGATCAGGTGAGAGGAGAAGGTGTTGGATTAAGTGTGTGTGGTGAAATGGCGGGTGATCCAATGGGCGCTATTTTGTTAATGGCGATGGGATACGAGGTGTTATCCATGAGTTCGACCAGCTTGCCTAAAGTGAAGGCGGTAATTCGAAACATATCCATGAAACAAGCTCAGGACATGCTTGATGAGGTGATGAAACTTTCTCATGCAGAAGCGGTCACACAAACCATGACAAGACTCATGCGTGAAGCCAATATTGAACGTTTGATACGGCCATCCAAAACCACCAATGTGGATTAATATCTACCTGAGGTTCATTACAAAATTATGATTTCATATCCAGACATTGACCCTATTGCTGTATCTTTAGGGCCGATTTCCGTGCATTGGTACGGCATTATGTACCTGATCGGCTTTGCCGGTGCGTACTTTTTCGGCATGTATCGAGCAAAGCGTTCTAACGGACTTTGGACGCCAGAGATGGTCAGTGATGCTATATTTTATGGTGCACTTGGTGTCATTTTAGGGGGCCGTGTTGGTTATATTTTATTTTACCAATTTCCTGCGTTCATCGATAACCCACTTATAATAGTACGTATTTGGGAAGGCGGAATGTCTTTTCATGGTGGTTTATTGGGCGTGATCGCTGCCATGCTTCTTTTTTCTCGCCGCTACAAAAAACACCTTGTTGATGTGACCGACTTCATTGCACCCTTTGTTCCGATTGGTTTGGGCGCTGGGCGTTTAGGTAATTTCATTGGTGGTGAGCTGTGGGGCAAGCCAACAGATGTGTCTTGGGCAATGACCTTTCCAAATGACGCATTACAACTTGCTCGTCATCCTTCTCAGCTGTATCAATTCGCATTAGAAGGTGTCGCGCTGTTTTGCATTTTATGGTTCTTTTCTCAAAAATCGAAACCTCGTTATTGTGTTTCCGGTATGTTCCTACTTTGCTACGGTATTTTTAGAATCTTAGTTGAATTTGTGCGCGAACCAGACAGTCAAATTGGTTACCTTGCTTTTGGTTGGTTGACGCAAGGACAACTGTTGTCTTTGCCTATGGTTATTGTCGGTGCCGGTTTGATTATCGCAGGCTTTAAGTTGAAAACATTTCCGAAAAGTTAAAGCCTTAGAGTTGACATAAAAAACCAGCCGTGCGGCTGGTTTTTTTGTATCTAAGCATTTCTACACCGAGAATGGGTAGGCGATGGGGTCGTGAAATTGGTAATCTTCCACTTCAAAATCGTCCATGGTAACCCATGTTTCTATGTCTTTTAGTGTTTTAATCTCTGGGTTGATTTTTAGTGTTGGTAGTGGGTAAGGCTCGCGTTTTAACTGCACGTCACGCATCAATTCTAGCTGATCTTCGTAGATGTGTGCGTTCACTATCTTATGGAACGCTTGGCCTGCTTTTTTGCCTGTAATTTGCGCGACGATGGCGAGGAGTACGTAAACTTGAACCATATTGAAATTGAGCCCCAGCGGAACATCACAGCTGCGTTGGGTACTGTTTAGGTAAAGTGTGTCGCCGAGTAGCGAGAAATGATGGCTGTACAGACACGGACGAAGGCAAGCCATATGGAAAGCACCCGGATGATAAAAGGTGAGGATTTCGCCTCGGTTATCAACGCCACGGGTTAGGTCATCGACGATTTGTTTTAATAGATCGATGTGGCCGCCGTCTGGTTTTGGGAAATGACGGCCAATTGCGCCGTAGCAAAGTCCCATGTCATCTTCGCCTTTTCGGTAAGAGTTGTTTAGCCAAGCCTCATTTTTATTGGCATTTGCGTCCCATGTTTTAGTGCCTAGTGCTCGAAAGTCGGCGGCGTTGTCGTAACCTCTTAAATAACCAATGATTTCCGCAATCGCAGACTTCCAGAAACTTTTACGCGTAGTGACGAGCGGAAATTCGCCTTTGCTCACATCGTAGGTGAGGTCGGCATTAATGACTGTTAAGCAGCGTTTACCAGTGCGTTCATTGCTTACCCATTCGCCTTCGTTGACGATGCGCTGGCAAAGGTCTAGATATTGTTTCATTGAGGCTTACCTTGTTTTGTATTGAACGACGACTTGTGCTTAGCGTCTCCTGAAGTGTGTCTAGGAAATGCATTCTAAGCTGCCATAGGTATAATGATTATTATCGATTATATCAGAAGCTCTTACTCTTTGATCCCAAGAGTCAGGCTGTCTTACAAGAAAGGTGCTTGCTATGTTGTCACTGATTGTTGCTATGTCTACCAACCGAACCATAGGTATTAATAATTCGTTGCCTTGGCATTTGCCGAATGATTTGAAATATTTTAAGCAGGCGACCATGGGTAAACCCATTGTGATGGGACGCAAAACGTTTGAATCTATTGGTAAACCATTGCCGGGCCGTCGCAATATTGTGATCAGTCGTGATGTCGCTTATCAAGCAGAAGGGATTGATGTTGTGGCTTCTTTGGAAGACGCTATATCTCTCGGTGAGGATATTTGCTTGGTCAACGGTCAAGAGGAAGTCATGGTGATTGGTGGTGCTCAGATTTATCAGTTAGCACTTGAGCGTGCTGATCGTTTGTATATTACCCATGTGGACGCCGATGTAAAAGGCGACGCGTTTTTCCCAGAAGTAGATTGGCCGTCTTTTACCTTGATGGGGGAAGAGGTGTTTGCGGCAGAAGGGCCTAATCCATACGATTATCGTTTCTCGGTATATCAAAGAACCAGCGCAGAGTAATCCGTATGTGGCAACAAGTTGAGATTCAATTACCGGCGATGCGTCGTGGTTTTCATTTGATCACCGATCAAATTGAGGCCGCTTTACGAAATATGTCGCCTGTTTCTATTGGTTTGTTACATGTTCAATTGCTTCATACTTCCGCGTCTTTAAGCATTAACGAAAACGCAGATCCTTCAGTAAGACGCGACATGGAGCGTCATTTTTCTCATATGGTGCCAGAAAATCAGCCGTATTATGAGCATGTGTATGAAGGAAGTGATGATATGCCAGCACATATTAAGGCAAGTCTGTTAGGGTCATCTTTAACTATCCCTATTCGAGATAAAAGATTGTACTTAGGGGTTTGGCAGGGCGCTTATTTGGGCGAACATCGAGACCATGGTGGTGTTAGATGTATTGTTTTGACCTTGCAGGGCGAACCTTGTAAATGAAGGTAATACAATAGAAGAGTAACAAGCGACATACTGATGAGCATGTCGCTTGTTTTTTTTTAGACTTTAATTAACGACGATCTGCTTGCTCTTGGCTTGTCCATCTTCAACCGCCTGGTTAGCGCTTAAAGCCAATTCATCAATGGTTTCACCATCTTCTGGGAAGGTTGCGATCCCGATACAAAAATCCATAGGATCTGAATTGCCTTCTAACAAGACTATTTTTTCATCTTCGGTTGGATTGATAATGTGGTTAAGCAATTTTTTGGCGTCTTTGACACTGGTGTTGGGTAGCAGTAATAGTAATTTATCGCCTTCAACGCGTGCTAGTACATCGGCTTCTCTAATCTTTTTATAGATATGTCGAGCCGAGGTTTGAATCGCAATGTTACGAGCTTCCATAGAAAGCGTTGACAGTCGGTCGTTGGCATCAAGGTGTATTTTAGCCATGGTCAGTGGCGTATACTGACGCTTTGCCAACCCTAGTTGCTTTTTAAAGTGTGTAAGCGCCGCGCCTCTTGTTAACAAACCAGTCAGCTCATCGAAAGTAGCTTGGTTTCTGAGGTGCTCTTCAAGTGCTTTTTGATGACTAATATCGACAACAAATCCGATGACTTTTTTAATGCTACCATCGACTCTTTTTGAGTAAGTTCTTCCGCGTTCTTTGACCCACAAATAGCTTTTATCACTCTTCTGAATTCGGTATTCGACTTCATAGTAGTCTTGATTGTGGGCGACATGTTCATCGACCAAATCTCCCAATCTTTTAACGTCGTCAGGATGAACAATGGCATGCCATTCCGCGGTTGATTGAGGTGTTTTTTCTTGTGGAATCCCCAGTAACGTTGCGATAGATTTTGAGCAAGAAACCAAATCTGATTCCGTTTCCCAAATCCACAAACCTGCAGATGACTCGGTTAGGGCGAATTTAAGTAGCGTATTTTCCGCCGCTGAAAAATCCATGTGATCGGTATTGTAAACGCAAGCTAATACCGATTCGCCAAGATGCTGCAGCTCAAGTTGCATGTTTACTAACTTGTCACCGACTCGGATCAAACTTTCACAGCGTTCGATACTGCCGTTTTGGATCTTGGTGTTGAGCTTGTGCCAATCTTCTACCGACGTGGCATCCGCACAAAGAGATTCCCATGTATTCGAAGGTGTTGCGTTGAAATTCTCAAACATGACTTCAAAGTTGTGATTATATGACACTAATTTTCCGCTACTGCTCTCCACTATAAAAGCGGGCGTAGGCATGTACTTAAACGCTAATTCGAAAGGGGTACTCATAAACGCGCTCCTTTATAATGATGATGGATTATTCTGGCGTGATCCAAGTAACTTGATATGTCGCCTCGCTGTCTTCTGCTAATAGTTTGCTTAGAACTGGTAAAAATTCCTGGGCTTCTTTTTCGAGAGTCCAAGGTGGATTAACAATGATCATACCGCTTCCGGCCATTCCACGCTCTTCTTCTGTGTTTCTAATGCAGAGTTCAAGTGAAAGTACATTACGAATATTCGTTGTTTTTATTGAACTCAAAAAGGCGTTTGCTTGCTGGCGATTTAACACTGGATACCAAATAGCAAAGGTACCTTGAGGAAAACGCTTGTAGCCATCTTCTAATGCTTGAACCACATATTTGTAGTCTTTTTTGACTTCATACGGCGGGTCCATTAAAACAAATCCACGTTTTTGTGGTGGTGGTAGCATGGCTTTTACGGCGGCAAAACCATCGTCTTTGACGACATTGGCTTTACGTTTGTTTGGGAACAGCGCGGCCAGCGTTGGGTAGTCGTTCGGATGTAGCTCGCATAAGTGTAGTTTGTCTTTTTGACGTACGTAGTAGTCAACAATCTTTGGGCTGCCAGGGTAAAGACTTAGCGTGTTTGCAGGGTTCATTTCTCGAACAATGTCTAACAGGTTTTCTAAAGGCTCAGGTAGGTTGTCTTCGGTAAATAGACGAGCAATGCCGGAGTGAAACTCTTTATTCTTTTGCGCTTGCTCAGAGTTTAATGAGTATTGACCAATGCCAGCGTGAGTATCTAAATAGAAAAAGGGCGCGTCTTTCTTTATAAAATGACGGCAGATTTGACTTACCGTCAAATGCTTTAAGATATCAGCGTGGTTGCCTGCATGATAAATATGGCGATAGCTGAGCATGCTGTGTCCTGTCGTGAGTAATCTCGTTATGAATGAAAAAGGCCGCGAGCCTAATATGGCAAAGCGGCCTTTTGCGTATTATCTTAAAAATTAGTCTATTTTACTGATGTCGCGTACGGCACCTTTGTCTGCACTGGTGACAAAGTGAGCATACACTTTCAATGCAGGAGAGACTTTGCGAGGACGCGTTTCTGCGGGCTTCCAAGCATCTGCGCCTTTTGCATTCATCGCGTCACGGCGAGTTTGTAGTTCTTCGTCGCTTAGTAATACGTTAATAGTACGGTTTGGAATATCGATGCGGATAATATCGCCATTTTCTACTAATCCGATGGCTCCGCCAGCACCCGCTTCAGGAGACACGTGACCGATAGACAAGCCGGAAGTGCCGCCAGAGAAACGTCCATCCGTTAAAAGTGCACAGGCTTGACCTAGGCCTTTAGATTTAATGTAAGAGGTCGGGTAAAGCATTTCTTGCATGCCCGGGCCGCCTTTGGGTCCTTCGTATCGCACGATAACCACTTCGCCTGCTTTGACTTTGTCATCAAGAATGTTCTTAACGGCTTCGTCTTGCGATTCAGTAATGTGGGCTGGGCCTTCAAAGACTAAGCAAGATTCGTCTACGCCAGCGCTTTTTACAACACAGCCATCTAGCGCAATGTTTCCGTATAATACCGCTAAGCCGCCTTCTAAAGAGAAAGCGTTTTCAATAGAACGGAAACAGCCGTCTTTACGGTCTCCGTCTAAAGATGGCCAGCGTGTCGATTGGCTGAACGCGGTTTGCGTTGGAATACCCGCGGGGCCCGCTTTGTAGAACTCAATCACTTCTGGCGTTGGTGAGCGCATGATGTCCCATGTCTCAAGCGCTTCTTCCATTGTTTTGGAGTGAACAGTATGACATTGGTTGTGCAATAGACCGGCACGATCTAGCTCGCCTAGCAGGCCAAAAATACCGCCTGCCCGATGAACGTCTTCAACATGGTATTTAGGCGAGTTGGGTGCGACCTTACACAACTGAGGAACGCGACGCGACAATCTGTCGATGTCTTCCATCGTAAAGTCTACGCCTGCTTCAAGAGCAATCGCTAATAGATGAAGAATGGTATTGGTTGACCCACCCATTGCAATGTCCAGCGTCATCGCGTTTTCAAATGCGTTAAAATTCGCAATAGCGCGTGGCGCCCAGTGGGCTTCATCATTTTCGTAGAAACGTTTTGTGATATCGACAATGCGACGGCCGGCTTCTAAGAATAAACGGCGACGGTCGGAATGTGTCGCCAGCGTCGTGCCGTTGCCAGGCAGACTTAGGCCTAGCGCTTCAGTTAGACAGTTCATTGAATTGGCGGTAAACATGCCAGAACAAGAACCACAGGTTGGGCAGGCAGAGCGCTCGTACTCGGCCACTTTCTCATCTGATGCCGTTGGATCCGCTGCGATTACCATGGCATCGACTAGGTCGAGCTTGTTTTCGGATAATTTTGTCTTGCCGGCTTCCATTGGTCCGCCAGAAACAAAAATAACAGGAATATTAAGACGCATTGCCGCCATCAGCATTCCCGGTGTGATTTTGTCACAGTTAGAAATACATACGAGGGCATCGGCGCAATGCGCATTAGCCATGTATTCCACTGAGTCTGCAATCAAATCGCGTGAAGGAAGACTGTACAACATGCCGTCATGACCCATTGCAATACCATCGTCTACCGCAATAGTGTTGAACTCTTTTGCTACGCCACCTGCAGCTTCAATTTCACGAGCAACTAGTTGGCCCATATCTTTTAGATGAACGTGGCCGGGTACAAATTGTGTAAAAGAGTTGACCACTGCGATGATGGGTTTTTGAAAATCATCGTCTGTCATTCCGGTGGCGCGCCATAGCGCACGAGCTCCTGCCATATTGCGGCCGGAGGTAGTTGTCTTGGAGCGGTATACTGGCATTATTTTCCCCACAGTTTTTTGCTTTATAATGTCACCCATGTTACCAAGATTATTGTCTATGCCCAATGGCAATTTTTAGGCAATATTGAGACACTATTAAAATACGCTACTGTTGCTTTATTGGTGCTCGTTGTTAAGCGGAAATGATATGGACGAAAATGTGTTATTAGCTCACTCTAATATTTCCTTGGCACGACAGCCTATTGTAGATAGTCGTCTTTCGGTTATGGGATATGAACTTTTATACCGTAAGAATGCTATCGCTATGCAGGCGGATGTAATTGATGGCGTGGGAGCGACCGCTCAAGTAATTTCTGCTAGTCTTTTTGAGTTTGGTGTGGAAAATTTAGTGGGCTCCAACAAGGCGTTTGTTAACTTCCCTAGGGCATATTTATTAAGTCCTAACGGGATGCCTATTCATAAAGAAAACCTCATTATTGAAGTGATGGAAGACGCAGGCTTTGATGCCATTCTACTGTCGTCTTTACGACATTGGGTTAAGGCCGGTTGCTCTATTGCATTAGATGATTTCGTTTTTCACAGTAAATTAACGCCTTTTATTGATCTGGCCGAATACGTTAAATTGGATATGCTAACGTTAGGCAATGAAAAATTTCATCAACAAGTTGAAGCGCTAAGAGGCTTCAACGTCAAAATCATCGCTCAGAAAGTAGAGACATGGGAAGATTATCAATTTTGCCGATTGTTGGGTGTGGAATACTTTCAAGGTTACTTTTTTGAAAGGCCAGAAGTCATAACCAGCAAAACCTCCAAAGTAAACAGCATGACGCTCCTGCAAATTATGTCGTCATTATTGAATACTTCCTCATTTAGTGTGGATGAGCTGGAGAGAATTGTTAGTCAAGATGCTGGGCTTGTGCATAAGCTACTGCGTTATCTGAATTCTCCTTTGACCGGTCTGGTTGCATCAGTAGATTCCGTTCGTTTAGCCATTATGTTGATTGGCGTTGAGCAGCTTAAATCACTGACTAATTTATTGCTAATGTCCGAAATGGTTGGTGATAGGCACGTGCTGCTTGAGCAAATTATGGTGCGGGCTAAGCATGCAGAATTGTTTGCCAAAAACCGAGGGTACGACAATCAAGACAAATATTTTTTAGCTGGAATGTTGTCTATGATTGATGTGTGTACAGGAATGAAGCTGGATGAAGTACTTGGAGAGCTGCCTCTGCCCAATGAGTTTATTAATGCCATTATGTATCGCTCTGGTCGAGTGGGGAATGCTCTTGATTTGGTGGAATATTATAATAATGGTCGAATCATTAAAAACCAGCAAGATTTTGAGGATCTGAAAATAACCTATTTGAGTGCTGTTAAATGGGTAGATGAGTTTCTTGTTGCGATATGAGGCGTTAACATCGGTACTGAATCTTGAGTGCTTGTAGTCTATATCTTACACGCCTGTAGGCTTTCTCCGTTTGTTATGTGATTAAATATAACTTACTGTTGTAATTTAAGTTTATCTATTTGATAAATAAAGAAAAAATATATCTCATCCTTTCTTTTGTCAATTTTGAAAAGCAGACTAAAACTGGTAAATTAAGCTTATCCAAACGGATTTCATGGATGAAAAGCGCATGATGTGCTGAATAAGATACCAGTGAAGGTATTTAGGATCGAACTTGGATGTTCGAGAACAAAGGATTGTTCAAAGGGATACCGTGGTTCGATGGAAGGCACCATGTAATAAGGATTGTTTGGATGCTTCATGATGAAGCAAACAGTGATGTTTTACTCATCGGAAGAGTTGCTTAACAGGATGTGAGCAAAATGTAGGGTGGCCAAAAGCCACCCTTTTTTTTGTTTTTGTCTTAAACTGCAAATCTACCAGATACAAAAAAAGCGACACATTGGTCGCTTCCTTATACATTAAGTACATCAAATTAACGTTCTAAATGTTCTAGCTTGTCTTCCACACCATCCCATTGTGCTGCATCAGGCAGTGCGTCTTTTTTCTCTGCAATGTTGGGCCATATCAAAGATAGGTCTCTGTTTAACTCTACAAATACTTCTTGATCTTCCGGCAATTCGTCTTCAGAGAAGATGGCATTTGCTGGGCATTCTGGTTCGCATAGTGCACAGTCAATGCATTCATCTGGATTGATGACTAAAAAATTAGGGCCTTCGTAGAAGCAGTCAACAGGACAAACTTCAACACAGTCGGTGTATTTGCAGCGAATGCAGTTATCGGTAACGATGAAAGCCATTCGACTTCTCCTTACAAGCTATAAAAATGATTGCGCACTATTTTAGAGGTATAGGCCATTTCGCAGCAAGCAACAATCGCGAATAACCTACATTTATCTGCTATTAGCTTATATCGACAGCAGCTTATATCAACTACAACTGAGATTTTAGTTTGTAAAGAGCATTAATCGCTTCTAGTGGTGTCATGTTATCCAAATCAAGTGCTTCAACCGCATTTTTTAATGCATTTTGTTCTGCTTGGGCAAACATGTCGACTTGTTGTGGCTGATAGCTCGTTTTGTTTTCTTGTACTTTGGTCGAGCGCGACCCTGTATTGGCATAAAGTGCTGTGTCTTCGATATTAATGCCAGTAACCACTTCCAGTTCTTTTAGTTTTTGTTTGGCGTGGCTTATGACACCGCGTGGTACACCGGCAAGTTGAGCAACTTGTAGCCCATATGATTGGCTTGCAGGGCCTTCATGTACTTTATGAAGGAAGATGATTTCATCCTCGTACTCTGTGGCGGTTAGATGAACGTTGGCCGCATTGTCGAGTTGGTCCGCTAAGGCTGTCAGTTCAAAATAATGCGTTGCAAACAGAACGTAGCATTTTAGTTCTTTAGCGAGATAATCCACCGCTGCCCAAGCCAGAGATAACCCATCGAATGTACTGGTGCCTCGTCCGACCTCATCCATTAATACTAAGCTGTCTTTACTGGCGTTATTCAAAATGTTGGCGGTTTCTGTCATTTCAACCATAAAGGTCGAGCGTCCACCGGCAAGATCGTCTGATGACCCCATGCGAGTAAATATACGATCCACCACGGAGATCGAAGCGGATTCAGCGGGAACAAAACACCCTGTATGCGCTAATAATGTGATGAGGGCAATCTGGCGCATGTAGGTCGATTTACCGCCCATGTTAGGGCCGGTAATCATCAACAAAGAGCGTTCTTCATTGAGTTCAAGATCATTGGGAACGAAAGGTTCGGAGATGACGGCTTCCACTACAGGGTGACGGCCACCAATGATTTGAATGCCGCCACGGTTGTGTAATTCTGGGCAGACGAAATTCAAAATATCGGCACGTTCTGCAAAATTATTCATCACATCAAGCTGAGCGAGCGCTTGGCTGGTGGTCTGTAATTCCCTTAATGTTTCATTGAGTCGATCTAATAGTCCTTCGTAAAGCTCTTTTTCTCTTGCGAGTGATTTGGACTTGGCGCTGAGCGCTTTGTCTTCAAATATTTTCAGTTCAGGTGTAATGAAACGCTCAGCATTTTTTAAGGTCTGACGACGAATGTATTCCACCGGTGCCTGGTCTGAGTGTAGACGACTGATTTCAATGTAATAACCATGAACACGGTTAAATCCGACTTTAAGTGAGCTAATACCGGTGCGAGCTTTTTCGCTGCGCTCCATTTCCGCTAAAAAATCCGTCGCATTGGTGGATAAGGATAGGAGTTCGTCCAGTTCGTCATCGTAACCTTTTGCGAAAATACCACCATCGCGAACCACAGAAGGAGGATTTTCAACCAGTGCTTGAGTCAATGTTTTGGTGATGTCTGGCTGAGCGAGAATGCGCTGGTTTAGCTCTAAGAGTCGTTCCGTTGTGGCGCCTTCTAATAAAATATTGATCTCAGGTATGGCTTCGAGAGCAAACTTTAGACGCAGTAAATCTCTAGGTCGTGCTGAGCGTAAGGCGACGCGAGAAAGTATACGTTCTAAATCGCCAATTTTTTTCAATGGCGTTTTAAGCGTATCGTAAGCTTGTTTTATTTGTAATTCTGCAACCACTTGTTGGCGTGATTGAATTTCGTTTAAGTCACGGATCGGAGTATGCAGCCAACGTTTTAGTAAACGACTGCCCATCGGTGTGGCGCATTCATCCAACACTTCAACCACGGTGTTCGTCGTGCCACCGGTTAAGTTTATGTCGATTTCCAAATTACGTCGGGTGGCGCCATCTATTAATACTGAGTCATCTTTATGCTCAACCATGATGGATTGAATATGGGGTAACGCCGAACGCTGAGTGTCTTTGGCGTATTGAAGTAATGCGCCAGCTGACGCAATGGCCGCGGTGAGGGCTTCACAACCAAAACCAGATAAGTCTTTGGTGTTAAATTGCTGAATCAATTGGCGGTAGCTGGATTCATAATCAAAATGCCAAGGACCAAGCTCTGAGACACCTTTCTCAAGTTTTAACCTATCTCGTGCAGGGAAGTCTTCAGAGACTAAAATCTCCATAGGCGATAAACGCTGTAATTCGCTGGCAAGTGCTTCATGACCATCGACTTCAAACAGGCAAAAACGACCGCTGGCCATATCGAGGTAAGAGAAGCCAAAAACATCGAGTCCTTTGCGAGATTGATGAGCAAGAGACAATAATAAGTTTTCGCGTTTTTCCTCCAGAAAGGCTTCGTCACTAATAGTACCGGGCGTGACGATGCGCGCAATTTTTCTCTCAACAGGTCCTTTGCTGGTGGCTGGGTCGCCAGTTTGTTCTGCAATCACAACCGATTCACCCATACGAACGAGGCGAGCAATGTAGTTCTCGGCAGCGTGATAAGGAATGCCCGCCATTGGAATAGGTTTACCGCCAGAATGACCACGAGATGTGAGTGTAATATCAAGCAATTGAGAGGCACGTTTGGCATCGTCATAGAAAATCTCGTAGAAATCTCCCATTCTGTAAAATAACAATTGGTTTGGATGCTCAGATTTAAGGCCGAAGTATTGGCGCATCATCGGTGTATGGTTATCTTCTGTTACTTTGCTCATTTTGCGATGCTCGATTGTGATCCAAAAAATAGAGCGTTATTCTACGGGATATTGGCTCAGGATTTAAGGGATAAACATAATGAATCAGATGCAAAAAATGACACAGTCAGCCGACCAAGTTGGCGAGATGTTAAAGGCAAAAGACCTTTTGTTAGTGACCGCAGAATCGTGTACCGGTGGTCTTATCGGTGCCGTATGTACCGACGTAGAGGGCAGTTCATCATGGTTTTTTGGTGGCGTAATTAGCTACGCGAATGAAGCAAAAATGCAGGGTTTATCTGTAAAAGCGGAGACTTTATCGGTCTTTGGTGCCGTTTCAGAGCAAACGGTGAAGGAAATGTGTGCTGGCGCTTTGCAACTAGGTGGTGACCTATCGGTTGCGGTTAGTGGTGTTGCTGGTCCGTCGGGCGGCTCGCCAGAAAAGCCGGTTGGCTGTGTTTATATTGGTTGGCAGTTAACTGGGCGACCCGTCAAAGTAACGCGTTATCATTTTCCGGGAAATCGACAAGCTATCAGAGAAGCAACTGTTTTAGCGGCTCTTCAAGGAATAAAAGAGATGCTTAATAATCTTTAAAAATAATACTGTTTTTATATACAGTATTTCTTGAGCTTCTCAAAAAAAAACGCTAGAGTTACCCCAACGAAAATTAGCCACAAGGATTCCATTATGTCATCTATCGCAGACAACAAGAAAAAGGCGCTGGACGCAGCGCTGTCTCAAATCGAGCGTCAATTTGGTAAAGGCGCCATCATGAAGATGGGCGAAGGCGCTAAGCTCGATATTGATACTGTTTCTACTGGATCGTTAGGTCTGGATATTGCGCTCGGTGCTGGTGGACTTCCTTATGGTCGTATCTGTGAAATTTATGGACCAGAATCTTCGGGTAAAACAACATTAACCTTAAGTGTTATTGCAGAAGCTCAGAAGCAAGGCAAAACCTGTGCATTTATTGATGCGGAGCACGCGCTTGACCCTTCTTATGCAGAAAAGCTTGGCGTTAATATTGCTGATCTACTGATCTCGCAACCAGACACGGGTGAACAAGCACTTGAAATTGTGGACATGTTGGTCCGCTCAAACAGTGTTGATGTGATCATCATTGACTCGGTAGCCGCGCTTGTTCCTAAGTCAGAAATTGAAGGCGAAATGGGTAGCTCTTCTGTTGGTGTTCAAGCTCGCTTGTTATCACAAGCAATGCGTAAATTAACAGGTTCTATCAAGAATGCTAACTGTCTTGTTATCTTCATCAACCAAATTCGTATGAAAATTGGTGTCATGTTTGGTTCACCCGAAACCACCACCGGTGGTAATGCGCTTAAATTCTATTCTTCTGTTCGTTTGGATATTCGTCGTATCGGATCGGTTAAGCAAGGCGAGGAAGTGATCGGTAACGAGACGCGTGTGAAAGTGGTGAAAAACAAAATTGCACCGCCATTTAAACAAGCAGAATTCCAAATTCACTACGGTGCAGGTATTTACCGCATGGGTGAAATTATCGACTTAGGTGTTAAGCAAGGCTTTGTAGATAAAGCCGGTGCTTGGTACGCTTATGCTGGTAATAAAATTGGTCAGGGTAAAGCTAACGCCGCACAATATTTATCGGATAATCCAGACATGGCGAAAGAGATTGAAGCTAAAGTACGTGAAGATCTATTGCCTAAGAAAACCAAACCCGAGGGCAAGGTAGACGCTAAAACCGCTGTTGTAGAAGAAGAGACTGAAGAGTCGCTCGACTTCTAAAACGAAACGTATCGTTTACGAAAAACTTAGTTTTTTTGAAAAGCAGGTCTTGTACCTGCTTTTTTTGTTTTTGTGGTAAATGCGTTTTAAAATGTGGTTTGATGGTTTCTTGAGATATATCCTTCTATTATTGTTTATTTTTAGAGACCTTGTTGCAGTGTAGTCGCCACTAAGGTTCTTTTCTGGTTTTTTGTGTTAAACGGGATTTTGAGAATATGTTGATTTGGCAATGGGGACTTATTGCATCAAGTGTGCTTTTTTTAGTGATATTTATATTTGTTTTGAGGCGGTATTTATCGCTAAAAAAGTCAGTTTCTGAAACTGATGATATTGCTGATGATAAATCTAGTAAACGAAAGAGATTAAAAAACGATCTGAAAGATGCATCAGCCGAAGAAAAAAAACAGTGGCTGACTTTGCTGGATCAACAGCGAAGTATCTGTGCTCAGCTTCTTGAAGGTTTACCTAAGTCTGACTTTCAGGGGCGTGCCGCTTTGTCTTGTTGGGCAATCTTTTTGGATGTCGAAATACATGTTATTGAGCAATCGGTGCCTAATTCGGACGTGTTAGCGCTCTTGGGGGCATTTAAAGGTATTTTGGACAAAATTGATCGGGCTCAGGAAGTTGATGAACTTTTGAAATCTCTAAAAGTGAATCAAACTTTACTGCGAGAGCTAAATAAGGTTATTCAAAGAACTGGCGAAAAAGTGTTTTCCCAGGTAAATGTCACATCTGAATTGAATTTACAGCTCGAAACACTTCAAGGGCAACTTGCTAAAGAGGGAGAGTTGGATGGGGCGCTTGCCTTACTTCGTGCTGAAATGGCAAGTATGTGTGAGTTTGCAGAGCGGCTGAAACTTCACTTAGCTGAAGTTAAGGAAGAGGGTGATAACGCGCTTTACGTTGATGCTCTAGAAGCATTTTTAAGTGATGCCGACGAATCTGTTTTCTTACATTCTGTTCGTTCTGAGTTGGACGATAAAGTGGCAGACCTTAAGCAATTAGCTGCTTATCAAAAAACCATCATTGCAGATTTAAAAGAACATGTTCGTAAGGCTAAGTTGGATCATGAAGGCGATGGAAAGCACATTGGTGCCTATGACATTTATATTGCTAGGCTAGAAAAATCGCTATTAGAAAGTGGCCGAGTGGTTAAGCGCTTAGAAGGTAAGCTGGAAAGCTTACAGGCGATTAAATATAACTTAAATATTGATGTAGTTAAGCGTGATGAAGCATTGAGGCAGAAAAAAGCTCAGCTTGAAAAACAGGGTGCAGATCTCACTCAAGGGATGGATATATATGGTGTTTTTGATGAAGAACGCAACACCATGAAAAAAATGGAGGATTTGCTTCATCAAGACTCATTTACTGAAGAGTCTGATGCTTTTGCGAGTGAGCAGGCCTCAAAGCTTAGTTCTTTGCGCTTAATGGTGAATGAGTCTGAGCTTTATGTAGAAATGCTGGAAATGGATTTGGAGAAGGCGCAGGTCTTGCGTGAAAGTCTTGAGCATAAGTTGCTTCATCCAGACTCGGTTATGGAAACCGCAAACGATGAAAGTCTGAAAATGGATGTTTTGATTAACAAAGACTTAGAGGAAATTGAAAATCTTCACGAGATTAATAATGAATTGGAGGCTGAGCGAAAGCGCCTTGAGGTTGATTTGTACGATGTGCAAGTTCAATCGGAAGAATTTACTAAACTACAGGGTAAGATAGATGAATTGGATGGAAAAATTGAGTCTGTTCAAAAAAACTATGTAGAAATGGAGGAGCGCTATCTGGCGGCATTGATGGCTAAAGAGGATGGGTTGTAAAACTGCTCTACCGTACTAGCTAATACATCTCTGCTAATACTCTGAGCCATTTAAAATGGCTTGGTTGTACGTTTTAAAAATATTCTTTTTTAGTATTCATCTGATGGGGATATGGCGTATTTTATTTGTTCGAAGTCAAAACCACGATATTGTAGGTAGCGTGACTGTTTGGCTTTTTCTTTGAAGTCTGTACTAGCTTCTTCTCCAAATTTTCTTTCTTTTAATTTCTTTGCTAATTCGAACCAGTCAGCATTTGCATCTGTAATGGCTTCCTTTGCTTCAGCCTTGTCGATGCCTTTTTGAACGAGCTCTTGTAGTATTCGGTTCACGCCAAGGGGTTTACTTATTCTGCTTCTTATAAAAACTTCAGTGAAGCGCCGATCATTGAGATAATTTATGTCTTGAAGGTGTGTAATAGTCGAACTGATTTCATTTTCTGTGTTCCCTTTTACTTTTAATTTAGTGGCCAGTTCTTTTGAGCTGTGCTCTCTATGGCTTAATAGTGACAGGGCTTGGTCAAGTGCTGATATTTTTTGTTCTTTCATGTCGTTTATTCTTTGTGTCTTTGTAATGTGGGTATTTTATCAGGCTAATGCCGTCTTTTCTTAAATATTTCATTCAACTTAATTTTACATTTATTTTGGTTTTTTATTCTTAATATATGCTCTAAATAAGATGATAAAACTACAAATCTTATGTGATTATGGGTGATATGACTTTGCCATTATTTGGGGTGTTTCTATGAAGATTTGCGTGCTTGGCGCTGGTGTTGTTGGCCTTACTACTGCGTATTATTTGGTTAAAAAAGGTTTTCAGGTCACGGTCATTGATCGTCAGCCTGGCGTAGCCTTAGAGACCAGCTTCGCTAATGCTGGGCAGATTTCTCCAGGGTATTCTGCTCCTTGGGCTGCTCCAGGTATCCCTCTAAAAGCCATTAAATGGTTAATGCAAAAACATGCTCCATTAAGGGTGAGTGCTGAGCCAGAAATCAAAAAAATAAGCTGGATGGTAAAAGTGCTGGGGCAGTGTAATAACGATGCATACAGCGTAAATAAATCCAGAATGATGGCGTTAGCAGAATACAGTCGCGATCAATTTATATCCTTAAGAAAAGACATTGGAATTCAGTATCAGGATGGGCAAGGTGGAACTTTGCAACTTTTTCGAAAAGAAGAGCAGGTTGATGCAGCAGAAAAAGACATCAAAGTATTAAAGGCATTAGGTGTTCCTCATGAGGTATTAACACCAGATCAAATTGCTCAGGTTGAGCCTGGTCTTCGAAGTGTTATCGATAAATTTAAAGGTGGTCTTAGACTGACGGGAGATGAGACAGGGGACTGCTATTTGTTCTGTCAGTCGCTTAAAGAAACGTGTGAAGAAATTGGGGTTACCTTTCAGTTTAATTCGGATATTAAGTCATTGAGTACCCAAGCGAATAAATTGAATGGCGTTATCACAGAGCAAGGCCTGCAAGCGTTTGATAGCGTTGTTGTTTGTTTGGGTAGTTATTCAAAGGAGTTGCTTAAAGCGTGTGATATCGATATTCCTGTTTATCCAGTGAAAGGGTACTCGTTGACGGTTCCTATTTTAGATACTGCTTATGCGCCAATTTCGACGGTGATGGATGAAACTTACAAGGTGGCTGTAACGCGTCTTGGTGATCGTATTCGTGCTGCGGGCACCGCTGAGCTCACTGGGTATAATTTGGACTTGCCTAAATCCAGAACAGAGACGATTAGTCATGTTGTAAATGATTTATTTGGTAAAGGCTGTGATCTCTCAGAAGCTGAGTATTGGACTGGATTGCGTCCGATGACACCAGATGGCACACCGGTTGTTGGTGCTAGCGGTATTGATGGTTTGTATTTGAATACAGGCCATGGAACGCTTGGTTGGACAATGAGTTGTGGTTCTGCAGCTGTTATTGCGGATATTATTGCTGGTGATGAAACACAGATCAATTCTCAGGATTTGTCTGTTAAACGTTATAAGAAATAAGGACTTGAAATGGCAAGGCCACTAACCGCAACGATAGATTTGAATGCTATTTTGCAGAACTATCGTTATGCCAAAAAGCTTCAGCCAACGTGTAAAGCGTTTGCTGTCGTAAAGAGTAATGCTTATGGGCACGGGGCGATTGAAGTTGCTCGACACCTTGATAATGAAGCCGATGCGTTTGCTGTTGCCGCGATAGAAGAAGCGATGGCACTGCGTGAGGCAGGTATTGTTTCTCCGGTTATGTTGCTTGAAGGGGTTTTCGAAGAATATGAATGGAAGTTGTGCGAACAGCATGGCTTTTGGGCGGCAATTGAAAACACTCAGCAGCTTAATTGGTTGTTAGCTAGCCAAGTAAACATTGCAAAAATATTTGTGAAGCTAGATTCTGGTATGCGTAGATTGGGCGCTGATAAAGCGGGCGCATGTGATTTGGTTAAAAAGCTCAGAGAAAGTAATCAGGTGGGTGATGTGTTGTTAATGACACATTTTTCCTGTGCGGATGATTTATCTGATATCGCGACCATGGAGCAGCTGACGTATTTTGAAAGAGCGCGTCAAGAAATAGGCACCATAGAGGCAAGTGTAGCGAATTCAGCGGCGATCATGAAGTGGGCCATCCCTGAAGGCGGCTGGATTCGCCCTGGAATCATGTTATATGGCATTTCCCCATTTGCTGGCTTAACGGGTCAGCAGTTGGGGTTGGCCCCAGCAATGATATTGTCATCTAAGGTTATTTCTGTACGTTCTTTGAAAAAAGGTGAGAAAGTCGGTTACGGTCTGTCTTATGAAGCAGCAGAAGATCACCAGTTAGCCACGGTTGCTGTCGGGTACGGTGATGGTTATGCCCGTCATACCCAAAGCGGTGCGCCATTAGAAGTGAACGCGTCTCCTGCTATGTTGGCTGGGCGAGTATCGATGGATATGATTACGATCCGTTTTGCTGATGCCAGTCAGTCTTTTGAAATTGGTCAAGAGGTTGTGTTGTGGGGAGGAAATGTTCCGGTTGAAAACGTCGCGGATTATGCCAGTACCATTGGTTATGAGTTGGTGACTAGAATGACCACTCGGCCTCGTTATCAGTACCGTACGGTTAGCGAAATCAAATCCTAGCGCTCACTAAAGCCTCAATTCTTCTGGAATAGAGGCTTTAGTTTAAGAATTGCACAAAATAACCTCTAAATTCCTACGGTTTCTTTTGAAAACACCTATCCTTTGCGTGTACTATTTTGTGCTTTTCGTTGCATCGAATAGGTTTTAATTATTCTGCCATTCACGCAATCCAATTCGTCTAGAAAATAGAGATAGAGACTCACCCTATTATGAAGAGTTCTGAATTACGCCAGTCATTTTTATCGTATTTTGAAAGTAAGCAACATCAGATTGTTGAATCCAGCTCATTGATTCCGGGCAATGACCCAACTTTGCTGTTTACAAACGCCGGTATGGTTCAGTTTAAGGATGTGTTTCTGGGCGAAGATCAGCGCCCATATACACGTGCGACCAGCTCTCAGCGTTGTGTTCGAGCGGGCGGTAAGCACAATGACCTCGAAAACGTGGGATATACAGCGCGCCACCACACTTTCTTTGAAATGTTGGGTAACTTCAGCTTCGGTGATTATTTCAAAAAAGAAGCCATTACTTACGCTTGGGAATTTCTAACTGACGTTTTGAAATTACCAAAAGAAAAGCTACTTGTGACTGTTTACGCAGACGACGATGAAGCGTTTGATTTTTGGCATGACATGATTGGTGTGCCAAAAGAGAAAATTATTCGAATTGGCGATAACAAAGGTGGACGTTTTCAGTCAGATAACTTCTGGGCGATGGGCGACACTGGTCCTTGTGGTCCTTGTTCTGAAGTGTTTTACGATCATGGCGAGCATATTTGGGGTGGGCCTCCAGGCTCTCCGGAAGAAGATGGCGATCGCTTTATTGAAATTTGGAACGTAGTTTTCATGCAATTCAATCGTTCTGCCGATGGCACTATGGTGCCGTTGCCTAAGCCTTCTGTTGATACGGGCATGGGGTTAGAGCGTATTGCGGCGATTCTGCAAGGCGTACATAGCAACTACGAAATTGATTTGTTTCAGAATTTAATCAAGGCCGCTGCGAAATTAGTGGGTACTGACGATTTAAGTGCTCAGTCATTGCGTGTTATTGCCGATCATATCCGTTCATGTTCCTTCATGATTGTGGACGGTGTTATTCCTTCTAACGAAGGCCGTGGTTATGTCTTGCGTCGCATTGTTCGTCGTGCGGTTCGTCATGGTAATAAATTGGGTAAAAAAGGCGTTTTCTTCCATAAATTGGTAGACGCGTTAGATCTTGAGATGGGCGATGCCTACCCAGAATTACGCAAGCTGAAAGACCGTGTGGCGTCTATTCTTCTGAAAGAAGAAGAGCAGTTCGCTAAGACGCTTGATCAAGGTATGAAAATTCTTGAAGAGGCGATTTCACAGCTGGGCGATAAAAAAATCATTCCAGGTGAAACCGTCTTTAAATTGTATGACACATTTGGCTTCCCTGCAGATTTGACCAATGACGTTGCCCGTGAAAACAATCTTGAAATAGACGAAGCTGGTTTTGAAGTGGCGATGGATGCACAGCGTGCTAGAGCGCGTTCTGCAAGTAACTTCTCTATGGATATGTCTGGCAGCGTAACCCTCGACAGTGTCACCGAGTTTACAGGTTACGATGACTTGGCCGGTCAATGCGAAGTGGAAACCATTCTTGTGGATGGTGTTTCCGTAGATTCTATTGAAGTGGGCCAGTTTGCAGCGGTTGTTTTAAAAAGTACGCCTTTTTACGGTGAATCTGGCGGACAAGTCGGCGATAAGGGCTGGTTGCGAGGCCCTGGTGCGTTCAAAGTAGCTAATACGACGAAACAAGCGAAGGCGCACTTGCATCAAGGTGAGTTAAAAGAAGGTCGTTTATCGGTTGGTGACGTGCTGACTGGTGAAGTCGATCGCTCGATGCGTGTGGCAACAACGTTGAACCATTCTGCTACACATTTAATGCATGAAGCATTGCGTCGTATTCTGGGTGATCACGTGACTCAAAAAGGATCGTTGGTTGATCCTGAGCGTTTGCGTTTTGATTTTTCTCATTTTGAAGGCGTTACTGCGGTTGAGATTGAGCAAATCGAAGACATGGTAAACGAGCAGATTCGTCTAAATCGACCTGTTGAAACTGACATCATGGACGTTGAGTCTGCCAAAGAAAAAGGTGCGATGGCGTTGTTCGGTGAGAAATACGACAGCGAAGTGCGCGTATTGACCATGGGTACGGATTATTCTATCGAGCTATGTGGTGGTACTCATGTTAAGCGCACGGGTGATATTGGTCTCTTTAAAATCATTACGGAAAGCGGCATTGCTGCGGGTGTTCGTCGAATCGAAGCGCTAACCGGAAAAGCGGCTATCGATAGTACTCGTCACACTGAGTCGCTATTAAGTAATGTGGCTGGGTTGGTTAAAGGTAATAAAGAAAACGCGTTCGATAAGGTGGTTGCCTTGAATGAACATGCCCGTAGCCTGCAAAAAGAGCTGGATTTACTGAAAGGTAAAATGGCAGCTTTGGCGGGGGCGGATTTGGCGTCTCAAGCGGTTGCGATTGAGGGCGGTAAATTGCTGGTTGCTCAGGTCGAGGTTGCTGATCCAAAAGAGCTTCGTGATTTGTTGGATGAATTGAAGAGCAAGTTAGAGTCGGCGGTTATTTTACTAGCGGCGGTTAATGATGGCAAAGTTAGCTTGATTGCTGGCGTTACTAAAGAGCTAACGAAAAAAATTAAAGCAGGAGACCTTATTAAGATGGTCGCACCTTTGGTTGACGGTAAGGGTGGCGGTCGTCCTGATATGGCTCAGGCTGGCGGTAATAATCCCGATGGTTTGGCTGATGCGCTGGCATTGGTGCCTGATTGGGTTGTTGAACGGGTATAAGTAGGTCCGCTCGATTTGAGCTTTGAATGTAGGTAATGGAAAGATTATGGCGTTGTTAGTTCAAAAATACGGCGGGACTTCGGTAGGCACCGCTGAGCGTATCGAGGCGGTTGCAGATAGGGTTTATAAGCACAAGCAACAAGGTGATGACATTGTTGTTGTTGTTTCTGCTATGAGTGGTGAAACCAACAGGCTGATTGATCTTGCTAAAAGCATTAGTGATTCACCTAGTGCGCGCGAGATGGATGTCCTGTTGTCAACTGGGGAACAGGTTACGATTGCGCTTTTGTCTATGGCGCTAATGAAGCGTGGTCTTGATGCTCGTTCTTATACTGGTTCGCAGATTCGTATTACGACTGACAGCGCACATGGTAAAGCGAGAATTCAGAAAATTGATACCGAGGCGATGCGTGCAGATTTAGATGCTGGGCGTGTGGTCGTGGCGGCAGGGTTTCAAGGTTCAGATGAATTTGGCAATATTACGACGCTGGGTCGTGGTGGTTCTGATACGACAGGGGTCGCCTTGGCGGCGGCTTTAAAAGCAGATGAGTGTCAAATTTATACCGATGTGGATGGCGTTTATACAACGGACCCCCGAGTGGTAGACAGTGCGCGACGTTTGGATAAGATCACTTTTGAAGAAATGTTGGAAATGGCAAGCCTTGGCTCTAAGGTGTTGCAGATTCGCGCTGTAGAGTTTGCTGGTAAGTATCAGGTACCACTTAGAGTGCTGTCTAGTTTTGTTGAGGGTGAGGGTACGTTGATAACAACTGAGGGGAGTAATAGTATGGAGCAGCCAGCGGTTTCTGGGATTGCATTCAATAGAGATGAAGCTAAGTTAACTCTAAAAGGTGTACCTGATATTCCAGGTATTGCTGCGCGGATCCTTGGTCCTATTAGTGATGCGAATATTGAAGTGGATATGATAGTTCAAAATGTGTCTGTCGATGGTACAACCGACTTTACTTTTACGGTGCATCGTAATGAATACAATCAAGCATTGTCCACTTTGAATGGTATCGCGAAAGAGCTTGGTGCGATTGCTGTACTTTCTGACGCAAAAATAGCAAAAGTATCTATTGTCGGTGTAGGGATGCGTTCGCATGCCGGTGTGGCAAGCATTATGTTTAGGGCTTTAGCGGCGGAGTCAATTAATATTCAACTGATCTCTACCTCTGAGATCAAAGTGTCTGTGATTATTGATGAAAAATACATGGAGTTAGCGGTTAGGGCATTGCACTCTGCGTTTAAATTGAGTGATGTGACATCTAGCGTTCGAGAGGCGTAACAATTGGATACATAAAGCCTGTTATTATGGATGGTTTAATTTTTATTGAGACGCTACAATTAGCTTTGTAGGAATTGCCCTACAGTGTGTGTGGGGCAATTCTTCTATATAACGATTAAAAGCTATTACAGGGAGATATTTTTATGCTTATTCTGACTCGTCGAGTGGGTGAAACATTAATGGTTGGTGATGAAGTATCTGTCACTGTATTAGGTGTAAAAGGCAATCAGGTGCGCATTGGTATTAATGCACCTAAAGATGTGTCTGTTCACCGTGAAGAAATTTATCTTCGCATTCAGCAAGAGCAAGAGCAAGAGCAAGAGCAAGAGCAGCAGCCTGATGTTCAAGACTCTTAATATTATTTTTTAAAAAAAATTGCCAAAAAGTCTTTACATGATTTTTTAGCGGTATATACTACGCCGCACTTGTTTGGAGAGTTGGCCGAGTGGCCGAAGGCGCTCCCCTGCTAAGGGAGTATGGGGTGAAACTCATCGAGGGTTCGAATCCCTCACTCTCCGCCATTCAAGTTTGTCTTTTCAGAAACTATTCTTTCTGAACTAAAAAGGCTGGAATTGTTGTAGTGCACCCGTAGCTCAGCTGGATAGAGTACTCGGCTACGAACCGAGCGGTCAGAGGTTCGAATCCTCTCGGGTGCACCATTCCAAATAAAGTATTTTAAAGCTATCCACTTTTGAATATTTCGTGAAAAAATATGCTATGCACCCGTAGCTCAGCTGGATAGAGTACTCGGCTACGAACCGAGCGGTCAGAGGTTCGAATCCTCTCGGGTGCACCATTTCAAAAAAAGTATTTTAAGGCTATCCTCTTTAAAATATTTCTTGCAAAAATATTGCTATGCACCCGTAGCTCAGCTGGATAGAGTACTCGGCTACGAACCGAGCGGTCAGAGGTTCGAATCCTCTCGGGTGCACCATTTTTACTTCCCTCCTAGTTAATCTAATATATTTTTTTATTTTCTGACTTTTGTTTTTTTTATGCTTTTGTAATTGATTTTATTACTAGCGATAGTTCACTCACGCTTTTGCAGCGCCTTAGTGTTTGTAGGTTTTCTTTTATAGCATCAAATTCAAAACGCAAATGTCCGCACCATTGTTTTAGCCTTCCTAGTGTTGCCACTTCGTCATAGTCTTGTTGTAGGCTTTTTGTGTAGCTCGTGAAAAGCGCGACTAATTCACGCTGATGGTTCTCTATTGTGTTACCTTGAATGGCGGCTCTTAGGTCTTGATAGATGAATGGGTTGCTAAGTGATCCTCTGCCAATCATGAAATGGTTGCAGCCTGTAATAGCTTGGCATCTTAATAGTGAGTCTGCATCGATGATGTCGCCATTTGCTACCACAGTCATTTCAGTTTTATCTTGTATCTCCCCTATTTTTTCCCAGCGTGCAGGTGGCTTGTAGCCATCTTTTTTAGTTCTGCCGTGTATGGTTAATTTTTCTGTACCCGCACTTTCTATCGCAGCAACATTATCAAACAGTAATATTTCATCCTCGTACCCTAGGCGTATTTTTGCCGATACTGGAATATGTGTCGGTAGTGTTTTTCGGATGGCGTGCATTATGTCGTAAAGAGTGCTTGGAGTTTGCAGTAAGACTGAGCCTCCGCCGTGGCCGTTTACGCGTTTTGCTGGGCAGCCAAAATTGACGTCAATATGAGTAGCTCCAGCTGCAACGGCGTTGAAGGCGCTTTCGGCCATCAGTTCGGGGTTGCTTCCTAGAAGTTGTGTGTGAACGGGATGGTTGTGTTTTGTTTTTGCCTTGTTTTTGTTTTCAGGGATAAGGCGTTTAAAAGTGTGTGCGGGTATTGAGTATTGGGTGACTCGGACGAATTCTGAGACGAGGTAATCCATGCCGCCAATTTGCGAAAGTAGTTTGCGCATGGTGTGATCCATGACACCTTCCATTGGAGCGACCGCGAGTATTATTTGATTATTTGGATTGGTGTTTTTCAAGAGTAAGGGTGCTTTTTGAGGAATTGTTCACGAAATAAGTCTAACTGTTATGCAAAAAAAATATGAAACTGTTCTGGTTTGTGGTAAAAATTATAGCTAATGAAAAGTAACTAATATTATTTGATGTGCATCTGAGCATATCTAATCAGTACAAACAAGTTGAAAGCAAAGGTATCGATGCTATGAGCGGGTTATTTGAAGATGGTTTGGGGTTGATGGTCTTGGGGATGGGGTTTGTTTTTCTGTTTCTGGTTGTCTTGATTTTCGCTACAGGCTATATGTCACGCCTGTTAAATCATTTTTTCCCTGAAGTTTTACCTGAGATAGTAGCACGGCCTGCGGCTGGCGCTTCTAATTCGTCTGGTGTGGATGCGCAGTTGACGGCGGTGATTACTGCTGCGGTGCATCAGCATAGAAACAATAAAAATTCTTAACTTACTAATATTTAATTTCTTTGAGGCTGAACATGACAATAATTAAGCAACCTCTAGGCATTACCGATGTCGTTTTGCGTGATGCTCATCAATCCTTGTTTGCAACACGTATGCGCATTGACGATATGCTTCCTATCGCTGAAAAGCTTGATCAAGTCGGCTTTTGGTCGCTTGAGTCTTGGGGTGGTGCAACATTCGATTCCTGTATTCGGTTTATTGGTGAGGACCCTTGGGAGCGCATTCGTGAGCTTAAGAAGGCAATGCCAAAAACACCTCAGCAAATGTTATTGCGTGGCCAGAACCTATTAGGTTATCGCCATTATGCTGATGATGTTGTAAATAAATTTGTAGAGCGGGCCGCATTTAATGGCGTAGATGTTTTTCGTATTTTTGATGCGATGAATGATCCTCGCAACTTAGAGACGGCGATCAAAGCGGTTAAGCAGCAAGGTAAGCACGCTCAAGGCACTATTTCATATACCAAGAGTCGAGTGCATACCACCCAGAATTGGGTGGATTATGCAAAGACGCTTGAGGATATGGGGGCTGACTCTATTGCCATTAAAGATATGTCTGGCATTTTAACGCCATACGATGCTTTTGAATTGGTGAGTTTGCTTAAAGCGCAAACGCAGTTAGAGGTTCAGTTACATGCGCATGCTACTTCTGGACTGTCTGATATGACAATTCTAAAGGCAGTCGAAGCGGGAATTGATCGTGTTGATACGGCCATTTCTTCTATGTCGATGACATATGGGCATACGGCGACTGAATCTGTTGTTGCAGCATTGCAAGGGACGGATCGAGACACTGGTTTGGATCTGGCTTTGCTGGAAGAGATTGCGGCTTACTTTCGCGAAGTGAGAAAAAAATACGCAAAATTCGAAGGCTCTCTTCGTGGTACGGATTCACGAATTCTTATTGCTCAAGTACCTGGCGGTATGTTGACTAATATGGAGAGTCAGCTGAAAGAGCAGGGTGCTGCAGATAAGTTTGATGAAGTATTAAAAGAGATTCCAAAAGTTCGTGAAGATTTAGGTTTGATTCCTCTTGTTACGCCAACCTCTCAGATTGTTGGTACTCAAGCTGTGTTAAATGTCTTGACGGGTGAGCGATATAAATCCATCTCCAAAGAAACGGCTGGTATTTTGAAGGGTGAATATGGCGCCGCACCAGCAGAATTCAATAAGGAGCTTCAAGCTCGAGTATTGGATGGTGCTGAGGCGATTACTTGTCGCCCTGCAGATTTACTATCTCCAGAAATGGATAAGTTGACAGAAGAATTAATTGGCCTTTCAAGCGAAAAGGGTATTCGTTTAGCGAGTGATCAAATTGATGACGTGTTGACGTACGCTTTGTTTCCGCAAATCGGTCTGAAATTCCTTCAGAATCGTGGTGATGCAAGTGCCTTTGAGCCTGTGCCAACATTAGAAGATGTTATCGTTGATAAACCGGCTTCTGCTGTTTCCGTATCTGAGGCGAGTGTTTACACGGTTGAGGTGTCAGGCCAGCGTTTTGTGGTTCAGGTGTCGGAAGGTGGTGATGTTAGTAATATTCAGCCTGCTGTTAGTGCTACAAGCGCGCCTGCTCAATCCGCTACTCCTGTAGCGACCTCAGGTGAGAATGTTCCTTCTCCGTTAGCGGGTAATATTTTCAAGATCTTGGTGTCGCCGGGTCAGCACGTTGAAGAGGGAGACACTGTGATCATTCTTGAAGCCATGAAAATGGAGACGGAGATTTCAGCGCCTAGATCGGGTGTGGTAGGTTCCATTAATGTGAAAGAAGGTGACTCTGTGCAAGTGGGTCAGTCACTTCTTACTTTGTAGTCTGGGAAAGTATAAAAAATGGAAAACAAATTACTTAATCTTTATCACGATACCGGTATTTATCAGCTTGAGCTCGGTCAATTTGTGATGATCTGTGTTGGTTTGTTGCTGGTTTATTTGGCAATAAAAAAAGGCTTTGAACCGTTACTTCTATTGCCGATTGGGATTGGTGCGGTTTTGGTTAATATACCTGGTGCAGGATTTATGGCGGCGCCTGTTTATGACGCTGCTGGACACATGACCTCGCCGGGTGGTCTGCAATACTATATATATCATGGTGGTATTGAGACAGGCCTGTTTCCCTTGATTATTTTCATGGGTGTGGGTGCTATGACGGATTTCGGTCCTATGCTGGCTAACCCTAAGACTTTATTGTTAGGTGCTGCGGCTCAGTTTGGTATCTTCGCAACGGTTATTGGTGCGGTCTTGTTGGGTGCGTCTGGTATAATGGACTTCACTCTAGCTGATGCGGCTGCGATCGGTATTATCGGTGGTGCAGATGGTCCGACGGCTATTTTTGTTGCCAGTCGCCTTGCTCCTGATTTGCTAGGGGCGATTGCGGTGGCTGCATATTCTTATATGGCGCTAGTTCCTCTTATTCAGCCTCCAATTATGCGGGCTCTGACATCTAAAGAGGAGCGTTCTATTAAGATGGAGCAGCTGAGGCCAGTGACGAAGAAAGAGAAAATTGTTTTTCCTCTCGTGGTGATTATTTTGGTTGCTATGTTTTTGCCTTCGGCGGCACCTCTTTTAGGTATGTTTTGTTTTGGCAATCTAATGCGTGAGTGTGGTGTGGTGGATCGCTTAAGCGATACGGCGCAAAATGCCTTGATTAATATTGTGACTGTTTTCCTTGGTCTAGGTGTTGGTTCGAAATTAAGTTCTGAGGATTTTTTGAATTTTGAAACCTTAGGGATTTTGAGTTTAGGATTAATTGCATTTTCTATCGGCACTGCTGCAGGTATTTTGATGGCAAAATTGATGAATAGGTTTTCAACTGAAGCAATTAATCCATTAATTGGTGCGGCCGGTGTATCGGCGGTGCCTATGGCGGCTCGAGTTGCTAATAAGGTGGGTCTTGAGGCGAACAAACAAAACTTTTTGTTAATGCACGCTATGGGGCCAAATGTTGCGGGTGTTATCGGCTCTGCTGTAGCGGCAGGTGTTATGCTTAGTTATGTTGGTGGCTAATATCTAATTATCATTTTAGAAAAGGCGCTTAGGCGCCTTTTCTATTATTTGTAATGAGTATGAAACAAAAGTAAAAAAACTTTAAAAAAGGGCTTGCGCTAAAAGATTCAGGCTGTATTATACGCCTCCACTGACACGGACAACGACGCAAACAACAGTTTGTCACTTACCTAGTAAGAACGTTGAGACGAAGATCAGATCG
>Ga0163216_100396_pt1 | contig 75914 bp, 71 predicted proteins | sample SynspAceP_FD_167610 | JGI IMG/M metagenome (GOLD analysis project Ga0163216, IMG submission 167610) | Saline lake microbial communities from Ace Lake in Antarctica - Synechococcus sp. Ace-P (Illumina Assembly) | ecosystem: Environmental > Aquatic > Non-marine Saline and Alkaline > Saline ...
GATAAGCAAGCTTATCCCCGCTGCCCCTCGACTTGCATGTGTTAGGCCTGCCGCTAGCGTTCATCCTGAGCCAGGATCAAACTCTTCATCGTTGATTCTTATATAACTTCGATCAACCATCCAAGACTTGTTTCCCGGCCCGTTCTTTCGATTTCTTTTCTGCGCCATCCCCCCGTTTCCAGGAAAATGGCGCGCTGTCTTTACAATATATCAATGAACTTCTTACTCTTTCTTCGTTCGCCCTGTCTCCCAAAGCGGCTGCAAATGTACAGCCTTTTTTTAATCTGCCAAGCTTTTTTTGAAAAAAAATATTTTTCTTTTTTAGCGGCGGACAATGGAACAGGACCTATATGAACGTGGCGCTCCGAACACCTTTTCCGCCATCTCTGCTTTTGCTTCGTTAACGGGGTGCAAATCTACCACCCTTTTTTAAATCCACAAGGGTTTTTTGAAACTTTTTTCGCCTTTTTTGCACCGCACCGCACAACCCCCTGTCAACAAGCATTTTGCAGAGCGATATTTCCCCCAAAAAAGGGAAAACAATTTAAAACTTTTTTCCCGGACCGCAAAACCACCGCACCTTAAAATTGCCCCGAAGGCGCGTTAGGGGGCAAAGCGGCATCCCCGAAGCGGCGCAAGGGATACAGCAGAGCACCCGGACCGACCCCAAGGAGGGAACGCTGAACAACTTATATATGTATATGAATAAAATCGTTCCTATATATATTGCCAACATAAATACTAGATGTTATCTTTGCACACTTATTACGACAAAATAGCATGATCAAGATAACTTTACCAGACGGAAGCATTAGAGAATATGCCGAAGGAACATCACCAATAGAAGTAGCCAAAAGCATCAGCGAAGGTTTGGCTCGAAATATTATTTCTGCAAAATTTAATGGAGTCACTGTTGAAACCGTAACACCTTTAAAAGAAGACGGATCACTTATCCTATATAGTTGGAACGACAAAGAAGGAAAAACAGCTTTCTGGCATTCCACCTCGCACGTTGTAGCTCAAGCATTGGAAGAATTGTACCCCGGTGTTAAATTGACCATAGGACCAGCCATTGATAATGGATTTTATTATGATGTAGATTTGGCAGAAGGCAGCATTTCGGAAAAAGACTTTCCGGAAATTGAAAAGAAAGCCTTGGAGATTGCCAGAGGGAAACACTATTTCAAGATGCGTGCCGTCACCAAGGCAGAGGCATTGGAACTATATAGATCACAGGGCAACCAATATAAGGTAGAACTTATCGAAAATCTGGAGGACGGTACCATAACCTTCTGCGACCATGACACCTTCACCGATCTTTGTAGGGGTGGGCACATACCCAATACCGGTATTGTCAAAGCCATTAAAATTTTGAGTGTAGCCGGTGCCTACTGGAGGGGAAATGAAAAAAACAATCAGCTGACCAGGGTATATGGCATTTCCTTTCCAAAACAGAAAGAACTTACCGAATACCTTGAACTTTTAGAAGAAGCAAAAAAAAGAGACCACAGAAAACTGGGCAAGGAATTGGAACTGTTTACTTTTTCGCAGAAAGTAGGGCAAGGGCTTCCGTTATGGCTTCCCAAAGGAGCAGCTTTAAGGGAACGTTTGGAGAATTTTTTGAAAAAGGCGCAGAAGAAGGCCGGTTATGAAATGGTTATTACCCCACATATTGGACAAAAAGAGCTTTATGTTACCTCTGGTCATTATGAAAAGTATGGAGCCGACAGCTTTCAACCGATCAAGACACCAAAAGAAGATGAAGAGTTCTTGTTAAAACCCATGAACTGTCCGCATCACTGTGAAATTTACAATTCCAAGCCATTTAGCTACAGGGAGCTACCAAAACGATATGCTGAATTTGGCACTGTTTACCGTTATGAACAAAGTGGAGAATTACATGGACTTACACGGGTTCGTGGCTTCACACAGGATGACGCCCACATTTTTTGTACTCCCGACCAATTGGCGGAAGAGTTTAAGAATGTAATAGACCTTACCTTATATGTATTGGGATCTTTGGGTTTCGGTAATTTTACAGCACAAGTATCCGTAAGGGATTTGGAGAAGCCTGAAAAATACATTGGATCGGTAGAAAACTGGGAAAAAGCAGAAAACGCAATTATCAATGCGGCAAAAGAAAAAGGCCTCAATTTTGTTATAGAAAGTGGTGAAGCTGCTTTCTACGGTCCCAAGTTGGATTTCATGGTGAAGGACGCCCTGGGCAGGAACTGGCAATTGGGTACAATTCAAGTGGACTACAACTTACCGGAGCGCTTTGACCTTACTTACAAAGGCAGTGACAATGAGTTGCATAGACCGGTAATGATTCACAGGGCTCCTTTTGGAAGTATGGAACGTTTCATTGCATTATTACTGGAACATACAGGTGGTAATTTCCCTCTTTGGCTGATGCCAGAGCAGGCTATAATCCTCCCTGTCAGCGAAAAACATGAAATATATGCCCAAAAAGTTTTAAATTCCTTGGAAAATAACGACATTCGCGCCCTCATTGATAACCGAAATGAAACGGTAGGCAAGAAAATACGTGAAGCGGAGATGAATAAAATACCATTTATGCTGATCGTAGGAGAGAATGAAGAAAAAGATGAAACCATTTCTATAAGGAAACATGGTGGTGAAGATTTAGGCACCATCTCTGTAAAAGCATTTTCCGACTTGGTATTAAATGAAATAAACAGTACCTTAAAGTCGTTTTAAAAAAAAAGTTTAACTAAAAATATTACGTCATAGCAATTAGAAAAAGATTTAGGCCCCAACCTAGGAGGGAAAACAAAAACCCGCACAATATCAATGAAAGTATTTCATCGCCAACAGTTAGGTTGGTTGGCGACAATATAGAAGTAGGTGTATACAACACCCGCGACGCCTTGGCGAAAGCAGAGGAACTGGAATTGGATTTAGTAGAAATTTCTCCTAAAGCCGATCCCCCTGTTTGTAAAATAATAGATTACAAAAAATTTCTTTACGAACAAAAGAAAAGGGAAAAGGTCATGAAGGCCAAAGCCACTAAAGTAATCGTTAAAGAAATAAGATTTGGTCCGCAAACGGATGACCATGATTACGAGTTTAAGAAAAAACACGCAGAGAAATTCTTAAAAGATGGCGCTAAGCTAAAAGCTTATGTTTTCTTTAAAGGTCGTTCTATTGTTTACAAGGATCAGGGAGAGATTCTATTACTTAAATTGGCCTCCGAATTGGAAGATTTAGGAAAAGTGGAACAAATGCCAAAGCTTGAAGGTAAGCGAATGACCATGTTCCTTGCTCCAAAAACCAAAAAATAAACCTGAGCTTCAATGCTCTGTTTGTATAAAATAAAATGCTGAATTTATTTAAGCATTAAGATAGTAAGCGAGATAAATTAATAAATAGGAAGAAAATGCCTAAACAGAAAACAAAATCCAGTGCCAAAAAGCGATTTAAGCTTACCGGTACTGGTAAGATTAAAAGAAAGCATGCCTTTAAGAGCCACATTCTTACGAAGAAGTCTAAAAAGCGTAAGCTAGCGTTAACCCACTCTGGATTAGTCCACGATGCGGATGTTAACAGTATTAAAGAACAATTACGTTTAAAGTAATCGTTTTATCGGTAATTATTAACCCTGGAGTTAGGCTTAAAAGTATTCTACATTAAAGAATCGCCTACTACAAAAAACAATTAAAATTATGCCAAGATCAGTAAATTCAGTTGCTTCCAGAGCCAGAAGAAAAAAGGTGATGAAGCAAGCCAAAGGTTACTTTGGAAGACGTAAAAACGTTTGGACAGTAGCTAAAAATGCGGTTGAAAAAGCAATGTTATATGCTTACAGAGACCGTAGAAATAAGAAAAGAAATTTCCGTTCCTTATGGATTACCCGTATTAACGCTGGTGCCAGAATGCACGGATTGTCCTATTCCCAGTTTATGGGTAAGGTTAAAGCCAACAACATTGAGCTAAACCGTAAGGTATTGGCGGATTTGGCTATGAACCACCCAGAAGCTTTCAAAGCTATTGTGAACAAAGTAAAATAAATTAATAAACTTATCTCGCTTATAAAAACCTGTTCTTTTAAGAACAGGTTTTTTTTATGTTCAATTCAAAACATTCTTGGAATCCAACAAAAATCTAAATATTATTAAGTTGCCTTAATCTTTCCCACCGCTTCCTTAAACTCTTCCCAGTCAATGTACTCATCCCCGGATTTATCATAACCTTCAATTAGCTTAGAAGAAACGATTCCCCGAAGAAATCCACTAATCTCAGCCTTCTTCAACAACTCGACTATCTCACTTTTTTTCAATTTACCATCTCCATCCTCGTCAAAAAAATTATAAGCATCCTCCGGAGTTTGAAATTTATTGGTAATAAGGATCTGTATTTTATCCAAAATCATATCTTTTGTTGCCATATCTTAATTTTTTAAAAACCATAATACTCTAAATTACTAAATAAAACATACAATGAGTTAAACCCCAAAGTAGCTTAATACCAAATTCCTTCCGCTGGCATTATTCCTGTGTTCACACAAATAGATACCCTGCCATATTCCCAAATTTAATTTACCATTGCTAATGGGTATCTGTACTGACGCCCCCATAAGGGACGATTTGATATGAGCGGGCATATCGTCCGAGCCCTCATAATCATGGAGATAATAAGGCGCATTTTCCGGAACCATTACATTCATGTGGCTTTCAAAATCTGCCCTAACGGTAGAATCCGCATTTTCATTTATCGTTAAACTTGCCGACGTATGTTTTATGAATACCTGAAGCATCCCAGTTTGTATTCCTTTCAGATGTGGTAGATGATTAAGTACTGTATCCGTAATCAAATGAAAGCCCCTCCTATAGGCATTTAATCGCACTTCTTCCTGATAAAACAGCATATTATTGGGTCTTTATAATTTGTTCAAATTTCGACAAATATTAATAAATCTAAAACTTTACTTAACAAGACAAGTATTTAGGCGGATAACAAATACCTTTGCAGCTTAAATTATTTGGATGGATTTATCGAAAGTAAAAATGGTGGTTACCGATATGGATGGCACCCTATTGAATTCCCAGCATGAGGTAAGCCCAAAATTCTTTGAACTATTCGAAGAATTAAGAAGGAGGGACATTAAATTTGTTGCAGCAAGTGGACGGCAGTACAACAGTATAATAGATAAATTGGATGCCATTAAAGACGACATTATTGTTGTTGCAGAGAATGGGGCTTTTGTAAAAAAGCAGGATCAAGAATTGTTAGCTACACCTTTGGAGCAACATACCATTATTGAAACCATGGAGCTTCTAAGGAACGTGGAGGGCATACACCCTGTATTATGTGCTAAAAATAATGCCTACATCAATGGAAACTCCGACATTTTTCTCAATAAACTACGAGAGTATTATTCCGAATTTAGTGTTTTAGACGATATTTCCTCCTATAATGGGGAAGTTTTAAAAATTGCCATTTACCATTTTGAAAGTTCCGAGAAGTTTATTTATCCTATGGTTAAACATTTGGAATCGGAATTGAAAGTGAAAGTCTCAGGGGAGAACTGGTTGGATATTTCCCACATGAACGCTAACAAGGGTTATGCCTTACAGCATATTCAGGAGAAGTACGGCATAAGTAGACATGAAACCATGGTTTTTGGCGATTACAATAATGACTTGGAAATGTTGTCCATGGCCGATTTCAGTTTTGCCATGGCCAATGCGCACCCCAATGTGAAAAAAGCATCCAACTACTTGACTAGCAGCAATGATGATTTTGGTGTTGAGAATATTTTGGAATCGATGTTATCGGCAAAACAGACTAAAAGATAAAAAACATCACTGTGCTGTACCTAGTAATGCACTTGGCAAATATCCCATGGTTTTCTTAAATGCAACGGTAAAATGCTGGGGATTGGAGTACCCTACTTCGTAAGACGCTTGCGCAATTGACATATTGTCCACAAGAACCAATGATTTAGCCTTCTCCATCCGCAATCGGGTAATATATTTAAATACCGTTGTTTGATGTATCTTTTTAAAACAGCTTTTTAACTTGGTAGTATTAAACCCAGCTATTTCAGACAGTTCCTTTATCGTTAATTTTCCTTTTAGGTTTTGTATGATATAGGAAACCACTTTTTCAATGGCTTCATAATCCAATACAGACAACTGCGACTCCCCTATTTCGCCAATAGAATTTTCACTTCCGAGCAATGCATCTATCACCAAACAACGAATTTGAGATTCTATATAATTGGTTCTGGAACTCCCTGTATATGGGCAGTACAAAATTTCAAGAAGTAGTAGTCTTAGTTTGCTGGGAATTGGTTGCCCTGCACTCCACAGACATGTGGGACACTTTCCTAGAACACCCAGAAAATGCTCAAAGCCAGAATCATATTCTGTTCCCAATAAATCTTCAAGAAACTCCTTCGTAAAAAAAACTTCGACAGAAACGTACTCAAGCCCCATTAGGTTTTGAGTTCCTAAAATGGTTGGCCATTGTACTAGATTATAACACCCAGAGTTAATATCCACTTTGGCTTTACTTTCCTTAGTGGTAAACCTATAATTGCCTTCTAGCAAAAAGTGGATACCAAAACAAAAATGGGTATTTTCATATTCTATCCTAGGAAAATTGTCGAGACTTAACTTTCGTAATATAACGGTAGCCCCATCTAACCGAAGCTCTTGTTGACTTCCTTTAATCCCATTTCCTAGCTTGAATACTTCAGTTATAAATGCATTTTCTTGTACCAGTTCCATGGAACCGATACCATTACCTATACGATGCTTTGTTGCTGGAAAAAGACCTATTCTCATTAATTCTTAATTCGTAACTAAAACTTCCTTTTGCGTTATTGCTAGCCGAAATCCTGGATTAGATTTGCAAATCTATTTATTTAGATTTAATCTTAATAAGAATAGATGACATTTTTTTTAAAAAACATGAAAAACATATTTACGGCTTTCTTACTCATCATTTTCTTGTCTGCCAAAGGGCAGGAAGCTTTCTGCAAAATATCGGGCATGGTAAGTGATGCTTCAGGAAAGCCTTTGCCCTATGCAACCGTTTTGATAGAAGGCCTAAAACTTGGTGTTCTTACGGACAATAATGGGGTATACTCCATTAGCAAGGTGCCCCTAGGAAAGCAGAGGGTCGTAGTTTCTTATATTGGGTACGGTACGCACTCAAAGACCTTTAATGTATACGAAAGTGCAAATAACATAAAGATCGATTTTACACTACAGGAAACAGTGGAAAACCTGGACGAGGTAACAGTCAGCGGCAAGACCAGGGAGACAGAGATTGAAACCAAAGGCTTTGCCGTTAATGCCATAAAAACAGAAGAAGCTAGCCTGCGAAATATTCAAACGAACGAATTACTAAACACTACGGTTGGTGTGAAAATTCGTCAAAATGGAGGTTTAGGTTCTGACGTTAGTTATAGTCTAAATGGGTTGTCCGGAAACTCTGTGCGAATATTTATCGACGGAATTCCAATTTCTACTTACGGTTCCTCCTTTAACCTAAACAGTATTCCTCCCTCAATGATTAAAAACATTGAGGTTTATAAAGGGGTGGTTCCCGGGCATTTGGCAGACGATGCTTTAGGTGGAGTCATTAATATTGTACTTCATAAAGATGCAAAAACAAATTTCAATGCTTCGGTTTCTTATGGATCCTTCAATACCATTCAAAGCAGTGTTAATGGCTTATATCGTTTCGAAAAATCTGGATTTACGATAAAGACCTCCCTTTTTCATAATTATTCCGATAATGATTATAAAGTATCAGGCAGAAGCGTAGTTGTTACCGGCTTAGGAGGTGTACAAACAGCAATTACAGCAAGTAGATTCAACGATGCCTATAGGTCTACAGGTGGAATGGCACAGATTGGCTATACCGATGTAAAATGGGCAGACCAATTTTTTATTGGTGTAACTGGTTCTGATGATTATAAAGAAGTGCAACACGGAGCTTTTATGACTATTACTCCGTACAAGGGAAGGTTCTTAGAATCTAACGCCTTATTAGGAAGTTTAAACTATCAAAAGAAAGATCTTTTCATCAAAGGGCTTGATGTTACTATAAACGGATTGTACGGTAAAAGAAACCGCGCTGTTAACGATACCGTTTCTTGGGCGTATAGTTGGAACGGAGAAAGAGCTATTGATTTTAGAGGAAATGAATATCAATACACTTGGCGTTCCCAGCAAGAGGGCGGACCTACCCTATCTAAAATTAAAAGAAATGTAGCATCAATTAGAACTGGGGTTTCATATGCTATTAATAACAATCACACGGTATCTGTAAATCATGTATATAGCGGAATTGATAGAGAAGATAGTGATGCTTTAAGATCCGTTTTGGAAAACACCTTTCTTGGAACAAGGGATTTGTATAAAAACATTTATTCTTTAACCTATGAATTAACAGCTTTTGAAGACAAGCTAAGAGCCAGTGTATTTGGAAAACATTATCAGCAAAAAACGGTAAGTATTGATTCTGCCATTGAAACTGACACCAACGGAAACGATGTGGTTATAGATGAAGTTGTTGGTAGCAATAAGAATTATGACGGATATGGCTTTGCAGCTTCTTATGCCATAATTCCCAATATAACACTTTTAGCATCCGCAGAAAAAGCTATTCGACTACCAAACGAAACAGAAGTATTTGGTAATGACGGAGATAACGTAGTAGCCAATTCAAGCATTGATCCAGAAAGCAGCAACAACTACAACTTAGGGTTTAGATTTGGGTCATTTAACATCAAAAAGCATGATTTTACGATTTCCACAAATGTTTTTACCAGAAACATTAGAGATAGAATTGGACTACCAATTGAAACCTCTCTGAATGTTGATGACGAATTAATTGTATATGCAAATCAAGGTAGTGGTACATCGAAAGGAATAGATGCACAATTAAATTATTCCTATAATAACAATTTTGGATTCAATTTTAATGTTTCTGGTTTCGATTTAAAAATTGTAAACCAAGGAATAGAAATAGATGTGCCGAATACACCATTCTTTACCATGAACGGTGGCTTACGTTATTCTTTCAAGGATGTAATTCTGAAGAAATCTCGATTAAATCTTTTTTATAATGTCTATTTCACTGATGAATTTTCATTCTTAACCTCACAAGGCGCTAACACTGTTGGTAATGAATTTTTCGAAGTACCCCAACAATTATCACAAGATATCGGACTTAGTTACACCTTTCCAAACAACAAGTTTGTAATGAGTTTTGATATCAAAAATATACTTGACGAATCCGTATATGATAATTTATCTGTACAAAAACCTGGAAGAGCTTTTTACCTAAAATTAAATTACACAATCAATAAATTTTAACCCTTTTAATAAAATCAAATATGAAACGTACCTTTTTAAATTTTAAAACCTTAGCAGCAATTGCACTAACAGCAGGCCTAATGACTGCTTGTAGTAACGATGATAATGGTGGAAATCCAGACCCGGATCCAGATCCAATTGAAGATACTAGATGGATTACCATTGCCGCTGCTAAAATGGGAGATAACCCTGGTGATGGTAACGGAGGAACATTAATTTATGCTGTAACCAGTAATGATGCAAAAGACCCTACTGTATCAATATCGCCTTTTGAAAATGGGTTTATTGCCCCTTCCAACAGAACAGCTAGATTACAATCCTCTGAAGATGGTAACACTATTTTTAATATTAGCTACGCCGGAGATACTGGCGGAAACTACACAAAGTATACCGTAGAAGGCGGACAAACTTTTACACCAACAGGTTCTGAGGTAAGTATTGCTCCTTATGTAGGGACTGCCCCGAGATGGATAAAATTATTTGATGGAGATAAAACAGGAGCTGCAGTATATGTGTCAACAGAAAACGAATTTGACGAAAATGATAATTATACGCGCACAGATGCCACTATTGGTGTAGTGACCTTAGATTTAGTAAATTCTTCAATTAAAGAGTTCCAAGAACATAGTGTTGCCTTAAGTGCTGAAGAAGAAGCAAATGGTTATTATATCTCAAGAATTGACATGCCTACTTTAAATGCAGCCGGAGATAAATTATATATTGGTGCACGTCTAAGCAAGGTTGATCCTGCCACTGCAGAAAGTGACAGTGATTATGAGATTTTAGGTTCTAAAACTATTGTATTAGATTACCCTTCTTTGTTAAATCCATCAGTAATTACTTCTACTGTAGGACACGGAAATACGAACGGATACCGTAGTATTAATTCCTTCGAATATAACGGGAGTGTTTATCAGGCCAATCAAAGTGACCCTGAAGGTTCTCACATCTTAAAAATTGATGCCGATAACGAATATGACGATTCTTATGAGTTTAATTTGGATGATACTCTAGGTGTTGAAGGGGCTTATATCCTTGCTTGGAGACCTGCAGGAAATGGCAAAGCGGTTTTAGCTTACCGCCATGATGGATCTGCAGAAGGTGTAGCAGGTGCTCAAGGATTTTTCGCTTTGGTAGATTTAAACGCTAAAACAGCTATAAAAATAGATGATATTCCTTATGATCCAGATTTCTACTTATTCCAATACCAAGGTTTCGTAGTTGATGGAACAGAAATATACGTAACCCAGGGTGCCGTAGGTCAAAATGGAAACATTTACGTGGTGGAAACTGAAACTGGCGAAGTGACTAAAGGTGCTGAATTAATAAACGTGGCTGGAAGCCACTTTATAGGTGCATTTTAAACCCATAAAAGTTATTTCTTTTATCAATTCAACTCTAAATGACCTTGGGCCAAGATAGGCAAATCTGGAAGTACTTCTATTTGGCACAACTTTAAACTCTCCTTAGGGTTTTCCAAAAGAAGTCTCCTTACAGGCCAGAGTTGGAACAAATGCTATTTAATACAGTAAATATTAAAATTACATAACAGCTATTATTTCTAAGACCGTTATCGGAACTAAGGTTTGGGTAACGGTTTTAAAAACTCGGAAACACAAAAATTATAAGAAAATGAAAACTACTATTTGTAAAACTTTCGCTCTATTTTTCGCTATAGGCTTAATCTCATTTAGCGCCGTAGCACAAAGAGTCATGGAAAAATCAAGCAACCCCTTTTTGAACGGCGACTATTGGGAAGCTCAACCAAGTATAGCGGCTATTGATTCGACACAGAAAGAAGGGCACTCGGTTACAGCGGCCAATGGTGGTGGTTTTGATGCCACTACTTATGCCATATTTGGCAACAATCCTGTAAGCACAATAGAATATTTAATTTCCCAGGGTAATGACGTAAACAAACGCACCCACGATTCTCGTACCTATGTATTTTGGGCGGCATCACGTGGGAACCTTGAAATTGTAAAATTCTTAGTTGAAAATGGCGCGAAGCTAGATTTGGTCGACTCTCACGGCTACGGACCAATTTCTTTCACTGCAGCAACTGGACAAACCAATACCGCTATTTATGATTATTTCATTAAAAGTGGGGCCGACTTAAATAAAGAAAAAGACCATCATGGGAATAATGCACTTCTCATTGCTGCTTCTAGAGCCAAAGACCTTGAACTAGTGCATTATTTCATTGGAAAGGGTTTGGATATCAATAGTACAGATGACCATGGAAACGGTATTTTTCACTATGCTTCACAAGGTGGAATTATTGCTATTCTTAAGCAATTGAAAGCCCTTGGGGTTTCAACAAAGAAAAATGAAACCACCGGTGAAAATGCTATTTTCTTTGCCAGTAAAGGCAAAGAAAGCTCCCTGGAGCTCTATACTTATTTAGAAAGTTTAGGTATTAATGCCAATGTAAAGACCAAAGAAAACGTTACTCCTTTGCATAATTTGGCAAGTTTGTCTAAAGACCTGAAGGCTTTTGATTATTTCGTGAAGAAAGGTGTAGACCCAAATGAAGTCGATGCTGAAGGAAATACAGCTTTATTGAATGCTGCGGAAAGAAACCAACTGGAAGCGGTTACATACTTTGCCGAAAGAACGAATAACATAGACCACGCCGATAAAGTTGGACGTACCTCCTTAACCTTTGCCATTCAAGGCAACAGTTCCGAGGTAGTATCCTATCTAATTTCCAAAGGTGCCAATGTTAGTGTAATAGATAACAAAGGAAATAACTTGGCATCTTACCTTTTTGGTAGCCGGGGTACACCACGTGACTTTGATGAGAAGGTTGCAGCATTGAAAAATAAAGGTTTTGATTTTAAACAACCGCAAGGCGATTATAGCTCTGTTTGGCATTTAGCTGTTTCTAGAAACAACCTTGGTCTACTTAAAAAAGTGAGCGAATTTGGTGCAGATATCAACGGTAAGGACCAAAATGGAAACACTCCATTGCACTATGCCGCCATGAAGACCGATAATGCAGAAATATTAAAGTATTTGATCGCGAATGGAGCTGACCCAAGTTCAACCACTGAATTTGGTGAAACCGCTCACGATTTGGCCAGCGAAAATGAGCTATTGGCCAAGAACAAAGTTAATCTTCAATTTTTAAACTAATATCTATGAAAAATATAATTATTAAGACCGGTGGTGCCTTGTTTTTAGCATCTGCGCTCTTTATATTATCTTCTTTTGTAAAGGAACCCGAAGTAAGTTATAAATGTATGATTCAAATGACAAACTATACTGGCGAAAAAGCCTATGTAGTAGTTTCATTAATCAATCCTGAAGGGAAATACGAAAAGACACTTTACATACAAGGAGACGATAAAGAATGGTTTCCTGATTTAAAAACCTGGTGGAAATTCAGTGATGGCTCAAATGAAAATGTGGATGCTATTTCAGGAGCTACCATTGGTAACGGGGAACGAAATATCATTTCTTTGGGCTTCAACGCAGCCCAAATTAATATGGGTTACAAAATTCGTTTTGAGTCTGCTGTAGAAAATCAAGAATACTATGCTGTTGATGTGGAAATTAAACTTAACTCGGCTACCATACAGGAAAAAGTAGATGGTAAGGGTTACATCCGTTATATAAGAATGGTGCCAAATAGATAATTTTATGATTGTATCGGTATGGAGGTATAGCCATTTACTATTTGCCATTATTTCTTCTATTTTTCTTTTGATTGCATCGGTCACCGGGGTTATTCTTGCTGTAGAACCAATTTTGAATAAAATTGAACCCTACAGTATTTCTGGGGCCGATGAACTTTCTTTGGGCGAAACCTTAGCGCATATAAATGCAAACTATGAAGAAGTACTGGCAGTATCGCGTGACCGAAACGGTTTCGTAAGTATAACGGCTATTGTAGACGGAAAAAATGATGAATTTTATATTGATCCATTTACTGGTGATAAAGTAGGAAGTCTTATTCAAAAAAAGCCTCTTTTTCAGTTTGCCACCAACCTCCACCGCTCTCTCTTTCTTAAATCTACGGGACGTTTCCTCATTGGATTTGCCTCATTTTTGCTTATTCTCATAAGCATTTCGGGTATAATACTAATAGCAAAAAGACAAGGTGGATACAGGCAATTCTTTGCAGCTGTTGTCCGTGAGAATTTTTCTCAATACAGCCATGTAGTATACGCAAGACTTTCCCTAATACCGCTTTTAGCATTGGCTTTAACGGGAGTGTACCTTTCCTTGCTTCGTTTTGATATAATACCCGATTCCCAAGTTTCGCTTCAAGTAGATTTTGATGCTATTCGAGAGCAACCTGAAAGAGACTATACCGAGTTCGACCTCTTTAAAAACACTCCATTATCGGAGCTGCGAGAGTTAGAATACCCCTTTTCAGAATTTGTAGAGGACTACTATATCATTCGCCTTAAGGATAGGGAGTTGTACCTGAATCAAATTACAGGAGAGGTTCTTGCGGAAAAAAAACATCCTTCAATTCATATGATATCATCTTGGGCGACGGTTCTTCATACCGGAGAAGGTAGTATTTTATGGTCTATGGTGCTTGGTCTGGGAAGTTTGGCAATCCCCTTTTTAACTGTGACAGGCTTTATAGTTTATTTTAAAAGACCTAAAACCAAGATTAAAAATGAATATTCAAAAAATGAAAGTGAGTATGTGATTTTGGTTGGTACTGAAGGGGGCACAACGCTTCATTTTGCTCAGGAGCTACACAAACAGTTACTATTAGCTGGAAGAAAAAGTTATTTGGGCTTGATGAATCAATATACCCATTTCAAAAAAATGGAACATTTAATAGTTATCACCGCCACTTATGGCCAAGGGGAAGCCCCAGCAACGGGTGACAAGCTCATCCAACTAGTTGAAAAAAATCACCAAAAACAGAAATTTGACTTTTTTGTAGTCGGTTTTGGGGCTACTGCCTATCCCAACTTCTGCCAATTTGCTTACGAAACATATGACGCCTTAAAGGCAGCTAGAAATAGTACTGCTCTGCAAGAGGTATTTACGGTCAACGATCAATCTTTCGAAGCTTTCAATAATTGGTCTAAAGCGTGGTCAGAAAAAGTAGGTCTGAATTTACAGTTGGAAAAACCGAAGCTGATTTCCAAATCAAAACCGCCATCAACTTTTAAAGTCATACATAAAACTGAGCTTCCCGAAGAGGACACTTTCCTTTTGAGCCTCAAAAACCTTAATGGGTCGAAACCTATTTCAGGGGACTTGTTATCAGTGGTGCCCGCTGATGGCGCTCGCGAGCGATTGTATTCTATTGGCAAGTTGAATACAGATACTTTATTGATTAGCATCCGAAGGCATCAACAAGGCTTATGCTCAAACTATTTATATCAACTTGAACAAGATGAAATAATTTCCGCTACTGTCGTTAACAATAGAAATTTTCATTTTCCAAAGAATGCCAAAAAAACCATATTTATAGCTACCGGAACAGGTATTGGTCCTTTTCTCGGGATGATACAGGAGAATATCCAAAGAAAAGAAATTCATTTGTATTGGGGAGCCAGAACAAACGATTCATTCAATCTTTACAAAGAATATATTGAAAGGGCTATCCAAGATCAAAAACTGACTAATTTTATAACCGCATACTCCCGTAATCAACCTGAAAAAATTTACGTTCAACATTTAATTCAACGAGATAAAGAGTTGTTTTTAGAGGTTCTAAAAAAGAAGGGTTGCATTATGATCTGTGGATCCTTAGCTATGCAAAAGGAAGTTTTAAAAGAACTACAGGAACTCTGCAACGAATATCTAGGTAAAGACCTAAGCCATTACCAAAACCGAAGGCAAATAAAAATGGATTGCTATTGAGCTAATACAATTCCGTAGGAAGAAAAATTGAAAATCTGATTTCCGTTTAAGTCTTCTGCTTCTTTTTCTGAGCAGCGGGAAAAAGCACATTGTTTAAAATGAGACGATAACCGGGAGAGCTAGGATGTAGTTCTAATTCGGTTTTAGGGTCCCCTACCCTATGCTGATAGTCCTCGGGATCGTGACCTCCATAAAATGTAAAAAAGCCCTTGCCTTTAATTCCATGGATATAGCGTGCCTCGCCATTAATTCTATTTTCACCCAATACCAATACGGTGGGTTTAATTTCTCCCCTCGCAAAGGCAGTTGTCTGCCCCATAAATCCCTTGACCAAAGCGGTGTGGTTTTGACAAAGCATAGTGGGAACCGGATCCCATTTGGCAGAGAAATCCATCAAAGAAAAATAGTCCGTTTCCTTGGGAACATTACCACGGGCATTAGTCATATCTATAGAAGAAAATTCATATTGTAACGGATTGCGCTCCAGCGTAAAATTGGTAAAGGCAAAGGTTTTTCCATAGTCCAACTTGCCTTGATAATTGGCGTCGGAAGGGTCGCCATCAAACATGGGCTCACATATATCCACTCCGTCCGCAGCCAAGGCAATATCAAAACTATCCGTGGCGGAGCACATAGCAAACATAAATCCTCCCCCAATAACGTAATTTCTAATTTTTAAAGCTACGGCCCGCTTTTCCTCAGATACTTTATCGAATCCTAACTTTTGAGCCAAGGCCTCCGCACGCTGCTTTCCTTCTATATACCAAGGTGCTGCTCTATAAGCGCCATAAAATTTTCCATATTGTCCCGTAAAATCTTCGTGGTGCAAATGCAACCAATCGTAGAGCACCAATTTGTCCTCCATAACTTCTACATCATATACTTGGTCATAGGGAATTTCTGCATATGAGAGCACCATAGTAACCGCATCGTCCCATGGAGAATTATCGTCAGGGGAATAGACGGCAATTTTAGGTGCCTTCTCCAAAATTACAGCTTCCTGATTTTTGGAAGGACTTGCTATTTCATCTAGAATAATTTGTGTTTGGGAATCGGATAATATCTCAAAAGACACTCCCCTTATCTGACATTCCTTACGGATGGCCTCCCCATCGGGCAACAAGAAAGACCCTCCCCTATAATTTAACAACCATTGCACCTTTTGTTGCTTGGTTAATACCCAATAGGTTATTCCATATGCTTTTAAATGGTTTATTTGAGTTTCCGCGTCCATCGGAATAAGAATACTGGAAGCAACGGACTTTACAGAAAACAGCAGTACTATAACAAGAAAAATCACCCTCCTAACTGGGGTGTATGGTAGTATATTATTATGGAATAAATCCCTCAAATTCTCTCCTTACAATTATGTGCATTACCAAGATAGGAAAATCCCATATACTAACAAGTTAAAAAGACCAAACCTATGCCAATAGCAAATTAGAATGGCACATCATTATCATCCTGCATGGAATCATCGTTCATAGAACTTCCAAAGGCCTCATTGGCATTAGGGAGATTTTTAGTAATGAATGGATTTTCATCCTCTGCATTCATTTTGGATTGAAATTCGAACGGAGAATCAAAGTCATCCAAATTATCGAATTTACCAAGATGTCCAACGAATTTAAGACGGATATTCTCCAAACCACCATTCCTATGCTTTGCTACAATAAATTCGGCCTGGCCAGCAGTGGGGGAACGTTCCTCATCATCCCATTCATCAATCTTATAATATTCGGGCCTATAGATAAAGGAAACAATATCAGCATCCTGCTCAATTGCTCCAGATTCCCTTAAATCCGATAGGATTGGTCGTTTACTCCCCCCCCTAGTTTCTACGGCACGGGATAGCTGTGACAAAGCTATCACGGGAACATTCAATTCCTTGGCAAGGGCCTTTAAGTTTCTGGATATGGTTGATATCTCCTGCTCACGGTTTCCTCCTTTTTGACTTCCCCCGGCCGTCATCAGCTGCAAATAATCAATAACGATCATTTTAATATTGTGCTGTGAAGCCAAACGCCTTGCTTTTGCCCGAAGGTCGAAAATGGATAGCGAAGGGGTATCATCAATAAACAAAGGTGCTGTCTCCAAGGCCTTTACCTTAACGTTCAACTGTTCCCATTCATGTTTTTCCAATCTTCCCGTCCTTAATTTTTCGGAGGACAATCCCGTCTCCGAAGAAATCAACCTTGTTATTAACTGAACAGATGACATTTCCAGAGAAAAAAAGGCTACACCAATATTGGAGTTTACGGCTATATTCCTGGCCATGGACAAGGTTAAGGCCGTTTTACCCATACCTGGTCGTGCGGCTACAATAATAAGATCACTGGGCTGCCAACCTGAGGTTAACTTGTCCAATTTATCAAAACCAGATGGTATTCCACTGAGTCCCTCTTTGCCTGCAATTTCTTCAATTCTTTTCTTTGCCTGTATCACCAAATTCTGGGCCGTTTCAGCGGAACGCTTTAAGTTACCCTGGGTAACATCGTACAACTTGGATTCTGCAGTGTCCAACAAGTCGAACACATCGGTAGAATCTTCATAGGCCTCCTCGATAATTTCATTTGAAATCTTAATGAGACTACGTTGTATGAATTTCTGCAGAATAATTCGGGCATGAAACTCTATATGCGCGGAGGAAGCCACCTTTTGTGTCAATTTTATAAGATAAAAATCGCCCCCGGCATTCTCTAATCGTCCATCCTTTTTTAATTGCGATGAAACGGTTAATAAATCCACTGGTTCCGAATTTTCAAACAACTTAAAAATAGCTTCATAGATGTATCTATGGGCATCCTTATAAAAGACTTCAGGATGTAGGATATCTATTACTTCATCGACCCCTTTCTTGTCTATCATCATCGCTCCAAGCACAACTTCCTCTAAATCAGTAGCTTGAGGGGGTATTTTTCCCTTTTCCAAGCTAATGATGGTCGACTTGTCTATGCGATGACCAATAACGGGGTTCGTTTTTTCCATGAGTGCTAAATTATACAAATAAGAATTAAGAAGAGTTTTGGGATATTAACAGTTGTTCAACAATTTGCCTGTTGATAAGTTACGAAATTTGTTTATAAGCAAAAAAAAACTGGAGAATTTCTGCTCCAGATTTTTTCACCTTGACAAAAAGGGATACTATCCATTAAATACACCCATATTGGCATATTTATCCATTCGGTTTTTCACCAATTCTTTTGGTGATAACTTTTTTAATTCCTCATAATGAGAAGAAATTTTATTTTTTACGATTTCGAAAGTCTTATCCCTATTGGCGTGTGCCCCACCTGCAGGCTCACGCACGATTTCGTCTATCAGTTTCATTTTTTTCATATCGGTTGCGGTCAATTTCAAGGCTTCTGCCGCAATTTCCTTATACTCCCAACTTCTCCAAAGAATGGAAGAACAAGATTCTGGTGAAATAACCGAGTACCACGTATTTTCCAGCATCAACACCTTATCACCAACCCCAATACCTAATGCTCCTCCTGAAGCGCCTTCTCCAATAATCACCACAATAATGGGGACTTTTAGACGGGTCATTTCCAAAATATTCCTTGCAATTGCCTCTCCTTGGCCCCTTTCCTCTGCTTCGATCCCTGGATATGCACCTGGAGTATCTATTAAACACACTACGGGGACTCCAAACTTTTCGGCGGACTTCATTAAACGCAATGCTTTTCTATATCCTTCCGGATTGGCCATTCCAAAATTACGCAACTGCCTTGTCTTGGTATTATAGCCCTTCTGTTGCCCAACAAACATATAACTCTGGTCGCCAATTTTACCTAGACCACCGATCATAGCCTTGTCATCCTTTACATTGCGATCGCCATGTAATTCCAGAAAGGTTTCCCCACAAATGGCTCTTATATAATCTAAGGTATATGGCCTATTTGGGTGTCTTGACAATTGTACCCTTTGCCAGGCGGTTAGATTCTTATATATATCCTTACGGGTTTCCGTTAGCTTTTTCTCGATCTGTTTACACGTCTCAGAAACATCAACTTCACTTTCTTCACCGATAATCATGCACTTATCCAATTGCTCTTCTAGCTCTTTAATTGGAAGTTCAAAATCTAAATACTCCATAGGTTTATAGGTTTAGTTCTTTTCAACAGGCAAATATAAAACTTTAATGGGAAGGTAACCCATTAGACTTTTTTTTTAATTTTTTTCTATTTTTCAAAATCCCATTGGCCACTACAGTCATTAATATTAAGAGTGCTCCAACATAGAAAAGTGGATTCATTTTCTCACTATCACCAAGAATTAAAAATGCCAATATTATACCGTAGACGGGTTCCAGATTACCTGTCAAGATTACCGTATATGGCGAAATATATTTAAGAATCTTGACCGATGCAATGAAGGCATAAGCAGTACAGATTGAAGCGAGTACAAATATAAATGTCCAATCGTTTAAGGACAGCTGAAAGAAATTTTGATTAAAACTAGCACTAACTGAAAGGTAAATAGTCAAAAACAATACACCGCTTCCCAATTCATAAAATGAAATGATGGAAGGCCTAAGTTGTTGTGTTAATTTCCCATTTATGAGTGAAAAGGTGGCCGACAAAAAAGAGGAGGCCAATGCCAAAAGAATTCCTAGTAAGTAACCGGTCTCTACCCTAAACATTATATACAGGCCCAACATAACTATAATTCCGAAAACTACTTCATAGCCCACCATTTTCCTCCTATACCAGAACGGCTCCAATAAGGCGGTAAAAAAAGCTCCGGTAGACATAGTTGCCAGAGCTACGGATACATTGGAAACCTTGATCGCCATAAAAAAAGTAACCCAATGTAGGGCAACAACTATGCCTCCAAAAATCAATGTCAACATTGCTTTCGGAGGCACCTTCAATGAAAATTTCCGTATTATGATATAGGCAATAATAATTAAGGAGGCCATTAACATGCGATACCATACCAAAGGCAGGGCATCTATAGTTATCAACTTGCCAAGGACTGCCGAAAAACCCCATACAAAAACTATAAAATGTAAGTGAAGATAATTCTTGAGCTTAACGTTTGGCATTCTGCAGCAAATAAAACGCTATGGCCCCGAACATTACGTTGGGAATGATAACTGCCCATAAGGGCGAAAAACCTGATTGCTCTGCCAGCGTACCGAATACCTTGTCGAAAAAGATGTATATAAATGCCACACCAATACCAAATGCCAAATTTACACCCATACCTCCACGTCTCTTTACCGAAGAAACCGCCACCGCAATAATGGTTAGGATAAATGCGGCAATGGGCAATGCCCAACGTTTGTATTTCACCAAAATATAACTGTTTATATTGGAAGCACCTTTTCTTTTTTGGGTAGCAATAAATTTATTTAGCTCGATCATATTCTTGGTCTCAGCTATATACGACACAGGAGTAAGGTCATCAATTTTAAAATCGAAAATAGTATCCAATCTTCGTTTTGTTTCCACAATTTCCACATCGTTCACCAGTTTTCTTTTTTCGTAGGAGGTAAGTCTATAAACCGTATCCTTATCGATCCACCGAATATTAGCTGCGGATATCTTGAAGTCCAGCGTATTTTCCTCGTTAAAACGCTCCATAGTAAAATTATACCCTATCTGTCTCGCTGGATCAAAACTACTCACGTAGATATAATCGTTTTCATTTAATTGATTAAATATATTTGTAGTAACCCTATCCTGTTTACCCTTTTTTAAATATTTAAAAATAAACTCATTGTATCCTACACTGGCGTTGGGTACTATAAACATCCCCATAAAAAACATGATTACAGCAATAATTGATGCACCTATTAAATAAGGGCGTAAAAATCGGCCGTAGGACACCCCTGAACTAAGAATAGCTACAATCTCGGTATTGTTGGCCAATTTAGAAGTAAAGAAAATAACCGATAAGAAAAGGAAAATTGGAAACAATAGATTCCCGATTACCAAGGTGAAATTTAAATAATACATGGCTATTTCCGAAAAAGGAACCTCATTATCGATCATTTTTCCTACTTGCTCTGCCAAATTCGCCATAATTCCGATGGGCACGAACAGCAAGAGCATGACAAAAAAAGTTGCCAGGTAACGCTTAAGTATATATTTATCTATTATGGTTAGCACCTATAGTCGTTTATCCATTTGTTTCACCATTACAGATTTCCATTCATAGAAATCCCCTGCTAAAATATGTTTTCTTGCCTCACGAACCAACCACATATAAAATCCCAAATTATGAATGGTAGCGATTTGTTTTCCCAAATACTCATTGGCAGCAAACAAATGCCTTAAGTAGGCTTTGGAATACTCATGGTCTACAAACGTAGTACCCATTTCGTCCACAGGCGAAAAGTCGTCTTCCCACTTCTTATTTTTTATATTGATAGTACCATGTGCTGTAAAAAGCATACCATTTCTTGCATTTCTGGTAGGCATAACACAATCGAACATGTCTATTCCCAAAGCAATATTCTCAAGAATATTTATAGGGGTACCCACCCCCATTAAATATCTGGGTTTGTCCTCTGGAAGAATTTCACAAACAACTTCTGTCATGGCATACATTTCCTCAGCAGGCTCGCCCACGGATAACCCGCCTATGGCATTGCCCTCCGCACCTACTCCTGCAATATATTCCGCCGATTGCCTTCTAAGGTCTTTATAGGTTGACCCTTGAACAATAGGGAAAAACGTTTGCTCGTAATCATAGGCAAAGGGAGTTTTGTCCAAATGTTTAATACAGCGATCTAACCACCTATGGGTCATATGCATAGATCTCTTTGCGTATTTATAATCGCATGGATATGGAGTACATTCATCAAAAGCCATGATGATATCGGCCCCGATTACGCGCTGGATTTCCATCACATTCTCAGGGGTAAACACGTGATAGGAACCATCAATGTGCGATTTAAACTTAACCCCTTCTTCCTTTATCTTCCTGTTATCGGATAAGGAATAAACCTGGTAACCACCGCTATCCGTTAAAATATTACGATCCCAGTTCATGAACTTATGAAGTCCACCAGCTTGTTTCAATATTTCTGTTTTAGGCCTTAAGTACAAATGATAGGTATTCCCTAAAATAACATCAGGGTTTATCTCCTCCCTCAATTCCTTTTGGTGTACCCCTTTTACGGAAGCTACGGTGCCAACAGGCATAAAAATGGGGGTTTCTATCTTGCCGTGGTCCGTAATAAGCTCCGCTGCCCTGGCCTTGGTCCTTGTGTCTGAATGTTGTAAAGTGAATTTCAAAAAGAATCTATTTAAAGCCGCAAATATAATCAACTCAAAGCCATTAAATCCTTAACAAAAAAATAAAGTTCTGTTATCGGCTAGGATAGTTGATAAAATATTATAACTCACGCTTGTGTACCCAAAAGATTGCCATTACTTTTGAAGAGTTTAAAAAATAAAGATAAAATGCCAAAACTTCAAGAATTACAAGATTTGACCGTTCAAGTGCGCAGAGACATTCTAAGAATGGTTCATAAAGTAAACTCCGGGCATCCAGGAGGTTCATTGGGCTGTACTGAATTTATTGTTGCCCTGTACAATGAAATTATGGAGCTTAAGGAAGGATTTGATATGGATGGTAAAAATGAAGATCTCTTCTTTTTGTCCAACGGCCATATATCCCCTGTTTTCTACAGTGTTTTGGCAAGAAAAGGTTATTTTCCTGTTGAAGAATTAAATACCTTTAGATTAATTGATTCGCGCTTACAAGGTCACCCTACTACCCATGAGGGCTTACCTGGGGTACGTATTGCTTCAGGTTCTCTGGGCCAAGGTATGTCTGTAGCCTTGGGTGCTGCACAGGCGAAAAAATTGAATAAAGATTCCAAAATAGTATACACCCTTCATGGTGATGGCGAGTTGCAGGAAGGACAGAATTGGGAAGCCATTATGTATGCTGCAGGAAAGAAAGTAGACAATATTATTTCTACTATTGACTACAATGGACAGCAGATTGATGGAGCTACGAACGATGTACTTCCAATGGGTGATCTAAAAAAGAAATTTGAAGCTTTCGGTTGGGATGTTGTCGACATCAAGGAAGGAAATGATTTGGAGGCTATCATAAAAGGAATGAAAGAAGCCAAGAGTAGAACCGGTAAAGGAAAGCCGGTATGTGTATTACTGCACACCATAATGGGACATGGGGTAGATTTTATGATGTACACCCACGCATGGCATGGTAAAGCCCCCAACGACGAGCAATTGGCAACGGCATTGGGACAAAACCCTGAAACTCTAGGAGACTACTAATCCCTATTCTTTTCTAACAAAAATTAAAGCAAGTACAGATGAAAAAATATATAGATCAAGGTAAAAATGATACAAGAAGTGGATTTGGTGCAGGCCTAGCCGAATTAGGTAGGACCAACCCTAATGTAGTTGCATTATGTGCCGATTTGGTAGGCTCGCTAAAAATGGAAAAATTCATTGAGGAAAATCCTGAGCGTTTCTTTCAGATTGGTATCGCCGAAGCAAATATGATGGGTATTGCAGCTGGACTTACCATTGGAGGAAAAATTCCCTTTACCGGAACTTTTGCCAACTTTTCCACCGGAAGGGTTTATGATCAAATAAGACAGTCTATTGCCTACTCTGATAAAAACGTAAAGATATGTGCTTCACACGCCGGGGTTACCCTTGGTGAGGACGGAGCTACACATCAAATACTGGAAGATTTGGGGTTGATGAAAATGCTACCTGGAATGACTGTCATTAATACATGTGACTACAACCAGACCAAAGCGGCTACCATTGCCATCGCAGAACATCAAGGACCTGTTTACCTAAGGTTTGGACGTCCAAAAGTGGCCAATTTTACCCCGATTGACCAAAAATTTGAAATTGGAAAAGCAGTTATGCTTACCGAAGGGACCGATGTTACCATTGTGGCAACCGGACACTTGGTATGGGAAGCTTTGATTGCAGCCGAAAGTTTAGAAAAACAAGGTATATCTGCTGAAGTAATAAACATACATACAATAAAGCCTCTTGATGGGGAAGCAGTGTTAAAATCTGTTAAAAAAACAGGCTGTATCGTTACTGCGGAAGAGCACAATTATTTAGGTGGTCTTGGAGAGAGTATCTCCGGATACCTTGCTACGACGCGCCCTACCCCACAAGAATTTGTTGGCACCAAAGATACATTTGGAGAGAGTGGTACTCCAGAGCAATTAATGGATAAATACGGTCTAAACAATAAAGCTATCGAGAACGCCGTTCTGAGTGTGTTAAAAAGAAAATAAATCATTCTCCTTTGGGAGGTGAGGATTCTTAACATACAAAACGGCGAAAACTGTGGAACAAATCTTAACTAAACTGCTAAAAATTATCCGCTAGAAATAGTAGTAATTGTTTAGCAGTTTTTTTTGTACCACAACATCACTTGTTCGTGTCAAGATAAATTCTTTTTAAGTTAAACGGTTAAAAGTGTTGTGCCTAATATTGCACAATGTATTCTAATTCTTAAAAGAACACATTATGATCAAGAAAACAATTTTATTAGCAGCTATTGCCGTAATGGGCTTTACTGTACATGCGCAATCAGGTTCAGGATTTGGCGTCAAGGGCGGACTTAATTATGGCGCCAATGGTGATTATTTTGAATCTACCGAACAAGCCTACAAAGACCCCAAGGGCAATGTGGGATACCATATTGGAATCTTTGGAAAAGTAGGGGACAAAATTTACCTAAGACCTGAATTGGTGTACACCAAAACAAAATCCGACTACGAAAACAATAGTCTGGCAATGAGTAAATTGGATGCGCCAATATTGCTAGGTGTTAACTTAATTGGACCGTTAAACCTTTTTGTAGGGCCTGCTTTCCAATATATTTTGGACACCGATTATGATGGTATTACGATTGGGGATGTAGAAAATGATTTTACGGTAGGGCTAAATATTGGTGCTGGACTGTCCTTTGGTAAATTTGGCATAGACCTAAGATATGAAAGAGGTTTTAGCGAAAACGAGGTAACCGTAGTCGATGGACCCTTTTCCAATGACCGTATAGACACTAGACCTGACCAATTAATTTTGAGCGTGGCTTTGAAACTTTAAAAAAAAGTCTTTAAAATAAAAATGCCCTCGCTAAAGCGAGGGCATTTTTTATTAGTGTCAGTTAAACTTCAGCTTTAAATATTTTTGTCCAAATAATCGAGAATACCATCGTTATTGGCATCTTTTATTTCATCCTCGGTAAGAATACCGTCCCCATCATCATCGGTGTCCAAATAATTTGGAATGCCATCCTCATCGGTATCATCGTTAAAAAGATTTCCATCATTATTTAAATCCTCAAGAATTGTACTTACACCGTCACGATCGTGATCAGATGTATTGGTTGCCAATAAGTTTACCTCAAATATAAGCGGGGCATAAGTTGTTCCAGGAGCACTTCCACTGAAATAGGCAATTCCCGAAGGCATAAAAATTAGACCAACACCACTTCCTGTTACGGTAAAAGTGCCATCGCCATTTTCTATAAAATCACCACCAGATTTAAATTTGGGCATTCCTTCCTTAAATCCCTTTATTACTCCAGAATTGCCAGAAACTCCAGATCCCTGCATATCAAACCATACAGGAGCTCCAAGTCTACTATCAAAAATTCCCCCATCCAAACGCATACCTTGATACTTTAAGTAAACAGAGTCTACCGGTGTAGGATTTTCGCCTACCCCCTGTCTAGCTACAACGTAATATAATGTATGTGGAATATCAATTTCCCCTGCATCCAATCCAAGATCACTGGATGATATTTTAATCACCTGTGTCAGAGCATCTTCAAACAAGGATTTTTTGTCAGCATTGGCACCGGCAATAGTATCTATCTTTATTCTTAAGTTGAAACCTTCATCAATAGGTTCCACAAAATCTTCATAGTTATAAAAATGTGTTTTTAAATAGGCTTGTATTTCAGCATCGTTTTCCACTGCAACCTCACTTAGCAATCTTGGGGGTATTACTTCAATGTCATTACCATCGTCTTTCTTACAAGACCAAATAGCTGCAAAAATTAAAGTAAGTAAAAGAATTCTCTTTATAGTCATTGATTTCTTATTTAAAGGGCGCAAGATACAATTTTCAACTATTTTTGTAGAAGACGTTAACAAAGATTTTCAATAGTTTATGCGAATTGACAAATACCTATGGAGCACCCGCTATTTTAAAACGCGAAATATAGCTACCGAGGCCTGTAAAAAGGGGCATATAAGAATCAACGATCAAGTGGTAAAACCATCAAGGGATGTATATCCCTTGGATAAGGTGGTTGTTAGAAAAAATCAAATTAATTACGAATTTACGGTGTTGGATGTTCCAGAAAGTAGGGTTGGTGCTAAACTTGTGGACATCTACCGCAAGGATACCACTCCTAAAGAAGCCTTTGAACACAATGAGTTGTTACAGTACTCCAAAGATTATTATAGAAAAAAGGGAGCTGGAAGACCCACAAAAAAAGATAGAAGGGATATAGACGGTTACTTAGATGATGAAACTGAATAAGGATTTTTGGGAACACAAGTATGACCAAGGAGATATGGGCTGGGACGTAGGCTATATTTCAACACCATTAAAAGAATACATTGACCAACTCACCAATAAGAATTTAAAAATTCTAATACCGGGCGCTGGCAATTCCTATGAGCTACTCTATCTAGTTGAAAATGGCTTTTCTAATGTTTATGTCGTTGACATTGCCAAGCAGCCACTGGATCATATACAACAAAAAATTCCGATTTTTCCACAGGACCAACTCATTGAAGGGGATTTTTTTGATTTGGAATTGAATAATTTTGATTTAATATTGGAACAGACTTTTTTTTGTGCATTAGATCCAAGCTTGAGAAAAAATTATGTTCTTAAAATGAGACAGCTACTTAAACCCAATGGCAAATTAGTAGGGCTTTTGTTTAATTTTCCCTTTACGGAAGCAGGACCGCCATTTGGAGGTAGCCGTGAAGAATACAAGTCCCTATTTCAAGAACATTTCAATATCAAGATTTTGAAAACTGCACACAATTCCATAAAACCCAGAGCGGATAAGGAACTCTTTTTTATATTTGAATCTAAATAAAACGACTATGTCCAATAGAATTTTGTCCCATGAACAAATACAGCATAAAATAAAACGCATTGCCTATCAGATTTATGAAGCCAATGTAAATGAACCGGAAATTATTATTGCGGGCATTGAAGGAGGCGGATTGAATTTTGCCAAAAAAATTCAGGCAGTACTTCAGAAAATTACAGAGGCCAACATCATATTATGCAAAGTAATCATGGACAAGTCCAATCCTTTGGCCAGTGGCGTTAAGACTTCCTTGCCAGAGACAGAGTACATCAACAAATCTGTAGTCCTAGTGGACGACGTGCTTAACTCGGGGACAACATTAATATATGGAGTCCATCATTTCTTGCGCGTCCCTTTAAAGCAACTTAAAACTGCCGTACTGGTAAATAGGAATCATAAGAAATACCCTGTAAAAGCAGATTACAAAGGAATATCCCTATCCACCTCACTCCAGGAACACATCAACGTGGAATTCAAGGCCAAAAACGATTCGGTTTATTTAAGTGAGTAATTGCCGAATTTCCGCCACTAACATCTCCGGAGCCTTATTGTCACATTCGATAATATGTGTGGCATTGAGGTAGTAGTTATTTCGTTCAAATAAATGCTTTCCAATAAATTCAGGTAGGTCCCCGTCATCTATATTTTTGATCAAAGGTCTATGGTCTTTTTCCAGAATTAGCCTTTTCACAAGTCCGGGTATGGAAATTTTTAAATAAAAAACATGGTCTGCCAACGCCAACATGGTCTCCATATTTCCAGAATAACATGGCGTTCCACCCCCAGTAGACAGCAAAAAATTATTTTTATTGGACAAAACGCCATTTAAATATTCATGTTCCTTTTTCCTGAAAAAGATCTCACCTTTGCCCTGAAATATATTTGGAATGGTATCACCCAACCCTTCTTCAATAAGTTCATCCAGATCTAAAAAACTAATTTCCAATTCCTTAGCCAACAATTTACCTACAGTGGTCTTACCACTACCCATATACCCTACCAATACTATTTTCACGATGTATTTTTTTGTAAAATTGATCTAATTTAGTGGTAATTCAAAAAAAAAAAAAAAAATCTCAAAAAGGCCTTGCAAAACAAACAAATGATCTTATATTTGCACCCGCAAACAGCAATAGTTTGCTACACATTATGACCTGGTAGCTCAGTTGGTAGAGCATCTCCCTTTTAAGGAGAGGGTCCTGGGTTCGAGCCCCAGCCCGGTCACAAAAAAGTTAAGTCTCGTACTTAACTTTTTTTGTTTAAAATAGTTTCGAAATACTTAATTTTAGACATTATTTGTAATAATGAAAAGTCTTGTTATGAGATTTTTTAGGCCCACGTGGTGAAATTGGTAGACATGCCACCTTGAGGGGGTGGTGTTCGCAAGGACGTGCTAGTTCGAATCTAGTCGTGGGCACCAAAACCGTTGACTTCTCATAGGAAGTCAACGGTTTTTTATTTCCCTAAACTTTTAAGCGGATCTTCATACACTTTAAGATGTAATTAAAAAAAATGTGCTATTTATGTTAAAAATAAGCCTTATTTTTCATAATCGACCATTTTCATAAAATGTCAGAATAATTATTTAGAATCACCAATGGGAAAAAAAGTTATCATAATAGGATCCGGATTTGCATCACTTTCAGCATCATGCTATTTAGCAAAACAAGGTTACGATGTATCCATATATGAGAAAAATAATACCGTAGGAGGTAGGGCTAGACAATTTATTCGAGATGGGTTTACCTTTGACATGGGCCCAAGCTGGTATTGGATGCCCGATATTTTTGACAGTTTTTTCGGGGATTTTGGAAAAAGGACGGCCGACTACTATCAATTGGATAGGTTAGACCCTGCCTATAAGATTTTCTTTTCGGATGATATTATTACCATAGGTGATACTATGGATAAAATTTGTGTTGAATTTGAACGTATAGAAAAAGGGAGTGCAAAACCCCTTCGTAAGTTTATTAAAAAGGCACAGGACAATTATGAAATTGCCATACATAAAATAGTACTACGCCCAGGGCTTTCTCCTTTAGAGTTGGTCAGTAAGGATACGGTACTTCGTTTGGATCAGTTCTTTAAGTCCATAAGCCAAGAAGTACGTAAAAGATTTAAGAATCCAAAACTGATTTCTACACTGGAGTTTCCTGTGCTGTTCTTGGGAGCCAAACCCAACAAAACCCCTTCTTTCTATAGTTTTATGAATTTTGCAGATTTTGGGCTGGGCACTTGGCACCCTAAAGGTGGTATGCATCAAGTAATAAGAGCTATGGAACTTTTGGCATTGGAGTTAGGTGTCAATATTTACACCGATCAAGCGGTAACAAAAATTGAAGTAACAGAAGGTAGAGCCACTGGAATTAACGTAGGCGGAAACCTTATAAATGCAGACGTTGTTCTTAGTGGCGCCGATTATCACCATTCCGAAACGTTGTTGGAACCTAAATTTCGTCAATATTCGGAAGCCTATTGGAATAATAAGACTTTTGCTCCGTCATCATTATTATTCTATGTGGGGTTTAATAAAAAACTACAAAATGTATCTCACCATAACCTGTTTTTCGACACCAACTTTGAACAACACGCCATCGAAATATATGATGACCCCAAGTGGCCCGAAGCTCCTCTCTTTTATGCCAATTTTCCTTCGATTACAGATTCCAGCATGGCACCTGAAGGCTGCGAGACAGGTTTCTTCTTAGTTCCCATTGCCCCTAACTTAGAAGATAACAAACAAATACGAAACAAATACTTTGATATTATTTTAAACAGGTTTCAGAAACTTACCGGCCAGGAAGTAGAAAATAATATCTTGTTTAAAGAAGACTTTTGCGTCAATGATTTTATGGAACAATATAATTCCTATAAAGGTAACGCTTATGGAATGGCCAATACACTATTGCAAACAGCCTTTCTTAGACCTAAATTAAAAAGTAAAAAGGTAGCTAACCTTTATTTTACAGGTCAGCTTACCGTGCCTGGCCCTGGAGTACCGCCTGCCTTAATTTCTGGAAAATTAGTGTCCGAACTTATAGTTAAAAATGTGAAACTTTAAATATGAAGTCAATTTTTGATACCACTTCCTACGAATGCAGTAAGCTCGTCACCCAGAACTATAGTACCTCCTTTTCCTTGGCCACAAAAATGTTAGCTCCATCCATAAGAGGAGATATATATAATATTTATGGTTTTGTACGATTTGCCGATGAAATTGTAGACAGTTTTCACAATTATGACAAGCTGTATTTATTAGATAAATTTGAGGAAGACCTGAAGGATGCCTTGGGTAAAAAAATAAGCCTCAATCCTATTCTAAATTCGTTTCAACATACTTTTTATAAATATAACATGCCACTACATCTAGTAACCTCCTTTATGAAGAGCATGCGCATGGATTTGGAAAAGACCGTTCGTCTTAACGATAGCCAGTATCAACAATATGTTTATGGATCAGCAGATGTCGTTGGATTAATGTGCTTAACGGTCTTTGTAAAGGGAGACAATGAGGCCTATGAAAAACTCAAGTCCCCTGCCATGGCCTTGGGGTCAGCTTTTCAGAAAGTGAATTTTTTAAGGGATTTAAAAACAGATTTTGAGGATTTAAATAGAACCTATTTCCCCAATACCAACTTAAAGGAACTTACCGAAGAAGCCAAAAATAAAATTGTAAAAGAAATAAAGGCCGATTTTATATTAGGATTTACCGGGATAATAAACTTGCCCAATGAGGCCAAGTTTGGTGTATATACGGCCTACAGGTATTATTTTCAATTATTAAAGAAGCTACAACAAACACCCTCTTCAAAAATTAAAAATACCCGAATACGGGTATCCAATCTACAAAAATTTAGTTTGTTGGTAAAATCGTATATTAATTATAAATTAAAGCTGGTTTAGGATGAAAATATTGATTTGGATTTTAATTTTCTTTGCTACCTTTTCCTTTATGGAGTTTATGGCCTGGTTTACCCATAAATATATTATGCATGGTCTATTATGGTCACTACACAAGGACCACCACAAAAAAGACCACGATTCTTGGTTTGAGAGGAACGATGCTTTTTTCCTATTTTATGCCACAGTGAGTATTACTTTTTTTTGGTTGGGCTCCCAAACCGACTTCTGGTATGGATGGCCCTTAGGTTTTGGCATATTGGCCTATGGAGCCGCTTATTTTCTAGTTCACGACATATTTATACACCAAAGGTTCAAACTGTTCAGAAACGCTAATAATTGGTATGCCAAAGGGGTACGGAGGGCACACAAGATGCACCACAGACATTTAGGAAAAGAGGATGGGGAATGTTTTGGAATGTTATTAGTGCCATTTAAGTATTTTCAAAAAAAAGAAAAATCACACTAGAACTGCTAAGTACTACTCCTTCAATAGGCCGTCTATAAGTTCCCTAGTCTTACTACTATTCCAATTCGCAGCCCCTGTCTCGGCTACAATAATTTTACCGTCCCTATCAATAATATAAGTAGTTGGTAGCAACTTGGATCTAAGCATTTTCGGTGGATCGGAATCTGGGTAGTAAATTGGTAGATGTAAATTCTTTCTTTTTAAAAAATCTTCTACTTTTTGGTGGTCCTCAGAGGTTACAAACATAAAGACGACCTTATCACCATAATCATTAAATAGTTCTTGTAAACTGGGCATTTCAGCCACACATGGAGGACACCATGTTGCCCAGAAATTTACTAGGATTATCTTTCCCTTTTGCTCTTCAAAATTGAATGTGCCGTTTTCTAAATCAGTTAATTTCCATTGATAGGAATCCAAAGGTACCTGCATTCCCTCCTTTACCTTAGCAGCACTTGTGGAAAGTAATCTACTGGCAATAACTTTTACCTTGAAGCCTACTGGAGTAAATAACAAGATAAGAATACCTAGAATTAAAATACCGTTGACAATCCATTTTTTTGAAGGCACCATATGTTTTTTATTTGCTAATAAGGTCGTTTAAGATAGCCTTCACTTTATCATTATCCCAATCAGCTACTCCTTCCTTACTGATAACTATCCTTCCTTTCTTATCCAACAAATAAGACCTCGGCGGTTTGGAACCATCTACAGGCATGGGATCCCCTACTATGGAATAGGTAACAGGAAAAGTAAAGCCATGATCCTCCATAAATTTTTCTACGGGCTCTCTTTCTTCATTGGTAATGATGTAAAAATCTATCTTATCCTTGTAGTCCTCATATAATTTTTGAATACTCTCAACTTCAGCCTCACTAGGAATATTCCAAGACCTCCAAAAATTAATAAATACAACACGTCCTTTCGACTTATTAAAATTGAAGAAATTCCACTTGGCATCCTTTAATTTCCAATTGTAATTAGTAATCTGCCCCCTGTTGATTTCATTGGTTACCTCAGGTGAAAAGGAAAACCATTTATTTAATAAGACCTTACTATAATCGCCCAAAGGCGTTACAAAAAAAGATAAAATTAAGGCCATTACGGCAATGTTCAAAACTGTTTTCTTGCGAATTATCATTTAATTTATCCTTTTGTCAAAACTAAAAAACTCCTGATGAATATCAGGAGTTTTTATAAAGTATTTACAGTACTAAATTAGGCTCCGTTTTCCCTTTTTATAACATTAAGCGCTGAACCTTCATTAAACCAATCTATCTGTGACTGATTATATGTATGATTCAGTTTAATGGTATCCTTACTACCGTCTTTATGTACCAATTCCAAAGTAATTTGCTTTTCAGGTGCAAAATCCTTTATATCTACGAAGTTAAGGGTATCATCCTCTTGTATTAAGTCATAATCGCTTTCCTTCGCAAAGGTCAATCCAAGCATACCTTGTTTCTTAAGGTTGGTTTCATGAATCCTTGCAAAAGACTTAACAATTACCACCGCAACTCCCAAATGTCTTGGTTGCATAGCAGCATGTTCACGTGAAGAACCTTCTCCGTAGTTATGATCTCCCACAACCACTGTTTTTATTCCTGCCGCTTTGTATGCTCTTTGTGCATCAGGTACACCTACATATTCTCCAGTAAGCTGATTCTTTACAAAATTTGTTTTCTTATTAAAGGCATTTACTGCACCAATTAAGGTATTGTTTGCAATATTATCCAAATGCCCTCTAAAACGCAACCAAGGACCTGCCATAGAAATATGGTCGGTGGTACATTTTCCAAAAGCTTTGATCAATAATTTAGTTCCCTGTAAGCTTTCAGGCTTAATAGGAGTAAATGGATCCAGCAATTGTAAACGCTCAGATTTGGGATCTACCTTTACCTCAACCCCTGAACCATCTTCCATAGGCGCCAAATAACCTGCATCTTCCACCTCAAAACCTTTTGGAGGCAGTTCAATTCCCAATGGCTCATCCAATTTCACTTCCTGACCATCTTCATTAATCAAAGTATCGTTCATTGGGTCAAAATCCAATCTACCTGAAATTGCTATAGCAGCTACCATTTCTGGTGAACCTACAAATGCATGGGTATTTGGATTTCCATCCGCCCTTTTGGAAAAGTTACGGTTAAAGGAATGAACAATAGTATTCTTTTCATCACCTTTAAGATCACTACGATCCCATTGCCCAATACAGGGACCACAGGCGTTAGTAAACACCGTTGCTCCTAGATTTTCGAATATCTGCAATAAACCATCACGTTCTGCAGTAAACCTGATTTGTTCCGACCCTGGGTTAATGCCGAAATCAGACTTTGGTTTAATTTTTTTATCAACCGCCTGTTTTGCTATTGAAGCAGCCCTGGTCAAATCCTCATAAGAAGAGTTGGTACATGATCCTATCAAGCCCCAATCTACTTTCATTGGCCATCCATTGGCTTTTGCCTTTTCTCCCAATTCCCCTACCGGCGTAGCTAAATCTGGAGTAAATGGGCCATTAAGATGTGGCCTAAGCGTGTTTAAATCTATTTCTATAATTTCATCAAAATATTTTTCTGGATTGGCGTATACCTCAGGGTCGGCCGTTAAATAATCCTTAACGGCATTTGCTGCGTCTGCAACATCGTTTCTATCCGTAGCTCTTAAATACCTTTCCATAGAAGCATCGTAACCAAAGGTAGAGGTAGTAGCACCTACTTCAGCTCCCATGTTACATATAGTTCCTTTACCTGTACAGGAAAGATTTATAGCTCCTTCACCAAAATATTCTATAATAGCACCTGTACCCCCTTTTACAGTTAGGATACCGGCTACCTTCAAGATTACATCCTTGGCAGATGTCCACCCAGAGATATTACCTGTTAATTTTACACCTATCAATTTGGGAAACTTTAGCTCCCAAGCCATTCCGGCCATAACATCCACTGCATCAGCACCACCAACACCAATGGCAACCATTCCAAGACCACCAGCGTTTACCGTATGGGAGTCTGTCCCTATCATCATTCCTCCAGGAAATGCATAATTTTCTAGCACTACCTGGTGAATTATACCTGCACCTGGTTTCCAAAAACCAATTCCGTACTTATTGGATACCGATTCTAAAAAATTAAAGACTTCAGCACTCGATGTATTGGCCACTTTTAAATCTGCAACTGCCCCGCTTTTAGCCTGAATAAGGTGATCACAATGTACAGTGGTAGGTACGGCTACTTTAGGCTTACCAGCTTGCATAAATTGCAACAATGCCATTTGTGCTGTTGCATCTTGACAAGCGATTCTATCTGGTGCGAAATCAACATAGTCCTTGCCTCTTCTAAACGCCTTATTAGCATTGCCGTCCCATAAGTGGGAATACAAAATTTTCTCTGAAAGGGTCAAAGGTTTACCTACAACTTCACGTGCCTTATCCACACGTTCAGACATGTTAGCATACACCTTTTTAATCATATCAATATCGAATGCCATTATCTATAAAATTTTAGTTTAAGTTATTCCTCAAAATTAAGAAAATACCTCATGTTTATAAAACTTTTAAACCAAGAATACCCCAAGAATACGCCAAATTTATGTAATTGTAAAAAAGAATGCCCTAATTGGAATGGAAATGCAAAAAAAATTAACTTTTTATGCCTCCGAAAAGTAAAACATATTGCCTACTTGGAGTAATTATAAAAGCTTTAGGATAATATCCTCTTCGGAAATTCCTTCGGCTTCGGCCTTATAATTTTTTATTATACGATGTCTTAAGATACCCATGGACACGGCTTTAACATCTTCAATATCCGGTGAAAATTTGCCCCTAACAGCGGCATGGGCTTTAGCCCCCAATATTAAATTTTGAGATGCCCTGGGACCTGCTCCCCAATCTAAGAATTGCTTAACAAATTCCGATGCACCCTCCTGCTTCGGCCTTGTACTGTTAACCAATTTCACAGCATATTCCACAACCTTATCGGGTACAGGAATACGGCGGACCAAATGTTGTATATCCAGTATTTCTTTAGGTGTAAACAACGGAACAATTTCTGGCTGTAAATCAGATGTTGTTTCCTTTACCACCTTAATCTCCTCCTCTATAGAAGGGTATTTTAATTCTATAGCAAACATAAAGCGATCCAATTGCGCTTCGGGCAAGGGATATGTGCCTTCTTGTTCTATTGGATTTTGAGTTGCCAAAACAAAATATGGCAAATCTAACTTATACTGATTGCCTGCTATGGTTACTGCCCTTTCCTGCATAGCCTCCAACAGCGCCGCTTGAGTTTTTGGAGGGGTACGGTTTATTTCATCGGCCAAAATAATATTAGAAAAAATTGGCCCTTTTATAAATTTAAAGTTTCTATTCTGATCCAACACCTCGCTCCCAAGGATGTCACTTGGCATTAAATCTGGTGTAAACTGAATTCTTTTAAAACCCAATCCCAAGGCCGAAGCAATCGTATTGACCATAAGCGTCTTGGCCAAACCGGGTACACCTATAAGTAAAGAGTGCCCTCCTGTGTAAATAGAAAGCAGTACTTGATCCACCACTTCTTCCTGACCAATAATTATCTTGGCTATCTCTTGTTTTAATGCCTTATTTTTCTCAACTAAATTCTCAATTGCCGCTACATCTGACATGCAATTAATCCTTTATCCAATTATTTGCAAAATCACATTCCTTGTTTCCCGCATTAACACTTACATAAGTGTCTTCTATATGATCGTCCATCCATTTCTTAATGGCATTGTACTGTTTTTCCCTAAGGGCCAATTCCTGAATTTTTATGTAATCCTTAGCAAAACTGGCAACATGCTCGTCATAGCGGTTGGTAATTTTCATTATTTTGTACTTTGGACTACCACCTCTTGGATCGTCCTCTAGAATGGGCTTTGAAATTTCATTGTCCTTAATATCCCTCACCTGGTTGTACAAAGAAGGCTCCATTTTAGTAAGTTCAAAACGGGAACTATAGTCTTGTGGGTTTCTTAACAGGCCACCATCAAACTTGGTTTCCTTCTCATCGGAGAAATTCAGTGCCGCGGCCGCAAAAGTAAATTTATTGTCCAACACCCCTTGCCTAATACTATCCAATTCCTTTCTAGCATTGTCCAATTCTTTTTGAGAAATCTCCGGAGAAATAAGTATATGTCTTAAATCCAGCTCCTGTCCCCTTATTTTTTCAACAAAAATGATATGAAAACCAAAAGGAGTTTCAAAAGGATCGGAAATTTCACCTTCCCTTAAACTAAAGGCTACATCTTTAAATTCCTTAACAAATGGAGTTTCACGCGTCATACTGTAAAATCCACCTTTGGATTTTGACCCTGGATCTTGGGAATATAAAATGGCCTTAACGCTAAAACTCGCGTCATTCTCCACAATATCGGCCTTAATACCGTTTAGTTTATCTATTACCTTTTGTTTTTCTTCATCGGTAGCTTTAGGCTCCTTGACAATCTGTGCAATCTCTAACTCTGCTCCAAAAACAGGTCTTTCATCTTCCGGTATCTTATTAAAGAATTGCCTAACCTCCTCTGGGGTAATCTCTATTTCCGAAACAATTTTGTTTTGCATTTTTTCAGATAACATTCTAAGCTTGTTTATCTTGTACAAATCCTCTCGAAAACTGGCTTCATCATCCTTTTTATAGTACTTCAGCACTTTCTCCATTGAACCGATCTGCGACACCAACTGTTGCAACTGCCGATCCCCTTGGGAATTCACCTCATCATCCGAAACCAAAATACTATCTTGTACCGCTTGATGAGCATACAAACGATCCTCCATTAATTTGCCCAAAAGTCCGCACCTTGTTACATCTGCCGTGGAAGCACCCTGACTTTTTAGATCTATCAAAGTTTTCTCAATATCCGATTCAAGAATTACATAGTCGCCCACAACAGCAGCAATTCCGTCCAGTTTTATCCGTTCAAAATTGTTTACAGAATCATTTTTAGCAACCATTGATTCCTCTATAATAACTTCTTGAGGCTCTACTTGTGTATCTGGGAGTTTTTCAGATTCTTGTGCACTTAAAATCCCAGTCAACAATAAAATAGACAGGGAAAAACTTGTTTTAATTACCTTGTTCATAAACTTCAAATTCTTTTTCTTTAATTGCTTCATCCATTAACTCTACTTCCAATTTCTTCATATAATCCAACTTCCTTCTATTTAAAAGCAGCTGTTTAATAGTCGGTTCAATATATGGAAGGGGAGCAATATCGTTGATTTCCAACAAATCGTTTACCTTCGCCAAATATACCCCTAAAGAGTCCTGTAATTCAAAAAATTGTGATTTTTTTAAGTACTTATCCTGATTTTCAGGAGATAAGGGGGCAATTTCTTCCATTACTCGAAAAACACTTACCCAAATAGAATCGTTAAAATTCACCTTTCGAAATTGCACACTAATGGAGTCTAAATAACGTTTATCCTCGTCTTTAAAATTTTTTAGTTTATTGGCAACTAAATCCTTATCCAAATATTGTATTGGCAATTCCACAAACCGCAATTGCATTATCCTCTCCTTCAGTTTGAAGTTCTCTTTTTCTCGCTCATAAAATTCGGTAAGTTGAGCCGTACTAATGGTGGTATCATGGGCCTGTAAGACCAATGCTTCCTTATAAGCCCCCGTATACAAATCGGTTCGATAATTGGAAACCAATTGCTCAAAATGATTAAGCTTATCCTCTGGCAAATTTATTTTAGCCTTGGCAAGCAGCAATTGCTTATATCCCCAATTATTAATATAATTATTGACCAATGAGGTACTATCCGCCTTGGACATATTGGCCAAAAGTAGCGGTTTTAAATCCTCCTTATACAAATACGTTTCCCCTACCCTTGCCACAGGAACTTTGTCTTCCTTCCTTTTAAAAAGGGAGTCACAGGATATAAAAATACAGAGCAACATTGCACTTACCAAGAATCCTGAGACTTTTACCAGCTTTATTTTAAAAAAATCCATTCCGCAAATTTAGCAATTAAGCTGCATTATGCAAGTTCTCATTTTTTAATAGAACCACATTGCAATTAACCTACAGTTAACAGCTTATCTTATTCCTTTTATTGTTAATTTTATTCAATGGAAGACAGGCAAATAAAACTAATTTGGGATTTTAGGGGTGAATCTGCCCAGAATACGGCCAAGCATCATAGAATACATCTTGAAGAATATATTTTAGCACAAAACTTAACCTTCAACATCACTGGAAGTTCGACCCTAAATGACATGCATTCCATTGCATATCTTGTTGTAACAGAATCTGAAATGATTCCAGTAAGGGATGCTTTAAAACCGCATCGAGGGGAAGTATACACCTCCAAGGATTAACCAGTAACCATTAATCACACTTATGGACAAAAATTATATTTTTTTCCTTTTCATATTAACATCCTTACTTTTTTCATGCAGCCCCCATACTGAACAGCCCGATATATTAAAAGTGGCTTTATCCTCCACCAATTCAAAAATCAGAAAAGTGATGGATAGTGTTGCGCAATATGAGTTGCAGGTTAGCTATACACAAATTCGCAGAATCAAGGACAGTCTTGTTTTCAAGGATTACAATTATCAGGTTAACGACAGCAACTACTTTTATCCTGCAAGTACCGTTAAAATTCTAACGGCAGTGCTGACCATGGAAAAACTCAACGAAATGGATTCCTTGGATTTACACACCCAATTTTATGTTGAGGGCGACTCCTTGGAAACAACATTTGCCAATGATATCTCCAAGATTTTTGCAATAAGTGATAATGAAGCCAACAACCGATTATTCGAGTTTTTAGGGCAAGACCGAATAAATAAAAAATTAAAGGACAAGGAGATTACACCAGTGAGGATTTCCCATCGCCTTTCAACGGAAAATGCATTTGAGGTAACAACAAAACCTCTTATAGTTTATTTAAACGACACTACTATAACTTTATTGAAGTCCAGTACTAACAGGTCCGCCAAACCCTTGTTACTACGTGGCCTAAAGAAAGGAACAAGCCACTACGATGAGAACACCTTAACGAACGGACCATTCGATTTTAGTCTAAAGAATTACTTCCCTCTTAGCACTCAAAACGAAGTATTGAAAAGGATAATCTTTCCCGAACAGTTCTCAAAAAATAAACGATTCAACTTAAGTCCAGACCAACATAAGTTCCTTCTTAAAGCTATGTCCGACCTGCCCAAAAATATAGGCTATGACGAAATGGACTATTGCGACAGTTATGGTAAGTTTTTCATGTTCGGAGATACTAGGGATACCATTCCCGAATATCTTAAAATTTATAATAAAGTTGGAAATGCTTTTGGGACCATAACAGATTGCGCGTACATAAACGATAGCAAGAACAATGTTGAATTTATGTTATCTGCTACACTTTTGGTAAACAATAACGGGATTTTCAATGATGACAAATACGAATATGAGACAATAGGACTCCCATTTTTGGCCCAGTTGGGGCGTGAAATTTACAACCTGGAAATTGCGCAAAAACAACTAGATTAAGCTCTCAGAGTCTCAATTTACCATAAAAATAAAGCCAGAAATCTACCTAGAGAACACCCCTTTTAAGATTTGAACTTGTAAATAAGTAGCACTATTTTATTTTTTATACACCCACAATTCTTACTATTCTCTATTTTTGTCCTTTTTTTCAAAAAATGATAACAAAACCTCGGATTGCCCTTATCATTGGAATTATATGTATTTCTATATTTCCAATTTTAGTAAAACTAAATTACACTCCTGGGCTTATTTCTGCATTCTATAGAATGGCAATTGCCCTGTCCATTATTTTACCCTACGCCATAATAACCAAACAATTGGAGATTCCAAAAGGGAATACCTTACTTCTAGCCCTTTTATGTGGTATATGTTTTGGGTCTGATGTTGCTGTTTGGAATATTGCAATTCAAAAATCCACAGCAACTCAAGCGTCATTACTAACCAACCTATCACCGGTATGGGTTGGAATCGGTACCTTTTTATTTTTAAAACCTAAACCCTCCAGGAATTTTTGGATAGGCACCACCATTGCTTTATTAGGAATGATAACTTTAGTAGGGTTTCAATTCTTTGCCCAACTTTCTTTTGATATTGGTTTTAGTTTTGGGGTGCTATCCGGTATTTTCTATGCCATCTATATTCTTATTAGTAAAAAAGTGTTGAGCAAGACCTCCATTATAAACTTTATGACGCTAAGCCTAATATCTTCTTCCCTCTTTTTAGGGGTCATATCGTGGTTGCTGGGAGAGCCTTTTATCGGCTTCTCCAATATTGGATGGTTTGTTCTTTTAATCCAAGGTTTGGTATGTCAATTATTGGCATGGACGCTTATCAGTTATTCCACCCAACACATGCGGGCAACTCGAGTTTCCTTAAGCCTTTTAGCCCAGGCGATATTAGCTACCCTATTGGCTTGGGTATTTCTAAATGAGGTTATTACCCTACAAATGGTCCTGGGCGGTATTATTCTGCTTTTCGGAATACGAATAACGTTTTATGACAAGCCTCTTTCTATATTGGGTAGGAATAAAATTAAACTCCCGCCTCTTTAATTACTTTTAAGGTCTTTTGAAGTCCGGTCTTGGCCACCTCCAATAAATCCATACTATAGTATTCAGGGTTATATAATTCAAGGGAAATACATCCGTTGAACCCTGTACTTTTGAGGTCTTTTAAAATCTGTGGCAGTGGTAATATCCCATCCCCTGGAAAGACCCGATGCTTGTCTTCCATGTCTTTTAACTCCATTCCTTTAGGAGCATCGTTAAACTGAAAAATAGCAAAAATATTACCATTCAGCAGCTTTAGGCCTTCAAAACCTCCTTCAGAAATGTACATGTGGTATACGTCCGGTATTATTTTGGCATTCGGGTGATCTGCATCTAGTGCTACTGCTGTTGCCTGACCCATAGTCTTTAAAGGGAACATCTTTACAAAGACCAATGCTGGGATTACATTATACTCTTTTATGCCTATTTCCAATAATCTTCGATAACAGGATGCAACAAAGTGAGGGTCATAATTCTCCCCAACCTGATTGGGTATTGCCTGCACATAGGTACAGCCTATTTCAGAAGCCATTCTCATTCTGTTCTTAGTTGCTGGCAAGGATTTTTGAAATTCCTCCTCATTCGTTGGAATACAACCCCAAAGCCCTATCATGCTAGGCACAAACAATCCTGCAGCTCTAATTTTTGCACCTATCTTTTTAAGGTCGCCTCCATTTTTCTCGTATTCCTCCAAATCGCTATCCCAAGGTTCAATGGCGTCATAGCCTGCGGCAATGGCAATCTCCACCTTTTTCTCCAAACCCTTGGCAGGTCTTATAGTCGCCGTATCCAAACAAATGGGCCATGGACTCTGTCCGTTTTGGTATCTTTTTTCTTTTTTGGGAATTTCCAATGGCAAGGTGTTGGCCATTGAGAGTGTTGCAACACCAGCAGTGGCTGCACCTGTAATAAACAATCTGCGATTCATATTTTAGTCTCTTTACCGACTAAAAATAGGAAAAAAAATGAAGCATAACTTTTTTATGGGTAATTAACCCATTTAACTCGATTTACATCCACAATCTAAACAACTAACGACAGAAAATAGCCTATATAATTTTTTGCGGTCGTCAAAATCACTTTCCTGAACCCAAGCCTGCTAAACCTTAACCGGTTCCCCGTAAAGATCGAAATCTGCGGCCTCAAAAATATTTAAGTTCACAAACTCCCCTACCTTTAAATAATGTGTGGCAGCATCTACCAATACTTCATTATCAACATCAGGGGAATCGAACTCAGATCTTCCAACAAAATATTTTCCTTCCTTACGGTCTATGATACAGCGCAACGTCTTACCCACTTTCTCTTGATTCAACTCCCATGAAATCTGTGACTGAAGCTCCATAATCTCCGAAGCCCTTTGTTGTTTCACTTCCTCGGGAACGTCATCCACTAGATTAAAGGCATGCGTATTTTCCTCATGGCTATAAGTAAAACAGCCAAGTCTTTCAAAACGCATCTCTTCCACCCAATTTCTTAAGGTTTCAAAATCTTCCTCTGTCTCCCCAGGATAACCCACAATTAAAGTCGTCCTAATCGTCATTTCAGGAACCGCAGCCCTAAAGTCCTGTAGTAATTTGGTTGTTTTAGCCTGAGTAGTCCCTCTGCGCATACTCTTCAAAATGGAATCTGATATATGCTGTAACGGTATATCCAGGTAATTACAAACTTTAGGTTCACGTTTCATCACTTCCAGAACATCCATAGGAAATCCGGTAGGAAAAGCATAATGCAATCTGATCCATTCTATACCCTCTACTTTCACCAATTCATTCAGCAATTCTGCCAAATTTCTTTTCTTATATATATCAAGTCCGTAATAAGTAAGGTCTTGGGCAATAAGAATCAATTCCTTAACCCCATTGGCTGCCAATTTATTAGCTTCAGTAACTAAGTCTTCAATAGGAGTACTCCTATGCTTTCCACGCATAATAGGTATGGCACAAAATGAACAAGGACGATCACATCCCTCGGCAATTTTTAAATAGGCGTAATTTTTAGGGGTAGTTGTTAGGCGCTCCCCAATAAGTTCGTGCTTGTAATCTGCCCCTAAGGCCTTTAATAAATTAGGCAACTCGCTGGTCCCAAAATATTCATCCACATTGGGAATTTCCTTTTGAAGATCCGGCTTATAACGCTCGCTTAAACAGCCCGTAACAAATACCTTATCCACCTCTCCAGCTTCCTTTTTTTGAACGTATTCCAAAATGGTATTTACACTTTCCTCCTTGGCATTGGCAATAAAACCGCAAGTGTTTATCACCACAACATTCCCCTCTTCCTCATGTACGACCTCTTTGTTGTTGGCCCTCAACTGGCCCATCAACACCTCTGAATCGTAAACATTCTTGGAACACCCCAAGGTTACTACATTGATCCTATTCTTCTTAAGTGACTTAGTACGCATATTTTTCTAATAAAGTGCAAAAGTACAACTTGAAAAAAGATTGTAGTCCCATTATATCTTTTTTTATTTTTTTATCGTTAAACCATTATAACTATTTGAACTCTAAGCTATAAAGCATTATGAACGTTCCTTCTATAATAACATCTTTGTTTGCTGTTTGCTGCTTAATGGGATGCTCTAAAACTAGTGATGATGAAGTGCCGATTCCTCCAGAAGGTGAAATGTATTTTCCTCCTTCGAATTCGGAAGAATGGAAAACCTTATCCCTTGAAGAATTAGAATGGAATTCAAGTGGAGAACAGCCACTTTACGACTTTCTTGAAACCAATAATACGGATGCCTTTATTCTTTTGAAGGATGGAAAGATAGTTATGGAAAAATATTTCGGAAGCTTCAGCGCCTCTAAAAACCACACTTGGAACTCTGCTGCTAAAACTTTGACAGCGTTTACAGTAGGCATTGCTCAAAAGGAAGGTCTACTTTCTATCAACAATGCCTCATCGGATTATATGGGTACTGGCTGGTCTTCCTTAAGCCCCCAACAGGAGCAACTAATAACCGTAAAAAACCATCTTACCATGACTACTGGCCTAGATTATACAGTAGAAAACAACTTCTGTACCGACCAGGATTGTTTGATCTACAAAAACGACCCAAACACATATTGGTATTACCACAATGCTACCTATACTCTTTTAGATAATATTGTTAGCGGGGCGGTGCAGCAAGACTTTAAGGATTATTTTAATGAGAAGTTGCGTGACAAAATTGGGATGCAGGGGACCTGGATAAAAACAGGCTATCTAAATCTTTATTTTAGCAATGCCCGCAGCATGGCTCGTTTTGGCCTCTTGAACCTGAATAATGGTATTTGGGATGGCAACAAGATTATGGACGATCCCAGCTATTTTGAAGCCATGACCAATACTTCCCAGGACTTGAACACGTCTTATGGCTACTTATGGTGGCTAAATGGAAAAAGCAATTACAGGTTGCCAGGTTCAGAGAATCTGTTTTCGGGAAAATTAATACCTGATGCTCCGGATGACCTCATAGCTGGTCTAGGTGCCATGGATCAAAAGCTTTACGTGGTCCCCAGCAAAGGATTGGTAATAATACGTATTGGGGATTCCGCTTATGACGACGAATTGGGGCCCAGCTCCTTTGATACCGATTTATGGAAAAAAATAAATGATGTAATGCACTAAAGTTATCATTGACCTAACTTCCACTTCGGGTTACTGACTACAACAATACTTTTATTCCAAAGGTTGCAATTTAATCACATCCTCCAAAAATCGAATCGTTTCTTGCTTTACTGATACCAAGTCTTTTGAAGTTATATAGGAAGTCATTACATGGTTGCCTACATTAGGAAAAGCTATCTTCCGTTTCATATCCCCTTTAACCCCAAGTTGGTCGTACATTTCTAACATCGCAGGAACAGATACGACCTTATCCTGTTCTAATTGATTTTTATAATAATATCCTAAAAATGTAGGTTGATGTATCTTTTGGAAAACTTCCTGCTTCATGGTTTCATCTAACAGGCTCTGCAGCTGCACCAAAGCCTCAACCCTATACCTTGTAGTCCAGTAAGCTTTTTTCAAGGAATCTGCCTCAGACTCGTAGTAATCGCCATCCATAATTGTTTTCACGAGCTGTAATCCCCAGGGCCCGGACATTAAGGGAGCTGTAGGATCGTAGATTTCCACATTGGGGGAGTACAGAAGTAGTCCCGCAATATCCTCCTCGCCATGAGCCAAATATAACGCTAAAGTACCGCCCGTAGAGGTGCCCATAACAATAACCTTTTTGCCTATTTTTTTTGCAATAGCGAAAGCTTCCTTGGCCGAATCAAAGTAATCCCCTGCCGTTAAATCCAAAAATGCGTCATCATCCCTTACCCCATGTCCTTTTAATCTTGGCAAATACACATTGGCCCCATATCTCTTTCCCAACTCAGAATGCAAGGGAGCACCTTCTTCATGACTGGCAGACCAACCGTGGAGATATAAAATGGAATATTCTGTTACAGAAGGAATTGAATCGTACCAGACTATTCGGGATTCATTATTGGCTTTAATTTTTGTATTGGCCTTTTCCCGTTGGTAAAGAGTGTTATTCAGAATGTTTAAATCTGTTTCCACATATGGCAAATCCATCGTCAATATTGGCCTATCTACTTTAGGTCCTAAAAAATAGAGAGTCGCCGCCAAAACCAATAAAATAAAAACAATTTTAAATAAGTTGCGAACTATTTTCATCCTTTACTGCTAAAGAAAGAATCTACAAATTCAATCTTATTAAATACCTGTAAATCCTCTATTCCTTCACCTACTCCAATATATTTTACCGGGATTTTAAATTGATCTGAAATACCTATAACCACACCCCCTTTTGCTGTTCCATCCAATTTGGTAACTGCCAAAGAAGTCACTTCAGTGGCTAAGGTAAATTGTTTGGCCTGCTCAAAGGCATTCTGTCCAGTGGAACCATCCAAAACCAAAAGTACTTCATCAGGGGTACCATCTACCACCTTCTGCATTACGCGTTTCACCTTGGTTAGCTCACTCATTAAATTGACTTTATTATGCAGTCTTCCGGCTGTATCTATAATAACTACATCGGCATTCTGTTTTAGAGCAGAACTAAGCGTATCGAAAGCCACAGAAGCAGGATCGCTTCCCATATTTTGTTTTACAATTGGAACATCTACTCGATCTGCCCAAACCTGGAGTTGATCTATCGCAGCTGCCCTAAAGGTATCGGCAGCACCAAGTACCACCTTTAATCCTTGTTTTTTAAATTGATAGGCCAATTTGCCAATAGTTGTAGTTTTACCTACCCCATTGACACCAACTACCATGATTACGTAAGGTTTTCTTCCCTGTGGCACATTAAATTCCGTTTCATTCCCAGTGTTGGTCTCTGATAATAATCCGGCTATTTCTTCCCTTAATATGACGTTTAGCTCATCTACCCCCAAGTATTTATCCTTGGATACACGTGCTTCTATACGGTCTATTATCTTTAAGGTCGTATTTACACCAACGTCGGAAGAAACCAATACTTCCTCCAAATTGTCCAAGACATCATCATCTACTTTGGACTTCCCTACAACGGCCTTGCTTAGTTTGGATAAAAAATTGGTCTTGGTCTTTTCAAGACCCTTGTCTAAAGATTCTTTTTTTTGTGTGGAAAAAATTTTCTTAAATAAACTCATATTCTTGGCATATTCCTTTTCATCAAAGATATAAAAATAAAAAAGCCACTTTCATCAGAAAGTAGCTTTATAACCAATATATTTAGGTTATTAATTTTTTTTCAACCAGTCGCTTACCATCTCTGGGCTCATTACAGACTCCTGAAATGTATAAGCACCTGTTTTAGGCGACTTTACCATTTTAATGGCCTTAGTCAATCTTTTTGAACTTGTTTGTAAACTAGCTACCGTTTTCTTTGCCATGACGTATTATTTAATTTCTTTATGAACTGTCATTCTCTTTAGGATAGGATTAAATTTCTTAATTTCCATCCTATCTGGAGTGTTCTTTTTGTTTTTTGTGGTTATGTACCTTGAAGTACCTGGCATGCCAGATTCTTTATGCTCTGTACATTCCAAAATAACCTGAATTCTGTTACCTTTCTTTGCCATTATTGTCTTAGTATTTCAGGATTATTTTATTAATCCTTTTTCCTTTGCTTCTTTTAAAACAACGGAAATTCCTTTTTTATTTATACTCTTTAAAGCCTTAGCGGAAACCTTTAAGGTTACCCAACGGTCTTCTTCTGGAATATAGAAACGCTTTTTAGAAAGATTTACATCAAATCTTCTTCTGGTTTTATTGATCGAGAAGGACACATTGTTCCCAAACATGGCTCTCTTTCCAGTAACATCACAAACTTTTGACATCTCTCTACTTTTATTTTGTTATAAACAGGGTGCAAATTTAAATTAATTTTATGGGACGGACAAAATTCTTTGTCAGAATTTTAAAATTTCTTTTTGAAGCATTTCAAATGCCTTATTTACAGACTTTTGCACAATCCTTTCTCGTTGACTCCCCATTTGAAATTCCTCCACAACTACCGTATTGGGAGAAACGACGGCTATAAACACAGTTCCCACCTCCGCATTGGAATCCCCTTTTGTTGGACCGGCATTTCCCGTAGTGGCGATAGCAAAATCCGTTTTTAATATTTCACGCAAATTGGCAGCCATTTCTACGGCCACCTCGGCACTTACTACTGAATACTGCTCTATTGTCGCCCTAGACACCCTAAGCACTTCTATTTTGGCTTCTGTAGCATAACTTACTACACTACCTTTATAATAGCCTGACGCGCCTGGCATACTGGTTATCTGTTGGGCAATTTTACCGCCTGTAAAACTCTCTGCCGTGCCTAAGGTCAGCCCCTTTTTTGTTAATAATTGAGCAATCACCGATTCCAAAGGTTCATCACCTTCTTCTCCATAAACCAGGTCGCCTATCAAAATTTTAATTTTTACCACCTCAGCATTGACAGCGGAATTTATTAATTCACTATCACCTCCTTTCGCGGTAAGCCTTAATCTCACAGAACCCAAACTGGGCAGATAGGCCAATTTCACAAAACTTGGCAAGTTGTCCTCTACGGATGCTATCCTATCCGCAAGCGAACTTTCCCCAATACCATAAGTAATAATGGTCCTATGAACAATATAAGGGCGCTTAAATTCCTGTATTACTCTTGGAACTACCTTTGATGTGATTAAATTTTTCATCTCGAAGGGCACACCTGGCAATGAAATAAAAGCCTTGCCTTCATTTTTAATCCACATTCCTGGTGCCGTCCCAAATTCATTATGGAGAACAATGGCCTTTGAAAGCACCAATGCCTGATTTCTGTTAACCTCCAACATGGGAACTCCGAGGTGTTTTTTAAAAATAGCCTCAACATGGGCCAACACTTCACGGTCTTCCACTAAAGAATCATTGAAATACTCGCATAAGGTGTGCTTGGTGATATCATCTTTGGTAGGCCCTAAACCTCCAGTTATTATTATGATGTCGGCCCGTGCTTCCGCCTCTTTAAGAGCGTTCAAAATATGAAGCTTATCATCTTGAACCGAAGTAATCTGATAAACGGAAACCCCAATTTTATTGAGTTCCTGGGCAATAAAAGCAGAGTTTGTATCTATAATTTGTCCAATGAGAATCTCATCGCCAATAGTTATTATTTCAGCAAACATTAAATCTTAAAGTCATTTTTCAATTCTGAAACCACTTGCTGAACATCCTTTTTAAGTAAGGGCACCAATCGCTGAATTTCCGCGGTATTCTCTTCCTTTTTTCCTAAAGTTTCTATTTGCAAGGCTATTTCACGGGTTTGCTCCATACCCAGTAAATCTACATTAGGTTTAATTTTATGCGCCAATTTATATACACTGTCATAATTTTTCAACCCCAATGCTTTCTCAAGTTCATCCAAGTCCTGAGGCACTTCTTCCAAAAAAACAGCAACGACAGATTTAATGAATTCATCATCACCTTCTGCCATCTCATTTATTTTGTCCAAACTATAAATCATCTATTTTATATTTAATGAGAACATTTGTTCATTCTCCAAGGTACCCGAAAGATAATCATTTGCACTTATTCTACCAACACCAGCGGGTGTACCGGTAAAAATAATATCACCCTTTTTCAAAGTAAAAAAACGCGAAACATAAGATATTATTTCATCTATCTTCCACAGCATTAAACCGGTATTTCCTTGTTGCACCAGTTCATTGTTCTTTTCAAGTTGAAAATTTATATTGTTCAAATCCTTAAAATTGGTTTTTGGCAACCATTTACCGATTACCGCAGACCCATCAAAACCCTTGGCCTTTTCCCAAGGCAATCCCTTTTCCTTTAATTGGGATTGAATGTCCCTAGCTGTAAAATCGATACCCAAACCAATTTCATCATAATAGTTATGGGAAAATTGAACGTCTATATGTTTGCCCACTTTTTTAATTTTCACCAAAACCTCCACTTCATAATGAACGTCTTTGGAAAATTCAGGAATATAAAAATCCTGTTCTTTGGGCAGCACTGCTGAATCCGGCTTAATGAATAATACAGGCTCAACAGGCTTTTCGTTATTCAATTCCTTGATATGCTCCGTATAATTACGGCCAATACAAATTATTTTCATGACAATAAGTATTCTTTAGAATATGGTGTTTATAGCCCCTACCTGTAGAATAGACTGGAGTTCACCTCTGTATAACGGAACATTTTTAAAATAAAACCCAGCTATTAACCCAGTTTATTGTTCAACTTGCTCAACTTTATTTGGGTCAAAACCTTTTTAGTATACAACGGAAAATCGGCATTCAAAATCCAACCAAAATAACCTGGTTCCTTTTCTAGGACATCATGTACTTTTTTTCCTTTATGTTTTCCAAAGGAGAAAATCTCCTCACCATCTTCATCCAGTACAATAAATCCAGCAAAATCTACCGTTTGTTTTCTGGTAGTAAATTCCGATAGTTTTTTAATATTATTTTCCAATTCGGGATATCGATCCAATTGCGACAATAGCACTTCATAGGTTGCCGTGGTATCTGCCTCCGCACTATGGGCATTGACTAAATTTTTATTACAATAAAATTTATAGGCCGCTTCCAAGGTTCTTTTCTCCATTTTATGAAAAATGGTCTGTACATCCACAGAAACAGCATTCTTCATATCAAAGTCAATTTCGGCCCGAAGCATTTCTTCGGCCAAAAGCGGAATATCAAAGCGATCGGAATTATAACCTCCCAAATCACAGTCCTTGATCATTTTATAAATTTCTTTGGACAGCTGATTAAAGGTGGGTTCATTTGCAACCTTTTCATTAGAAATACCATGGATTACAACTACTTCCGCAGGAATTTCCATTTCCGGATTAACCAACCACGTTTTACTCTCCTTATTCCCATTAGGATACACCTTTAGAATAGCGATTTCCACTATCCTGTCCTTGGCAACATTGGTACCAGTGGTCTCCAGGTCGAAAAAACATATAGGTCTTGTTAGCTTTAATTGCATGCTGTAGGTTGTTTATGCAAATATAGTTTTTACAAAATGTAAGGGAAAAGAATAACCAACAATATTCGACAAACAGCGCCATTCCTGCCAACAGCTGTAAATATATTGCCCTTGACACATAGTTATAGTTAAAAGTTTTACACCCTAGTATTGATTACATTGTTAAATGCTGACCGGAAAGAATAACTAAGCCCTATACCAAATCCTATTATAATGTGTAAAATGAACACATCACAATAGGATTTTAAAATTTAATACATAAAAATAAACTCTAGGAAGATAGCTACACCTCCCTATCTATGTCCCAAGCTTCTAAATAGTCAGCTACTGCCTTTACGAACATTCCGCCAAGAGCACCGTTCACCACCCTATGGTCGTAACTATGTGAGAGGTACATTTTACTTCTGATAGCAATAAAATCACCTTCTTTGGTTTCAATTACAGAAGGCAATTTACGTATTGCGCCCAGCGCCAGAATACCCACTTGCGGCTGATTGATAATTGGTGTGCCAAAAACACTGCCAAAAGTCCCAACATTGGTTACGGTATAAGTACCGTCCTTAACCTCGTCTGGCTTCAAGGCATTGTTTCTAGACCTCTTGGCCAAATCGTTTACGGCCTTTGCCATACCTACCAAGTTTAGCTGATCTGCATTTTTAATAACTGGAACTATTAAATTGCCATCAGCCAAGGCCGCTGCCATTCCAATATTTATATTCTTTTTCTTTATTATCGTATCCCCCTCTAGAGAGATATTTACCATAGGATATTTCTTAAGTGCAATAGCCACAGCCTCCATAAATATCGGAGTAAAAGTAAGTTTCTCACCTTCCCTTTTTTCAAAGGCATCTTTAACCTTATTCCTCCAATTCACCACATTGGTAACATCAACCTCAACAAAACTTTGCACATGTGCCGAGGTAGTAATACTAGCCATCATATGGTGGGCAATTAATTTCCCCATACGAGTTAAAGGTATATGCTCATCTCCATTGCTCGGCTGCTCCTTCTCCAACTCTGGTTTAACAACATCTTGTTTAGACTCAACCTGTTTAACTGCAGCAGGCTTTGCCTCTTCCTTAAACTCACCTATGGGAGTTTCAGTCCTATTTTCCGATTTTTCCGTATTAGATTGTCCTCCGCTTAATTTTCCAGCGGTCATATAGTCCAAAATATCATTTTTGGTCACCCGTCCTTCACTTCCAGTTCCCTTAATAGTATCCAATTCCGCAATCGATATTCCTTCCTGCTTGGCAATATTTTTAACTAAAGGGGAATAAAATCGATCCGTACTACTATAATCCATTATTGGTGCCGTTGCAACTTCCTTCGCTTCCTTTACTCCCACTTCCAGTTCTTCGACCTCTTTAGACGATGCATCCAATTGATCTGATGAAACATTATCGTCACTATCATGCCCCTCCTCAAAACCACTTCCGTTTATTTCTATAATAGCAACCGTCTGCCCCACCTTAACTACATCATCAATATTGAATAATTTCTCAACCAAAATGCCGTCTACCTCACTTGGAACTTCGGAATCCACCTTATCGGTGGCAATTTCAAAAACAGCTTCATCCATTTCTATGGTGTCGCCAACTTCCTTCAGCCAAGAGGTAAGTGTAGCCTCTGCAACACTTTCGCCCATTTGTGGTAATTTTAGCTCAAATTTTGACATATCCCTATTTAATTCACTAGTAATGATTAATAATTTGCAAAACTAATAAATAAAAGACCATATTTTTGGCTTTTATTCATTATTTTAATTGATGATATTTAGACTTTTAATGAATTTTCAAATGGAATTCTATTAAGAATACTTCTTCCAAGGGTAACCTCATCCGCATATTCCAATTCGTCCCCTACGGCAATTCCCCTGGCAATGGTCGAAGTCTTAACACCCATCCCCTCTAATTGTTTATATATGTAGAAGTTGGTCGTATCTCCTTCCATAGTAGAACTTAATGCAAAAATTAATTCATTAATTTTTCCCTGTTTTACTTTGTCCACTAATGAAAAAATTGATAAATCCTGCGGCCCCACCCCTTCCATTGGCGAGATTTTACCTCCAAGGACATGGTACAGGCCCTGAAACTGCCCTGTATTCTCTATTGCCATAACATCCCGAATATCTTCAACTACACAGACAAGACTCTCATCCCTCTTCGGGTTTGAGCAAATTTCACAAACTGCTACATCAGAAATATTATGGCAGTTCTTACAGAACTTAATATTCTCTTTTAAATTGACCAAAGCATTGGCCAATCTTGAAGTTTGTTCTTTTGGTTGTTTCAAAAGATGAAGGACCAACCTCAATGCCGTGCGTTTGCCTATCCCTGGCAATTGAGACATCTCATATACCGCATTTTCCAGTAATTTAGAAGAAAATTCCATAACCGCAAAATTACAATTTTATACCATTAAATTAAGGCATTCTTCTTAAAAGAAAATTTAGAAAACATAACAAACCCCTATTTTCTGGATTGTTTTCCAGGCCTATCACATTCATTAATTTAGACGCTTATGACTAAATACCGGCACCTACATTTTTCTCATTAATTAAAATAAAACATTAAATTAAGCTTTGGTCAATTCCGAAAAAAGGTGATTATTATCTAGTGCCACAATCGCTAATCCCAAATATTTTAAAAACCAGTTATATTCTCATTACAACTTGCCGATACAAATGGCATTTTAGCGATAACCGGCCAACGCATATTTGCATTTTTTTAAACTTAAAAAAGTTACTTTCCATCCATTTAATCTAATGGAAATTCAAAAATATTTTTAATAAAAAATTTTAATGACAGCTACATTAGCTACTGATTTAAAACCAATTAGACATCTTCAGTAGATTCTAATATTACTCTTCTATAAACGCATAACTAGATTCCGTTCAATAAGTTTAAGCAGAATTGAAGTTACCCTTTAAGAAACAAAATTAAAGTTGTGCCATCTATATTTTGAAAATAAAATAATAAGCCCTTAATTTGTGCTAAGGCATAGTTCCCCCAGTTCTATAGCCCTATTGCAATTCTAATTTATTGGCTTATATTTTTTGTATAAATACACCCTAAAATAAGGTGTTAATACCTTAACATGTTGATGTTAAAGTGTGTTAATACGCGTAAGGAGGGGATAGGATATTCGTACTATAAGTAGAGTATAAAAATTTAGTCATTGATAACGCTATATATTTATAGTTAATGGTTAGTGTTTAGTATAGTCTATCAATGAAAGAAACCCGGAACAATTGTTCCGGGTTTTGTGTTTATATCCTTCGATACTCCCATAATTTCTTACCATCTAATGATGACACTACCCCAAGTAAATCCACTTCCAAAGGCCGCAAGAACCACCAAATCACCAGATTTAATTTTTCCCATTTCCCAAGCTTCGGTCAAGGCTATAGGTATTGAAGCTGCTGTGGTATTCCCGTATTTCATAATATTATTAAAAACCTGCTCGTCCCCTAGCCCAAACTTCTTTTGAATAAATTGGGATATTCTAAGATTGGCCTGATGCGGAACCAACATATCTATATCCTTTGCCTCCAAATTATTAGCTTTTAGTCCCTCAACAATAACTTCGCTAAAACGTACTACGGCATTTTTAAAAACAAATTGGCCGTTCATGTATGGAAAATAGGACTCATCATTGGGATCATTATCCTCTAATATATCATTGACCCAACGTTTGCCCATCCCTGGCGCAATTAAGGATAATTCCTCGGCATGCTGCCCTTCCGAATGTAAATGGGTGGATAGTATCCCTTTAGAAGTATCTTCCTCTCTGCTAACGATTGCCGCACCGGCACCATCACCAAAAATCACCGAAACTCCCCTACCCCTAGTGGTCATATCAAGACCATGGGAATGGAGTTCGGACCCTATCACCAACACATTTTTATACATACCTGTTTTTATGTATTGGTCCGCGACAGATAGGGCGTATACAAATCCGGAACACTGATTTCTCACATCCAGGGCGCCAACTGTTTTTATATCCAAATCGCGTTGTACCAATACTCCCGGGCCTGGAAAATAATAATCCGGACTTAATGTGGCAAAGACAATAAAATCGATATCATTCTTATCTATTCCGGATCGGTCTATGGCGACTTTAGCCGCTTTCACCCCCATGCTTGTTGTGGTATCCCCGTCACCCTTTATTACATGCCTTCTTTCCTTTATACCTGTCCGTTCTTGGATCCAGGCATCGTTGGTATCCATTTTTTTGGATAAATCGTCATTGGTGACCACATTGTCAGGCACATAAAAGCCCAAACCTGTTATTTTTGAATTGAACATCAGTTGGATAATTTAATTGTAATGGGTTTAACCCTATCTTTCTATTAATATAAAATCTAAAATATGAGAAATAAATTAGGTTTCAACTAATATAAACAAAAATATACGGTTCTGTGCTGACAAAAATCATAAGGCCTAAAGCAGAAATCATAAATTTCCTTTTAACAATGAAACCAATTTAATCACTTAAAAGAATGCCAGTTTGTCACTTCTAATAACAATGGTATTTTTTTTGACAGTGCTAAGTAGTAAACTAAAAAAATTAGAAGTATGGCCACAGGCAAGATTAATGTTTCAGTAGAAAACATATTTCCGCTCATAAAAAAATTCTTATACAGCGATCATGAAATATTTTTACGGGAGCTCATTTCGAATGCAACCGATGCAACTTTAAAGCTTAAGCACATTACCACAATTGGGGAAGCTAAAGTAGAATATGGAAATCCTTATATTGAGGTTAAGATCGACAAGGAAGGAAAGAAAATCCATGTTATTGATCAAGGTGTAGGTATGACCGAGGAGGAAGTACAAAAATACATCAACGAAATCGCGTTTTCAGGAGCTGAAGAATTCTTGGATAAATACAAAGATTCTGCCAAAGACTCTGGGATAATTGGTCACTTTGGACTAGGATTCTATTCGGCATTCATGGTAGCTTCCAAAGTAGAGATAATCACCAAGAGTTATAAAGACGAACCAGCAGCACACTGGACCTGTGATGGATCACCTAATTTTACTCTTAAAAAGGCTAAAAAAACAACTCGAGGTACGGAAATAATTCTCCACATCGCCGATGACTCTACAGAGTTTTTGGAAGAAGGAAAAATTGGCAGTTTACTTAGTAAATACAACAAGTTTATGCCTATTCCCATTAAGTTTGGGACTAAGACCGAGACCCTCCCTAAACCAGAAGGTGCCAAAGAAGAAGATCCAGCCCCAACAAAGGAAGTAGACAATTTCATTAACAATCCTAATCCGGCTTGGACCAAACAGCCAACAGAATTAGCAGAGGAGGATTATAAAGGATTCTACAGGGAACTTTACCCTATGCAATTTGAGGAGCCTTTGTTTCACATACATTTAAACGTAGATTATCCCTTTAACCTAACCGGGATATTATATTTCCCAAAACTAAATAACGATCTAAATACTCAAAAAGATCGGATTCAACTATACCAAAACCAGGTTTTTGTCACTGATAATGTAGAGGGAATTGTTCCCGAATTTTTGACAATGCTTAGAGGGGTTATCGATTCTCCGGATATTCCATTGAATGTTTCCCGTTCTTACTTGCAGGCAGATGGCGCCGTAAAGAAAATAGCAACCTACATTACTCGAAAGGTTGCCGATAAATTAAGCTCCTTATTTAAAAACAGTAGGGAAGATTTTGAAGCGAAATGGAACGACATTAAAATCGTTATTGAATACGGAATGCTTTCCGAGGACAAATTCTTTGAAAAAGCGGACAAATTTGCACTATACCCTACAGTAGACGGAGCTTATTATACTTTTGAGGAACTACAGGAGAAATTTAAGGCTAATCACACAGACAAAGACGGTAAATTAGTATTGCTCTATGCCTCGAACAAGGAGGAGCAACACAGTTATATTGAGGCCGCCAAAGCAAAAGGTTTTGAGGTTTTATTGTTAGATTCCCCAATAGTACCGCACTTAATACAAAAATTAGAAACTTCTAAGGAGAATGTCTCTTTTGCACGTGTAGATGCAGACCATTTGGACAATCTAATTAAAAAAGAGGACACTCAAATTTCCAAGTTGTCCGATGAAGAGAAAGAAACTTTAAAAACGGATATTGAGACTGCTATCAACAATAAAAGCTATACCATTCAATTGGAAGCCATGGACAGCAGCTCTTCGCCTTTTATTATTACAGAGCCCGAGTTTATGCGCCGCATGAAAGAAATGCAGCAATCTGGTGGCGGTGGAATGTTCGGTATGGGGAATATGCCGGAAATGTACAATTTGGTAGTGAATACCAATCACGAATTGGTTTCGGAGATCTTAAGCACCAAGACTGCCAAGAAGAAGGAGCGACTTATTAATCAATCCCTTGATTTGGCACGTTTGTCCAAAGGACTTTTGAAAGGTGAGGAACTAACCAAGTTCATTAAAAGAAGTTATGAAATGGTAAAATAATCGTTTTTAACAGAGAATAAAGAAGCTGAATTACTTAGGTAATTCAGCTTCTTTTATTTATATATTTACCGAATGGACTACCCTTGGCACCTTTATCTTTTGGGATTAATATACATATTTGCCGGTATTATGCATTTTATGGTCCCAAAAGTATATCTACGAATAATGCCTAGGTATTTGCCCAATCATAAACTCTTGGTATCCCTTAGTGGCTTGACCGAAATTATTTTGGGGATAGGCCTTTGCCTACCAGCAACCAAAAACATTTCCATTATCGGTATAATTTTAATGTTAGCGGTATTTCTATTGGTGCACTTTTATATGTTAACGGGCAAAAAAGAAGCTGCAGGAATACCAAAATATATCCTACTCCTTAGAATTCCCCTTCAATTTGTACTAATGTACTGGGCATATTCCTATTTTGGGACATAATGTGCCCAGCGCTAAATACGGATCAAGACCAATTGTTGTGTTTATGCAAAAATTGTAGTTAATCTGTAATGGAAGAATTCTTGGAGTACTTTGGAAAAAAAATTGAACCAACTCAAGTACAATATAACTGGCAAAGGAGATTCATGAATGCCCTATTCTTTCATTTTACTCAAGTGATTTTTATTGTTTTTTATCGGTTTTCGTGAATCTTCGATTTCTTTGCTGTCCAATGAAACCGACGCAGGAGGTTCATGAATACCTTATTCCAAAATAAACAGGCAATGAATAAAACGAAACAAAAGAAAAGACCCTTCTTCACTAGGTGGCCCTTAAAATCTTGGGATTTTAAGGGCCGATACCATGGCCTAAATTATCTCCAAGGCTTCAATAATTCTTAACGGCCATGCCATCTCCACCACGGAAGAAGCTAGGCCTAACAACAAATTTAGGAGACAATGTATAAGGGTATTCAAAAATGGTCAATGATATATCTGAATTAAGTAGGTTGAAGGAACAAAGGAACGGCCTATTTTCAATTTCGTATTAAATCAAGTGGTTTCCACATTGGGAGATGGAAGCCGTCCATTAGCCCATATTCACCCAAGTGAAAGCGGCCTGGACGGTGCGGCCGTGGAAAGTACGTGGATTTAAAGAAATTTAAAATCAGCCTACTCCCGATAGTTATCGGGATTTTGGTTCGTTTTTTGGGCGATGCAAAAAATGAACAGAACACGAACTCTAGGAAAGTTCATTCTATCTTTTCTAATTTACACACAACTTTTGATAATGACCACTAAATACGTCCTTCAAAAATCATTTTTAAACAAAAATTTGAACATACAGAAAAAGGGTAAATACCAAAATAAAATATACTCATCTTAATATTAATTTACAGTGGTTTTCTATCTTTATATTATGAAAGTCATCTCCACCAATATAGGAACAGCCACTACCTTTCTTTGGAATGGCAAGGAAGAACAAACGGGCATATTCAAATACCCAACCGACGAAGCTTTATTTCTAAGCAAAGTAGATGTCCTGAAGGATATCGTTATAGACCGGGTGCACCATGCAGGCATCAATAAAGCCTGTTACCTTTTTGCATCAGACCACTATCCCCATTGGAGAAATTTATATCCGGAATTGGAATGGGATTGGGGTATGTTTGGTGAAAATATTACAGTGGAAGGCTTAGATGAATCCAAAATGAGAATAGGTGACATTTATAGTATTGGTAGCGCCTTGGTACAGGTTTCACAGCCGAGGGAACCTTGCTATAAATTGGGTGTGCGCTTTAGCAACGCCAAAATTTTAAAGCAATTTGTAGATTACGGATATTCCGGAACTTACGTTCGTATTTTGGAAGAAGGCTTTGTAGAAAAAGAGGACCAACTAATGTTGGTTGAAAAATCCGCCAATTCCCTGACAGTTAGGGAATGTTTTCAAATTATTCTTGCAAAAGAAAAAGACCCTATAATATTGCAAAAGGCGATAAATAACCTTTCGTTGCCTGAATACAAAAGGGAGCGACTTAGAAAATATGTTTAGTCGGAAATTAAAATAGGGGCCACATGGCCCCTATTTGTTTTTAGTATATCGATTTTAGATTTACTATTTCACTGAAACTGTTTCAAAATACGTATTAGTACCCTCACTAACAGATACGGTATAGTCATCTTTTTCGGCTTTTGTAAAATTGATCATTTTACCTATTACCAAATCCGTGCCCATTTTTTGAGTATAAACTACCCTGTTGTCACTATCAACAACATTAATCACAACTTCATTTAGTTTTTGGTTGAAGTAATTCACATACAGAATATCACCGCTTTTTCTGAAAAATGGTTTTGCAACTTCATCCCGTGCAATAACATTTACCACTGAATCCTCCACACTAATAGTGAACTCTACAGTCTTGCTAATACTTTCCATCTTTAAATAATAAAGACCTTCTTCCAATTTCGATAAGTTGAACTTTTTAGAGTAATCTTCATCACCCTTAATATTCTCTACGAACATTTGGTGCTTATCGGTATCTGTCAAAGTCAATACAGAAGATTCGGTTTGCTTATTTAATTTAAGAACCAAACTTTTGGCATCTTTAACTGTTGTCAAGTTCATTCCTGGATCGTTGGCCATTGCTATAGTACTACTTAGTAATAAGCCTGCCATTGCTGTTAATTTTAAAACTGTCTTCATAACATTTTGGATTTAATATTAATAAATCATTTATAAGGCAAATGTAGACCAGCAATTCCCCTCCCACTACTCCATTATTCTCCAGTTTATATTCTATTTTACCATAGCGCTATATTAATTAATTGTTAAGAAGTTAATTTAGAACATATTTAAGTTAAATTTGCACAGAATAGTGCTAAAAGGCTGTAATACCTTTACACTAACAAATGAAATTAAAGGATATGATACCTAAACCTACATTTGAGGTAATAGAACCTGATTTCGGTCATTCTTATACCTATCAACAGTTTGATGAACATCACCCCAATAAAGTAGGGGTTTGGCATTATCATCCTGAAATTGAACTAGTATATGTGAACGGTGGTTCTGGAAAGAGACAAATTGGAAGCCACGTTTCCTATTATACTGATGGGGATTTAATTTTAATTGGATCCAACCTGCCCCATTGTGGTTTTACAGATGTACTTACCGGCAATAAAAACGAAAGTGTAGTGCAAATGAAGCAGGACTTTTTAGGGAACGATTTTTTCAACATCCCCGAAATGAAAAAAATTCAAAGCCTTTTTCAAATTGCTAAAGGAGGGGTAGCCTTTACAGGTAGAACCAAGAAAAAAATTGGTGAAAAAATTGAAATCATGGAATATCAGAGTGATTTCCAACGTCTACTATCCATTCTGAATATTTTAAATGAATTGGGGAATTCCAAAGAGTACCAAGTTTTGAACGCCCAAGGTTTTTCATTACAAACTGAAGTAAAAGACAATGACAGGATTAATATTGTCTTTAATTATGTAAAAACAAACTTTAAGGAAGAAATTACCTTGGAGGAGATTGCAAATCTCGTAAGCATGACGGTTCCTTCGTTCTGCCGATATTTCAAAAAAATAACCAACAAGACCTTCATACAGTTCGTTAATGAATGTAGATTGGTACATGCTTCCAAATTATTGGCAGAAAAGCCAATCAGTATAACAGAGGTCTGTTTTGAAAGTGGATTCAACAATTTCTCCCATTTCAACAAATCTTTTAAAGCATTTACAGGGCAAAATCCATCTGAATATAGAAATGAATTGAAAAGTGTGCTGCAATCGTGAACAGATTATTTGCCAATAGCATAGACCTTCAACTCCCCGATAGTGATATTAATTATTATCCCAATTTTTTAAATACGACTAAGGCGGACCATTTATTCAAGGTACTTAGGGATAATACTCCTTGGAAACAGGATGATATTACTGTTTTTGGAAAATCATATCCCCAGCCTAGGTTAACTGCCTTATTTGGGGACAACAACAAACCCTATTCCTACTCCAACATTAACATGAATCCCCATATGTTTTCGCCAGAATTGTTGGCGTTAAGGAATAAACTTCAATTGGAAATAGGCATACACTTCACAAGTTGCTTGTTAAACCAATATAGAGATGGCAAGGATAGTAACGGTTGGCACGCTGATGATGAGAAAGCATTGGGAGAAAATCCTGTAATTGCATCTATAACCCTTGGGCAGGAACGCTACTTTCACCTAAAACACAAATTGAACAAGGAATTGAAGCACAAGTTAATATTGGAGCACGGCAGCTTGCTTTTAATGAAGGGAGTAACCCAACATTGTTGGTATCACCAAATTCCCAAAACTACCAAAGCGATCAATGAACGGATCAACATTACATTTAGAATTATTAAATAAAAAAATCGGTTGCGAAAACCGATTTTTTTATGCCTTTATTATTTCCGTTGGACACTGCCCCTAACCTACCAGGCCTTTACGTTAGTCTCCTCACACCCAACTTCAATAATACTAACTCAATTTCTTTGCCAAATAATATAAAAATTGGTCAAAAGCCATGTTTTTTTCGATTATAAGTACCAGTTACACAACAAATAGCATAGCTTAATAAAAAGCTTACTCCTCCATTGGAACCTTGGTCAACGGCGCCCTTTACAGTATTGCAATTTCAGTATAAATGAGTTTTGGAAAAATCGGCTTAGGAAAAAAGTTCGTTCAACACCTTGGCCAAGCGCAATCCTCCTTTTTGTAGTTGTTGTTCCAGCGTTGCCCAATATTTATAACTATAGGCATACCCCAATTTTTCACCTTCCTCTACTGAAAGGTATAGTTCATTGGCCACATCCTGGGACTCTTCCACCCAATCATACACGTTGCCATTCTGGATATATTTAATTTCATTCTTGGTAAGCTTAGGCAAATTATTTGCCAATTCCGAGTAGCTCATTCCATAATCATCTATCATGTTGGAGTCCCACAATCTATGTAAATTGGTACCTCTTCCAAACCATTGCAATTGAATATCGTTCCCTCCTTTATCCTCCAATCGGCCTATATGCATAGGTTGGTGCAAATCGCCCATCAAATGAATCAACATTTTCAAATAAAACACTTTATCGGCAGCACTGCTATTTTCATCCTTAACAATTGCCAAACACTTTCCAATTCCCTGTACTATATCTCCCTCTACACTTGGTGTAACCTCTGTATACTTTTTGTCCCCCGGATAATTAACATAATGCCAAGGTCCAAATTTAGAAAAGCTTCTATCAGACTTTATTTCATCTGAAAAATTTGAGACCAAAGCCAAACTTTGACCATCCAACAGCTTCTTAATAGCTCTATTGGCCTTGCCTGACAAATGTTTCTGTGCCACTTCCCCTACAGTCCTGTGCCCTGTCTTAGACCATTCCATATCGTTGCTATAGCCAAGTTGTAGCATAAGAAAAAAAAGTGCAATTATTTTATTCATTTTTAAATTTAATGGTTTTTAATATTGGTTCCCTTAGGTCCTATGGCCGTTTATTGAGTCAAAATATTAATTGATGGAACGCCTTGTTTTTACAGCTAAATATTACATTGAGCCGTTGAAATTGGTTTCCAAAAATAACACATTGTAATTTAAGTAATTGTTAAGATGAGTTCTTATTTAATTTATTAATTTGATATTGCAGCTCTAAATTTTTAAGATTAATGTTCAAGAAAATAAAAAATCCGTTTGCAAGGATTGGTGTCATTTCATTGTTGGTAGTTGGGAGCATTGTTTTCTTGTTGGTAGTGTCCATTTATTTAGGTGCCTGGGGAAAGCTTCCCAATACCCGAGAACTTTCCAATTTTGAACACCAAAGAGCTTCCGAAGTCTATTCTGCAGATAGCGTACTCATTGGAAAATATTTTCTGTTCGACAGGCAGCCTATACAATTTGAAGCTATACCGAAAAACTTAATAGAAGCCTTGGTCGCCATTGAAGATGAACGGTTTTATGATCATTCCGGTATAGACTACAAGAGTCTGATGAGGGTAGCATTCAAGACCATCCTGATGCAAGATCAATCCGCAGGTGGCGGTAGTACCCTTAGTCAACAACTTGCAAAAAATTTATATCCAAGAGAAAGATCAGGAAAGTTAAATCTGGCCGTATCTAAATTGAAGGAAATGATAATTGCCTCAAGACTGGAATCCATTTATTCCAAGAACGACATTCTAAAGCTTTATTTGAACACGGTTTCTTTCGGTGACAATACCTTTGGAATAGAAAGTGCCTCTTTAAAATTCTTCAACAAATCAGCTCGGGAGCTTAAACTAGAGGAAAGCGCAACCCTTGTAGGCATGCTGAAAGCAACCTATGGATATAACCCTCGTGTTTTCCCAAAGAACAGCCTAAGCAGGCGTAATCTGGTTTTACAGTCCATGTATTCCAATGATTTTATATCAGAACAAGAGGCAGATAGCCTTAAGCAACTGCCGCTAAAACTTAATTATAGGGACTACGATTATAATCAAGGTATAGCTCCTTATTTTAGGGAAGAGGTCAGAAAACAAATGTTAAGTTGGGCCAATGACCAGAGGGACAAAGGCCATGATTATAATATATACACATCCGGACTTAAAATATACACCACATTGGATTCCAAAATGCAAATTTTGGCAGAAGAAGCCATGGTACAACATATGAAGGGACTTCAAAACAGCTTTGAAAAAGGGTATGGCAACCGAGCACCATGGAAAAGTGACAAAAAACTCATCAATAAAATCATACAGAGCTCAGAACCCTACAAAAAGTGGAAGAATACTGGCTTAGACGAGAATCAAATAATGGATTCCATGAACTTAAAAAAAGAAATGCTACTTAGCGATTGGAACCAAGATGAAATGCGTTCAGCCAGTACTGTTGACAGTTTACTTCATTACCTTAAATTCTTAAATACAGGTTCCCTTTCCTTAGATCCTAAAACTGGAGCTGTTAAAACATGGATTGGCGGAATTAATTTTAAGCATTTCAAATACGACCATATTTCGCAGAGCAAACGTCAAGTAGGCTCTGCATTTAAACCTATTGTTTATACTGCTGCCCTGGAAAATGGCATTGCGCCCTGCACTTACTTTTCTGCTCAGGAAGTAGCCTATGATAATATGGAAGGTTGGTCTCCCAGTAATTCTGGCAAAAAAGATGAGGCCTACCTAAATTACTCTATGGAAGAGGCTCTGAGTAACTCTGTTAACACCGTGGCAGTAAAAGTGTTGGAAAAAACAGGTATTCCCAAGGTAATACAACAAGCAAAGAGAATGGGTATCAATACCAAATTACCCGCATTGCCGTCATTGGCTTTAGGTACCGCTGAGATTAAAATTAATGAGCTGGCGGGTGCATATGCCAGTTTTCTGAATAATGGCAAACCAGTAACTCCATTTTTAATTCAAAGCATTGCAAATAAAAAGGACTCTATTATTGAGACTTTTAAACCTTTAGTAGCCGAAAAAAGGGCCTTCTCGGAAGAAAATGGCCAAATAATGATAGAAATGATGAAGGCTACCGTAAACAGTGGTACTGCCGCCCGTATACGCTCCACTTATGGAATTAAAAATGATATTGCCGGTAAAACAGGGACTACACAAAACAACAAAGACGCTTGGTTTGTAGCCTTGACCCCTAGACTACTTAATATTACCTGGGTGGGATTGGACAACCATGAAATTGGCTTCAACAGCACAAGTCTGGGACAAGGGGCCAATGCAGCACTACCCATATTTGCTTTATGGATGCAAAAACTAAATACTGATAAATCCTTCAATTATATAACCAGAGCCAAATTCCCTACTCCCAGCTCCGCAGTGTTAAATACCTTGGATTGCGACCCCGTAAAAAAGGATGGTTTTTTCAAAAGATTGTTTAAAAACCCAAAAAAGAAGAAGACCAAGGATTTTAAAACAGGTAATAATAAAACATAAGGTCTTTAATCCATTTATTTTAGTAGTAGCTATCGGTTTTCCATTCCCAAATAGTGATTCCAAAAGTACTATTCAAGCAAATCAACGCTCTATTTTATAGTGAAACTATATCTTTGAAAACGAAACGATTTAAAAACTAAAATTCCCTATCTTATAATATGGATTTCAAAATTTTATGTTCCGATCTTGATGGCACCTTATTAACTTTTAAAGATAATGTGTCCGATTTTACTATTGCGGAGATCAAAAGAATTAAGAAACATTTGAGAATTATACTGGTTTCGGCAAGAATGCCACAATCCATGACCTATATTCAAAAAAACCTAGGCATTGAAAATGAACCTATTATATGTTATAATGGGGCATTGGTACTACATGGTTCAAAAGTGTTGTTCTCCACTTTTATCGATACAAAGAAAATAGCTTCCATTTATGACATGGCCAACGATGTAGGAATTCGATTAGGGCTTTATTCCAAGGAGGAATGGTACGTGGAAATAGACTCCGAGCGGGTACAAAAGGAAATAAAGTATACTAAAACACTTCCCACATTTAGAGATACAAAAAAAACTATCCAGGATTGGACGGATAGAAAAATGGGCGCCCACAAGATAATGCTGATGGGCAATAAAGAAAATACCGATGGTCTTTTCCCCTTACTACAAAAGAAATTTTCAGAAACATTAAACCTATATCGCTCCAATGATACCCTGATCGAAATCGCCCCAAAATCAGTTTCCAAATTAACTGCTATTAAGCTCTTACTTCAGGAGCATGAATGTTTAAACGACGTTATTGCCTTCGGGGACAACTACAATGATATGGAAATGCTTCAAAATGTGGGACGTGGGATAGCGGTAGCCAATGCCAGGGAGGAAGTAAAACGCATTGCTAGCGACCTCACCCTAAAGAACTCTGAAGATGGGGTAGCACATTATATAAAACAGCATATTTTAATTTGATTATATTTGGCGCAATTGACAAGCCTTATTGAATACATGTTTTTATGAGCGACCCGATCATTACCAACGATACCGTTGTATTTGGACTTCTTACACTTTGTCTTGGATTTATATTTTACACCTCTTCCCTTAAAACTGGCTTTTGGAGTAAATTTTACAATATAGTACCAGCCGTACTAATGTGCTACTTACTGCCTTCGATTTTGGCAAGTAGTGGCATAATTTCGGACGAGATCTCTAACTTATATTTTATGGCCAGTAGATATTTGCTGCCGGCAGCCCTCATTTTAATGACTTTGAGCATTGACCTTAAGGCCATTTCCAATTTAGGGTCTAAAGCTCTTATAATGTTTTTGACCGGTTCGGTAGGAATTATTATTGGTGGCCCGTTGGCTATTTTAATAATTTCCATTTTCTCCCCTGAAACCGTTGGCGGGAACGATTTTGATGCCATTTGGAGAGGTTTGTCGACTATTGCCGGTAGTTGGATCGGAGGGGGGGCAAACCAAGCTGCCATGCTCGAAATATATCAATACAATCCGGACAAGTATGGCGGAATGGTTTTGGTTGATATTGTGGTTGCCAATGTGTGGATGGCCATAATTTTATTGGGTGTGGGCAAGACTAAAAAAATAGACCGTTGGCTTAAGGCCGACACCTCTGCCATAGAAGAACTTAGAATTAAAGTTTCAAAATTTACAGAAGAAATAACCAGGGTCCCCACTTTGAAAGATTATATGATGATGCTTTTCTTTGGTTTTACCGGGGTTGGAATTTCCCATTTTTTTGGGGACTATATCAGTTCTTATTTAATCAGTACTTATGAAAGTGTTAGTGATAATAAAAGTTTTTTATCCTTTTTAGGTTCCAGTTTCTTTTGGATGGTAGTTTTGGCAACCTTGGTAGGTATTGGTTTGTCCTTTACCAAAGCCAAGAATTATGAAGGTGCCGGTGCCAGTAAAATTGGAGGTATGTTCATTTATATTTTAGTGGCCACTATTGGCATGAAAATGGATTTGGGCAAGGTACTGGAAAACCCCGGCCTAATAGCCATAGGTTTTGTTTGGATAAGCATTCATGCTATTTTGCTAATCATTATGGCCAAGCTGATTAAGGCACCCTATTTCTTTCTTGCCGTGGGCAGTCAGGCCAATGTAGGGGGAGCAGCATCGGCCCCAGTAGTAGCCGCAGAATTTCACCCATCCCTAACGTCGGTAGGGGTTCTATTGGCCGTTTTTGGATACGTGGTAGGGACAGGCGGTGCCATACTTTGTACAATTCTTATGGAAATTGCTTCAAAAGTTTAGAATTCCATAAACTTTAGTGATATTTGCGCTTCAAAAAAAATACTATGAAGAAAATTTTAATGGTCGCGGTACTAACAATAGTTATTATCTCTTGTGGAGGCAGTACGGAAAATACTATGACCGTTACGGGTAATGTAAAAGGATTAAAAAAGGGAACCTTATACCTGCAACACATTGTGGACACCACCTTAGTAACTATTGATTCTCTTCTTGTAGAAGGAGATGGCAATTTTTCCTTTACCACTGAATTGGAAAGCCCTGAGTTATTTTACCTTTACTTGGACAAAAAGGACAACAATAGTATTAATGACCGAATTACCTTCTTTGCCGAGCCTGGAAATATAACCATTAATACTAATTGGAATACTTTTGATCAGAATGCAAAAATTGAGGGATCTGAAAGCCATGAGAAGTTAAGGGAATTTCAAGAAATTATGTCCAAATTCAACACCAAGAATTTGGAATTTATAAGATTGGGTATGGATCCCAAAATCCAAAATGATTCCACAATCATTGATTCCATTCAAAATTTAGTCGATAAAAATGTTAAGCGCGGTTACCTTTATGCCATTAACTTTGCATTGAACAATGCAGATTCCTATATAGCTCCGTACATCGCCGTTAAAGAGGTTGGAGATGCCAATATTAAATATTTGGATTCCATAAACAATTCGCTCTCTACTGCAGTAGCCAAATCCAAATACGGCAAGGAATTAAAAGAACATCTAGAAGTTGCTAAAAAAGAGTCAAAACAATAAAAAAAAAGCATCCATTAAATGGATGCTTTTTTTAATTTCTTCCAAGGTAATAATTACCCCAATTTATTCAGTTGTTCAATTAAAGAACCTGCTTTTGTTTCCAATTCCGCTTTAACCAATTTTAAATGTGCTGGTCTGTTCTCAACTGATTTCTGGTTAACTTTTGCAATTAATTCGTCAAACGTTTCAATTGCGTTATCTATTAACGCATTGCCCTCTTTTGAGTTTTGCTTATTTCCAGAAGCTTCCACTAAATACACTGCTTCAATAATATCTCCTAAAACGTAATTAATGTCTTTTTTTAAATCTCTTATACTTGCCATTGGTAATATTTTTTTTGCAAAAGTAATCATTTTCAGATAGTAACCTCCAAAAGTTTTGCGCTGGTTGTCATTATATTTATTTTTTTGGACTGTGCAGGCACCAAAGTGGTCTCTCCATTTTTTATTGTAACCGTACCAAATTCATTGGCGATTGTTGCCTTACCCCCTACACACATGTAGATGGTGAACGAATCCCTTTTTTCAACATCCAATTCTATATCCTTGGTAAGCTCCAAAATGTTGGTATTGAAATAAGGACAAGAAACCATATTATTTACACGGTCTTTTTTATCGGAATACTTTACCTTAAAATCGGCCTTCTTAGTGTAATCTATTGCGTCTAAGGCCTGATCGGTATGCAATTCCCTTAAATTGCCATTTTTATCCTTTCTATTAAAATCGAAAACACGATAGGTAATATCTGAAGTTTGCTGTATCTCAGCTAGCAAAACCCCGGCACCTATAGCATGCATCTTACCAGTGTTAATAAAAAAAGTATCCCCCTCTTTTACACTTTCATAGTTCAATAAATCCAATAGCGTATTCTCCTCAATACTTTTGGCATATTCCTCTTTGGTTACATCTTTATTAAAGCCAACGATCAACTCTGCCCCCTTATCGGCATCCATTATGTACCACATCTCTGTTTTCCCAAAGGAATTGTGTCGTTTTTTGGCCAATGCGTCATTTGGGTGCAATTGGATGGACAAATCCTGTTTGGCATCGATAAACTTAATAAGAATGGGGAATTCTTTACCAAATCGTTCAACAACACTTTTTCCCAATAATTCTTCTGGGTATTTATTGATCAATTCCTGCAACGAAGTTCCCGACAAATCACCGTTTGCAACCATGGACACATCCCCTTCAACTGCAGAAAGCTCCCAACTTTCACCTGTAATGTCATTTTCAATGGGCTTTCCCAAGACATCTTTTAATTTAGTACCGCCCCAGAGACGCTCTTTAAGGATTGGGTTAAATTTTAAAGGATATAGATTCATTTTATTTGGTATTATGTATTTTCTTAATAATTTGATCGAGGTGTTTAAAACGGAGCTTATTATTTTCCTATGTAATTTGATTTTATTATACCACTAACCGGAAAAAGTTACATAATTTCTCGGAGTCTCATATAAGATAACCTCTAGTTCGTGTGAAGCTTTAATAAATGGCCTTAGCTGATTCCAAATATAAACGGCGATATTTTCAGCGGTTGGATTTAGGGTTTTGAACCATTCCACTTCAACATTTAAGTTTTTATGGTCCAGCTGATATTCAATTTTATCCTTTATAAGATCTTTTAGTTTCTTCATATCCATAACAAAGCCAGTCTCCGTGTCTATTTCTCCAGTAACACTAACTACCAGCTCATAATTATGGCCGTGAAAATTAGGGTTATTGCACAATCCAAAAACGGCATCGTTTTTCTCAAAACTCCAATCTGGCCTATACAATCTATGAGCAGCATTAAAATGAGCTTTCCTACTTACCTTAACTTTCATATAGCCGAATTATATTGAGAAATATGATTGTAAAACTTATCAAAAATAATTTTAAACCAAGCCGTATACTTCGCAGGGGAAGCAACCATGTCCTGTTTAATTTCAAAGGGAGCAACCCATTTCCATGAAGCAACCTCCTCAGGGTTTATGTTGGGCTCCTCATTGTAGTGACCTATCATCACATGATCTAATTCATGCTCCGTAAGACCATTGTCAAAAGGTGCCTTGTAAATAAAGGAAAACAATTCCTTCAATTCCGTCTCAAAACCCATTTCTTCATTCAACCTTCTTTTCCCTGCCTGAATATTAGATTCTCCATCCCGTTGATGACTACAACAAGTATTTGTCCATAAAAGGGGGGAGTGATATTTATGACCCGCCCTTTGTTGAATCATAGTTTCCCCTTTATCGTTCATTATAAATACAGAAAATGCCCTATGGAGCAAAGCTTTTTCATGGGCTTCCATTTTGGGCATCAGACCAATTTGTACATCAAATTCATTAACAAGAATTACGTTTTCCTCTTCCATTTTGTAAAAATAAAACCTTTCCCCAATAATAAGGGTTAAGTCTGTCATAAAAATTAAATACTTAAGAATAGGTCCGCAAATTAATCTTTTGCACACAGAAATGGTGGCTGGAGAAAGTTTCTACAACGAATATTGTGGAATTAATTTAATTTTAAGATTAATATGAAAATTGTGATGGACTTTTAGAAGAATCTTGGGGATTTCAAATTGCCAAGTTCCTTAATAAAATCGTAACGCAAAATAATCTCAAAGGAACCGTCATTAAATGTAGCCTGTCCCAACTCGGTTGTTTCCTTGTCATATGCCAATCCAATTAGAAAGGAATTGGAGATATTGAAGCCTACCATGGCGCTCAGTGCAGCATCCCATCTATAGGCTGCCCCAAAAATAAACTTATCACTAAGCATAAAATTAGCCGAGGCATCAAGTTGTAACGGTGCACCCTGTACTACTTTGGCCAAAATAGCAGGTTTAAATTTTAAATTCGTATTCAAATCAAATACATAACCTGCTATAAGATATAAATTCATCTGTTCCTTAGCGGTCGACAATGCTTCACCATCAAAATGGGTAGTCTGTAAAAATCGGGGTACCGACAAACCTGCGTAGAATTTCTGAGTATGGTAATAAACTCCTGCCCCTATATTCGGGGAGAATTTATTATCAACATCCTGTTGTAAAGTAGGGTCAGGTCCTCCGGGATTGGTATAATCTTGATTAAGCTCGGAATAGCGAATATCCAACATATGTGCACTGGCTTTTAATCCGAAGCTTAATCTACCTTCCTGGGAAGTATAAACGGTGTATGAAAAATCCCCATCAAAATAAGTTTCAGAAGTAGGGCCAATTTTGTCGTTCACAATGGATAATCCTAAACCCACTCCCCTATATCCTATGGGCGAATGCAAATTTAAAGTCTGTGTGGTAGGAGCACCATTCAAACCTACCCATTGCGACCTGTGTAATGCCGCCATACTTATATGACCACGAGAACCTGCATAGGCCGGATTTACACTTACAGTATTATACATATACTGGGTATACTGGGCGTCTTGTTGGGACTGTACCTTAAAGCTTACCAAAATAATTATGGCAAACAACCACAATGACAGTGGGTTCCGCTTTAGTATGTTTTTCAATAGATTTGGCATCCTTTATCTGTTTATATAAATATACCCCGTAAGCGTGGTCATCTTCCCTCCTACAGATGGGGTATAGTCCAAAATATAGAAATATGTTCCTACTGGTAATTGATTGTCTTTATTAATGGTGACCCTTCCTTCCGAAGTACCGTCAAAATAATTGGAATCATTATTATAGGCCTTAGTAGCATATACCAAAACTCCCCATCGGTTATATATTTTAATTGTATTGTTTGGATAATTTTCAATTCCCCTTATCGTCAATACATCATGGATACCATCGTTGTTAGGCGTTACTACATTAAACACCTCCACTCCAACATCCAATACCATTAAATCAGAATCTAAATAATTCGGAATTCCATCCTCATCAAAATCGTCATTGGCGTAATTTCCATCCCCGTTTTCATCTTCATCAATAGTAAGTATTCCGTCGTCGTCGTCGTCCGTGTCCCTATAATCTACTTCATCGTCACCATCTGTGTTGGGTAGATCATTGTATGGGTCATTAATCTCATCATTAACATCCACGTCTATGGTCGTACTACCTTCATAACCATCATCTAGCCCATCATTATCCTTATCTGAACCAATATAAACAACATCCGGTATTCCGTCATGATCATGATCATGTCCTTCAATATTGTCCGGCACATTATCATTGTCACTATCATCATCCAAGTAGTCTGGTAAACTATCCCCGTCCGTGTCTATCGGGAACAAGCCAAGATTTCCATTACTTTCATATGCATCGTCAAGACCGTTATTATTTGCATCCGTTCCACTTGGAGGAACATATCCTTGGGTGGTTTGAGCCTCAACGTTATCTGGAATACCATCGTTATCACTATCAATATCAAGATAATCTGCTATACCATCACCATCGGAATCCGTTGGATCTGTATCCGGATCATTATCACCATCCAAATTAAGGTCTTCAAAACTGTCTAAAACTCCATCATCATCACTGTCTATATCAACTATTCCAGCCGGATTGACCAGTATATTAACATTTGCCGTACTGCAATTGGACTGATTGTCACAGATTGTATAGGTAAAAAGATCGCTTCCCACATAACCACTATTAGGACTATAGGATACAAAATCATCAGTAAGGTCATTTGGTGTGCCATTGTCGTCAACTACTACACTGCCATTGGTTGGACTGGTGGTCGTTATGGTTCCCAATACAGGGATATCATTATCGTTCGCCAATATATCTATATCAACAGGCATATTCTCTAGGGTAGCCACAGAATCATCAAATGCATCGACAATTGGAAGTACATCTATATTTACGGTTGCCGTACTACAATCACCCAGCGCATTACAAATGGTATAAGTAAATGTAATTGGACCATTATAGTTCGGATTCGGAGCAAATGTCACAATATCATCCGATGGATTGTTGGGCGTACCATTATCATTAACAAGAACGTTCCCATTAAATGGATTTGTTGTAGTCAAAATACCGGTAGTAGGCAAATTGCTATCATTATCAAAAATAGGTACAACTACAGATGAATCTTCGTTGACAGTTATAAAGTCATCAACCAAAATACTGGACTGCTGTAAACAAACCACCGTAAAATTCGGTAAATCAAAAGAATTCCCAGCCTTGGTCACAGTGGCGGTATAGCGCACTACACTTTGTGTAGCTATTACCGTTGGCCTCAGCTGATCACCACCAACTGCCGGCAACCAACTTATTGCGGCGCTAGGACTTACATTATTGGAAATATCCATGGTCACCTCATTATCGGGACTTGTACAATCCGTTACAATAAAATAACCTGTTGCGTTAGCTCCACATATTGTGCCATCATAGGTTGCAAAATAAATACCTGATGCAGTAACCTCATAAAAGAAATCAGTACCTAAAACCGTGGAGGTATCGGAAGCTTCATACCATTTGTAATTATTCTCATCGGTACTATTGGGTGCCTGCAACAAAAACTGTGCATTGGCCCAATTAGTACCAAAGAAAATGGTTACTAGGCTAACAAAAAGAAATCTATATATATGCTTTGATTTCAAACTCCTGGTATTCCTTAATGATTAATTGATATTATTTAACTACAAATACTACGTTGATCAATGAATTATAATCTGTTGGTGTTGCTTTAACATCATAGGTCATTACACCAAATTCATCTACACTTACATTCTCAAATACCATATTATCATAATACGTAACATAGTAATACAGCTCTGTATTGGCATAGGTTGGTATGGTTCCAGGTGCCAAATTACTAGCTACCATTGGCGATCCAAACTGAGCCGTATATTGCGTATGCAGATTAATTGTCCTACCCATGCCTGTTGTAGAGGCATCCACTGCAATGGATGGAGGATAAAATATCCTTGCCGCTTTTGATGTAATTGGAGCAATTGCTTGGATTACCTCCTGTACGGTTGTTTCATTTGTTACAACTGCTTTGCCAGCATCATCAACATCAATAGGTACACGTAATAGAACTTCATCATCGTATTGATCATCCGTATTATCTAAATACACAGACAAATCTATAGGTGTTGCAGTTGGATCCCCTGTGAGACTCAGTATATGGGAGGCCAAACTTAAATCTTGGTCATCCGTTGCTGGATCCCCTGCTGGGCCAGTTGCTCCTTGTGAACCCGTTACTCCTGTAGCTCCTTGTGAACCTGTGGCTCCTGTTGGACCTGCTGGACCTTGAGGACCTACAGCACCATCGATACCATCCGATCCGGCAGGACCTGCTGGACCTTGTGAACCAGTTGAACCTGTAGCTCCCGTATCACCTGTATCTCCTTTAGCACCAGTTGAACCTGTAGCTCCCGTATCACCTGTATCTCCTTTAGCACCGGTGGCTCCTGTAGCTCCCGTGTCACCTGTATCTCCTTGGGCACCGGTTGCTCCCGTATCACCTGTATCTCCTTTAGCACCGGTTGCTCCCGTAGCTCCCGTATCACCTGTATCTCCTTTAGCACCGGTTGCTCCCGTAGCTCCGGTATCACCTGTATCTCCTTTAGCACCAGTGGCTCCTGTAGCACCGGTGGCTCCTGTAGCTCCCGTGTCACCTGTATCTCCTTTAGCACCGGTTGCTCCTGTAGCTCCCGTATCACCGGTATCTCCTTTAGCGCCGGTGGCTCCTGTATCACCGGTATCTCCTTTAGCACCAGTGGCTCCTGTAGCTCCTTTAGCACCAGTGGCTCCTGTAGCTCCCGTATCACCTGTATCACCGGTATCTCCTTGGGCACCAGTGGCTCCTGTAGCTCCCGTGTCACCTGTATCTCCTTTAGCACCGGTGGCTCCTGTAGCTCCCGTATCACCTTTAGCACCAGTGGCTCCTGTAGCTCCCGTATCACCGGTATCTCCTTTAGCACCAGTGGCTCCTGTAGCTCCCGTATCACCTGTATCTCCTTGGGCACCGGTTGCTCCCGTATCACCTGTATCTCCTTTAGCGCCGGTTGCTCCAGTGGCTCCCGTATCACCTGTATCTCCTTTAGCACCGGTTGCTCCCGTAGCTCCCGTATCACCTGTATCTCCTTTAGCACCGGTTGCTCCCGTAGCTCCGGTATCACCTGTATCTCCTTTAGCACCAGTGGCTCCTGTAGCACCGGTGGCTCCTGTAGCACCGGTGGCTCCTGTAGCTCCCGTGTCACCTGTATCTCCTTTAGCACCGGTTGCTCCCGTAGCTCCCGTATCACCGGTATCTCCTTTAGCGCCGGTTGCTCCTGTAGCTCCCGTATCACCGGTATCTCCTTTGGCACCAGTGGCTCCTGTAGCTCCCGTGTCACCTGTATCTCCTTTAGCACCAGTGGCTCCTTTAGCACCAGTGGCTCCTGTAGCTCCCGTATCACCGGTATCTCCTTTAGCACCAGTGGCTCCTGTAGCTCCCGTATCACCTGTATCTCCTTTAGCACCAGTGGCTCCTGTATCTCCTTTAGCACCAGTGGCTCCTGTAGCTCCCGTATCACCTGTATCTCCTTTAGCACCGGTGGCTCCTGTAGCTCCGGTATCACCTGTATCTCCTTTAGCACCAGTGGCTCCTGTAGCTCCCGTGTCACCAGTATCTCCTTTAGCACCGGTTGCTCCTGTAGCTCCCGTATCACCAGTATCTCCTTTAGCACCGGTTGCTCCTGTAGCTCCCGTATCACCTGTATCTCCTTTAGCACCAGTGGCTCCTGTAGCTCCCGTGTCACCAGTATCTCCTTTAGCACCGGTTGCTCCTGTAGCTCCGGTATCACCTGTATCTCCTTTAGCACCGGTGGCTCCTGTAGCTCCGGTATCACCTGTATCTCCTTTAGCACCAGTGGCTCCTGTAGCTCCCGTGTCACCAGTATCTCCTTTAGCACCGGTTGCTCCTGTAGCTCCCGTATCACC